>Ga0172379_10008210_pt1 | contig 13225 bp, 10 predicted proteins | sample GrowelOW334metaG_FD_119756 | JGI IMG/M metagenome (GOLD analysis project Ga0172379, IMG submission 119756) | Groundwater microbial communities from an aquifer near a municipal landfill in Southern Ontario, Canada - Groundwater well OW334 metaG | ecosystem: Environmental > Aquatic > Deep... | reverse complement strand
TCCGGATAGCCAACCATGCCCGTGTTGAAAACGACTTCTCCCTGGGTATCCGTGTTGGCTCCGAACGGTTTCCCTTCAAAGGAGATGCCATCTGCAAGTATTAGTCTCGCCATGTTTGGTACATCTATACCATAGATTTGCAGAAATCCAAAGGCATACCAAACGGCGAGCAGAAGCGAGGCACGCCTCATACATGATTCGGCATGCCTCTTTCTATAAATGCTCGCCTTATTGGCATACCATTTGGATTTCTGCTAGAATTATTACTGATGAACTTCAAAGGAGCCGATATCTTAAGCTCAAAACAGTTTAACCGCGGAGACATTGAAGCAGTTTTAAAAATGGCCGGCAAAGCACTTCCATATGCTTCCAAAAAGAAATTTGGCGATTTGTTGAAGGGTAAACTACTGGCAACGCTTTTTTATGAACCTTCCACCCGCACGCGACTTTCTTTCGAAACCGCAATGATTCGGCTTGGCGGAAGTGTTGTTTCTTCCGTTGGCACACAAGGATCTTCTGTCGCAAAAGGCGAAACTTTATATGACACGGGAAAAATGATTTCCACTTACGCGGACGTTATTGCCATTCGTCACAACGAAGATAATTCCGCGGACGAAATGGCGCACGGTTCAAGCGTGCCGGTAATAAATGCCGGAGACGGTTGCCGCGAACATCCAACTCAAGCTCTTTTGGATATTTTTACAATTCAGCAAGAACTCGGCAAAGTTGATGGTCTAAAAGTGGCTATGGTAGGGGATTTAAAATATGGGCGCACGGTTCATTCACTTTCCGAAATGCTCTCTCATTTTAATGTAAAGTTAACATTTGTTTCTCCGCCCGAACTAAAAATGCCGGAGGGAGTTTGCAGATTTTTAAAAGAAAAAAATGTTCCTTTTACCGAAACTGTGGAATTTGCAGACTCAATAAAAGACGCGGACGTTGTATATATGACGCGCATTCAGCAAGAAAGGTTTGCCAAGAAAAAAGACTATGAAAAACACAGAAACGTTTATGTTTTAACTAGCGAGTTAATAAAGGAAAAAAATCCAAAAATGCTAATTCTGCATCCGCTTCCTCGAGTTTGGGAAATTACAAAAGATGTTGATGAATTGCCCGGCGCAGCCTATTTTAGGCAGGCAAAAAGCGGGCTTGCGGTTCGCATGGCTCTGCTTATGATGGTTCTTGGAAAGAGTTTTTAAAGGTAATCTTCCGCCATGATATTTGATTTAATTCTCAGAAATGCAAAAATTGTCACGCCTTCGGAAATAATAGAAGGTGATTTGGGTATTATTAAAGGGAAAATTACAAAAATCGGAAAAATTCTGGAAAAAGCGCAGATCGAAAGAAATTGCATGGGTTTACATATTTTGCCGGGTTTAATAGATATGCATGTGCATTTTCGCGATCCGGGTTTTCCCAATAAAGAAGATTTTCATAGCGGTTCAATGGCGGCCGCGGCGGGTGGAATTACTACTGTAATAGATATGCCAAACACGTTGCCCCCAACCCTTACATGTGAGGCTCTGGAGGAAAAGCGCAAAATTGCCAGCCAAAAATCGCTGGTAAATTATGGGTTTTATATTGGTTTTTCCAAAGACAATATTGATGAAATTAAAAAGGCCAAAAATATTGCCGGAGTTAAGCTATTTATGGGATCAACTACGGGAAATATGCTTGTTGAAGATTTGGATTTAATTGAAAAGCTGCTTGCGCTCAAAAAGTTTGTAATTGTGCATGCGGAAGATGACAAAATCATTCGCGAAAACATGGAGAAATATAAAGATTCGCAAGATCCGAGTGTTCATTCCACAATTAGGAGCCCAAAAGCCGCATACGAAGCCTGCAAAACCATTTTGCATTTGGCTAAGAAAATGGAAGCGCGCATTCACATAACTCACGCTTCCACGGAATTGGAAGTTGAAGAATTGCAAAAATTTAAAGGTCCGCTTGTGAGTGCGGATTGCACAACTCATCATCTTTATCTTTCGCAGTCCGCATATTCCGACCAGGCCAATTTTGTAAAAATGAATCCGCCTCTGCGCACAAATTCAGACAAGGCTGCGCTTTGGAAAGCGCTTAAAGAAGGGATAATTCAAGCCATAGCCACGGATCATGCTCCTCACGATCGCGAAGAAAAAGCTGCAAGTTATAGCTCTGCGCCTTCCGGTGTGCCCGGAGAAGAAACTCTTTTGCCTCTACTTTTAAATTCGGTAAATAATGGCGAAATAAATTTGAGCGATTTATGTAGATTTGTTTGTGAAAATCCGGCAGCGCTACTTCACATTCCATTTAAAGGCAAAATTTGTGAAGGCTACGATGCGGATTTGGCCATTGTTGATATGGAAAAGGAAATGAAGGTTGGTGCAAACGGTTATTTTACAAAGTGTGGCTGGTCACCATTTAATGGCTGGAATCTTAAAGGTTGGCCAGTTATGACGGTGGTTAATGGAGCAATTGTTTATGAGGGTGGAAAGCTTAATGAAGATTCACGTGGCAGCGAAATACATTTTATGTAGTAAATTGATCTGTTGCGGTCTAAATGCCCAGATTGACTAAAGTGCAAAAGATAGTACAATGCAGGGCATGACAGATAGGATGCCAGATTCTGGCGAATCGGTGGATGAACTCCTTGATGGTGTAGATGTTAATGCTATTGATCAGCAGGAAGTTGCACGTCGCTGTGGTATTGAGCTAACTGATCTACCTATAGCGGAAGATTTTTTAAGAGAAATCTTTGTTTATAGGAAGTACTGGTCAAATGTTGCTTTACCGGCGGTTGTTGCAGCTGTTAGAAGCGGGGAATTTGAACCTGCGGATTTGGGTAAACGGGTTAAAAAATATTTAGATGAAGTTGATGCATTATTGAGATTAACTCCTCCTCCTACTGCCTATGATGTTATGCCTGCGGCAGAGTTTAGAAAATATATAGCAGCTTTGGTGCGAATTAATGAATCTGCTGTAGATAATGGACTTGATATTGAACGTTTCCATCTTCCTCCAGAACAGAATGGGAATTTGCGCTTGTTAGATTTGGATTATTGCCAAAGCGGGTATTGTCCATTTTTAAAGGTTTTGCATGATGGCAAAGTTCCGCCCACTGCCCAGGCAACAAATAAGGATGGAGAGACTGTAAGAAATTTTACTGCGCCGGGACAAGTGCTTGATTATGCCGAAAGTACTTTGCTTGCGCGTGCACGTGAGTTTCATAGGGAAATGATGACTGGAATTATTAAGTTTGGTGAGGAGGCTGGGCCGGAATATGCCACTATCGTAAGTAAAATGTTGCATGCGGCAAACTCTGGCATTCAATTTGGCCATGAATCCGCCGAGGAATCTAGTACTATTACGCGTGAAAAAAATGAGTTTTACGAGCAATTACCGCCTGATCGAAAGATTGTTTTAGGTAGAGCACTTAAACTTGCACATAAATGGCCTCAAGATTTTTCTTCAATAAGATATTTTGATGAAATTACGGTGAAAGTGTTTGCGCTATTAATTCTATCTAACGTACAAGAGCTAAGCGTCATTACTGAACATGCGGCCAATTTTATTGGGAATATTTATTTAAATGAATTGTATTCCAATCCGTGGGGAAGAGATGATCACAGAGAAAAAAAAGTCTTAGTGAAAATTTTGGAGATAGTAGAAATGGTTGCTTCGGTACTTTCTGTAATGGAGGCACGTATAGAACTTACGGCAGGAGGCGTACGGAGAACTGAGGAGGTAAAAGCTGATTCGGTACTTAATAATGAAATGGCTTTGATGGATTGTGTAAACACATATATTGAGGTTCACGCCGGAAAGGATGTAGCAAAAAAGTGGGGCACAGAACGCAGGCGGTACATGGAAGCCGAGCGCAAATCTTTTTCCGCGGCTCACATAAATGCTGCTCGCAAGAATTCAGAAGTTGTTTTTAATTGCTTAAATAAGGTGCCTGCTCGCGAGGAAGATAGCTCACTTTTTGCCGGTAGGTATTTTATATTAATGGAAGCCATGTGTGCCGGAAAAGGAGAACGTATAGATATTAATAAAATCTGCCAATGTATTGACGAAATACGTGATGGATACGAATTTTATGAGATTTTTAATATTTTGAAACAAATAACAGGTTGCGACATAACACCAGCCTTGGATAGGTTGCGCTCTGTTGCGGCTAAGAATCCGCGTTTTTTTAACTTAGGTAGGGAAGGAGTAAGCAGAGAAACTGGCGATGAGTTTTTTGGGCACAGGCAAGTTTTTGATTTTCTTTTTGAGAATGCCGAACAAATGAAGAGCGCTCCGGCGCTTGTTACCCATTTTATGGGCATATTAAAAAATCCGCAGTATAGATCTTTTTATACGGCGTGTTGCATAGCTGGTGATGCACTTGCAAGAGAAGCCACGGCGGAGTTTTTCGCAGATCAATTAATTAAAGATTGTTTTGTTTCTGGGAATGATTTTGCGGATCCTAATCGAATAGCAATCTTGAGAAATATCACCGAAAGAATTCCGGCGCGAGCGGCCACTGCATTTTCAGAGAAAGTAGCAAAAATTATAGCACTGCGTTCTGTGGATAAAAGTAAATTTGTTCTTATGCTTGGAGAAAAGTGTGCCAGTGTTTTTATGCCAATCGTAGAAAAGGCGGAAGAGGAGGCGAAAGCCAGTGGTGTCGGCGCTGTAAAATTAACCAGAGCCCAGAGAGCTGCCGCTGAAACGGAAAAAGCAAATGCCGGAGTGAAATTGCTTGCGCAAACAGATCTAGCTTCTTTGTCGGAATCTAGTCCTGATATTGCTGCATTAATAAAAGATCTTGTAGATCATAGGACCATACAACTTGGAACCGATGGGCAACGTGTACTTTTGGAGGGACATGCTAAATCTCCGCTTGCAGCCACTTTTTCGGATATGCGAGTAAGACGACGTGCGGCAAAAGAAACAGCTCAAAATCCAAAAAGTTTGGCATGCAATATTGCACTATTGGCAAAAGACGATGTGACACTTTATGGTCAACTTGATCACGATGGTAATTTGGAGCTGCGCATTCTTAAAGGTGGAGTTGAAATAGCGGTAATATCTAGAAATAAATGTGGCGATTATGGCGTTGCCGAACGCGCTTTTGATGAAGTGCACGTTTTGATTTTGGAAGCTCTTGGATTGATTTATAAGAAAAAAGATTTTACGCCGCCACCGGTTGCAGCTAAGCCTGCTACTGTCACTCCACCGCTGGTTATTCCCTCCGGAGTGCCGCCGCCAAAAGCTCCGGAATTTACAACATTAATGCCTCCTGTTGATGAACGCGAAGAAAGCTCAATGAAAATTGATCTTACCGAAGGATCGCTAAGAATACATAGAGAGCGTGCTCAACATGAAAAGATTTTGATTGGTTCAAATAGAGACAGGGCCAGATCTTTATTCCAGCCTATTATTAATGGCGGAAATGCTAATGGAGAATTACCGGAAGATGCTTTTGATGTAGAGCTTTTTAGAATGGTGTCCGTTGGACCAAGGGGAGGCAGCAGAGTTCCTGCAAAAATAAATGATGTAAAAGCCCTTTACGAAGAGGTTGCGACGAGCGAACATCCAAAAGAATTGCTTAGCGGTATTTTAATAAGAAAAACACGCGCGCATTCGAGGGCGGTGCCATATACAAAACATAGACATACGTTTGTTGATGAAAGTAATGGTACTGAGCATGGACTTTATACGGTTTCACGCGGTAGGCGTTCCGAATTGGCAGAATTAAAACACGGTGAACATGTAAGGGAAGGTGGCGAAGGTTTGGCGCTTGGAGAATTTGATGGATTTATGTTGTTTGAAGTTGAAGATACTCCTCACACGGAAAGGCTTTACCAAAGGGTAGGAAGTGCGAGCTACATGAATGATTTTTTAAGAGCAAGACAAAAAGAAATTGTTGAGGAATTAGATTATAGAAGAGAGGAAATTCTAAGGAGAAGTCGAGAGCAAAATGAGGCTGGAAGACTCATTGGTGTTAAAAATGATCCCAGTCAGGAACTCGAATATTTACAGCAAGAAATTGCGGGTAGATTGGAAGAAACTGCAAAATCAATTGAAGGGATGAGTGCGCGCGTTTCACACGAAAGTTTTTGGATTGAAGATCCAAGCGTTCCTGAGGGTAGATCTGTAAAAACAGTAATAAATTTGCCGGAGGCGGGATATCAATTTGATCATACGTTTAATCAGGGACACCTTGAAAGTCTCGAAGAGTTTTTGGGGTTACGGGCTGAGGCCGGCCAAGAAGAGCCTACTGGTGAATAAAGGTTCTTTTGCGCTATAATGCAGACGTGGCAAACCTTTCAGTAAACTTTTGCGGAGTAAAATTCAAGAATCCGTTGGTGCTTGCTTCGGGCGTTTTGGGCTTAACGGCCTCTTCTTGGCGCAATGTGGTTCGAAATGGTGCCGGAGGAATTACCACAAAATCCATCTGGTTGCAGGAACACAAAGGCCATCGCAATCCGGTGATTATTGGTGGCGAGCATTACATGTTAAATGCGGTTGGACTTCCGGATGCGGGAATCGAAAAAGCGCGCGAAGAAATTAAAAAGTTTTTGGATTGGAATCCGTCGCCGCTAATTGCGAGCATTGTTGCCGGAAAAGTTGAAGATTTTGGAAAAATTGCAGAGGAAATTGCAAAAAGTGCACCGCAGATTTTGGAGGTAAATATTTCCTGCCCAAACGTGGGAAGTGAGTTTGGCAGGCCATTTGCGTGCGTTGCAGTGGATGCTGCGGCGGTCACAAAAGAAGTTAAAAAAAGTTTGCATACCGCCGGAGTAAAAATTCCAATCAGCATAAAACTTTCTCCGAATGTTCAAAATATTGTGGAGATTGCAAAGGCGGTGGCAGATGCAGGCGCGGATGCACTAACCGTTATGAATACAATGGGTCCCGGCATGGCAATTAATATAGAAATGCGCGCACCGGTTTTGTTTAATAAAGTTGGCGGGCTAAGCGGGCCGTCACTCAAACCAATTGCTATAAAATATATTTGCGACATTAGAAAAGCTCTGCCGACTATGCCAATTATTGGCACCGGAGGCGTTTTAACAGGTGAAGATGCCATAGAAATGATGATGGCGGGCGCGACGCTTGTTGGTATTGGCACCGGCGTTTATTATCGCGGAGTTGAAGTCTTTAAAAAATGCACGGACGAAATGTCCAAATGGTGCACGGCAAATAAAGTAAAAAATATAAGTGAATTAATTGGCGCAGTAAAATTATGAAAAATGATTTTCCGCATTCAGTTCGCATAAAAAAGATTATTCAAGAAACTCCGCTTGTGCGTTCGTATGTTTTTGATTATCCCGTGCGTGCAATTCCTGGCCAATTTGTAAATTTGTGGATTCCTGGAATTGATGAAAAGCCGATTAGCGTGGCCTTTGATGATGGAAAATCTTATACACTTGCGGTTGCGTCGGTTGGCGAAACTACAAAAACTCTTCAATCTAAAAAAGTAGGGGATTACATTGGAATTCGCGGTCCATATGGCACGGGTTATTCTTGGAAGCCAAAGATGCGAATTGCAATGTTGGCTGGTGGCTATGGCGCGGCGCCTCTTTATTTTGCCGCAGTACAGGCTATTAAAGACGGCTGCAAAGTTGATTTCTTTTTGGGCGCTCGATCAAAAGAACATGTTTTATTCGAAAATAGAATTAAAAAATTGAAAGGCGTGAGATTTTTGCCTGCCACAAATGACGGTTCATGCGGATTTAAAGGCTTTAATGTCGAATGTTGGCAAAATGAAATGGCAAAGGGCGTTAAATATAATTTGGTGATGACTTGCGGGCCGGAATTAATGATGAAAGTTGTTTCCGACCTCGCATTTAAAAAGAAAATCCAGGCGCAGGTTTCGGTTGAGCGGTATATGAAGTGTGGGCTTGGAATTTGCGGAAATTGCTGCGTGGATGATTCCGGTGTGCCAACCTGTCAAAAAGGCACGGTAATGGATAATAAAGACGTACGCCAAATTAAAGAATTTGGCGTTTATCATCGAGATAGCGTTGGGCGCAAACAGTACTGGAAATAAAGCTTGAAAAAGGGCTGTAAAACGCGTTAAACTAAGCCTCGATGGATACACAAAAAGAAATTGCAGGAATATTGCTGGACATTGGGGCGGTCAAAGTCAGCATGGATCCGCCTTTCACATGGGCTTCCGGCATCAAATCACCGGTTTATTGCGATAATCGCAAACTTATTTCATATCCAAAGGAGCGCAAAGTTGTAATTAAGGCTTTTGCCGAAATGTTGCGCGCCTCGGGCATAAATCCGGAATATATTGGTGGCACTGCTACGGCTGCTATTCCATGGGCCTCGTTTTTGGCTTATGAAATGGATTTGCCTATGATTTATATTAGGCCGGAGAAAAAGGAACACGGCGCAGGCAAGCAGGTGGAAGGATTTTTGCCAGCCGGCAAGCGCGTTTTGATTTTAGAAGATTTGATTTCGACCGGTGGATCTTCTGTAAATGCCGCGCAGGCTGTACAAAAGGAATGCCAGGGAGTTGTTAGCGATATTTTTGCGATAGTCACTTGGGAAATTGAAGAAGGTAAAAAAACTTTCGCAGATGCAGGATTAAAACTCACAACACTTACGAATTTTTCCAGCATTATTGGATTGGCTCTGGAGCGCGGAGTAATCACAAAAGAGGAGTGGGACAAAATTTTGGAATTCAAAAAAGATCCGCGAGCTTGGGGTGCAAAATTATAGAATTTTAAATTAAAATATGAAACACTTTACAGACCGTTTAGTCGCAGCCATTAAAGAAAAAGGCACGCCAATTTGCGTTGGCTTGGATCCACAACTTTCGCATATTCCATCTTTTATAAGAAAAGAAGCGGAAGCCAGAAAAGCCAAGAGTTTTGAAGCCGCTGCCGAGGCAATTATAGAATTTAATAAAGGAATTATTGATGCGGTGCATGACTTGGTGCCGGTTGTTAAGCCACAATTCGCATTTTATGTTCAATATGGATTTTCCGGAGTTTGGGCTTTTGAAGAGACTTGCAAATATGCGCAAGAAAAAGGTTTGCTCGTAATTGCGGATGCAAAATCCAACGACATTGGTTCCACGGCCGAGGCTTATGCCAATGCGTTTATTGGTGAAACGGATTTGTTTGGAGAAAAAGTTGCGCCGATTGATTGTGATGCGATAACGGTTAATCCATATCTTGGTTATGATGGCATTAAGCCATTTGTGGAAACTTGCAGAAAGCGTGGAAAGGGAATTTTTGTCTTGGTAAAGACTTCAAACCCATCTTCCGGTGATTTGCAGGATCGTGAAGTTAAGGCGGAAGGAATGAAAAATTATGAATTGATGGCGAATTTTGTTGAGTCTTGGGGCGCAGACGAGCTTGGTGAAAGTGGCTACAGCTCGGTTGGTGCGGTTACCGGTGCTACTTATCCAAAGGAGCTTGTGCAATTACGCAAATTAATGCCGAAGGCTTATCTTTTGGTGCCGGGTTTTGGCGCGCAAGGTGGCACGGCAGCGGACGTAAAAGCAGCTTTTAATAAAGATGGGCTTGGAGCGGTAATAAATTCAAGTCGTGGAATTATTTTTGCTTGGGAAAAGGCAGGCGACGAAAAAGAATATGGCGCCGCTGCACGCGCAGCTGTCTTGAAAATGAAAAAGGAATTGGCAGCTTAATTTGGCCGTTCCCCTCACATTTTCTTGATTTTGATTGCAGGTTTTAGTATGGTCTTTAACCATTACTTAATTTAATAATTTATGGAAAACCAACGTGAAATTGGAGGAGGAGGAAGAAAAGGAGGTTCGTGGTTGCTAGAGGCTGGTGCTGGTGCAACCGAGGAAGTTGTACGCGCATCTCAAGTTGCGGCGCGAGGTCCTTTAGCTACAGAAGAGAGTAGGGCATTGATGGTCGAAATGGGTTTATTTGAAGAGGGTGATGAGTCTCGGGCTGAATAATTTGGCTGGTTTGCAGTAATATTCTGCGCTGGCATATATTGACGAATGGCGCTTATTAGGTTATAGTAAGGTTACTATGAAAGTTACAAAAGTACCACGGGTTATTGAAGTTAAAGGTGATAGAAACCCTAGAACTGCAGAAATAGCTGCAGATATGAAAGCTATGGCGGCGGCTCGAAGGGAGCAGAGAAGGAAAGAGCGGCTGGCAGCAGCACAAGCGCAAGTTAAGACAAGTGTTACAGATGCTACAGCTGGTGCAGTAAAGCTTGATTTAAGCTCCGATGCTTTGGCTTTGCTTGGCAAAAAAGATGATGTTCCAAACGGGGAAGCTCAGGATGGAGACGGTAGTGATGGCGAAAGCAAAGAGTGATTAAATGTGAGAGGACAAATATTCCCATTCTTTTGCGCTTAGAGTTTCCGGCCGCCTAGTTGGGTCAACTGCGGCCTTTTTTAGTAAATTCGCATCAAGTACCGCTCTCAGCATTTTGCGCTTTTGCGAAAACGCCGTGTGGATTAATTCAAAATATTTATTTAAATCGCATTCGACTTTTTGTGCGCCGCTAAATTCAATTTTTAAGATTGCGGAATCAACCCTTGGTACCGGTTTAAAATCGTGCCTGGAAACCATCCCGATAATTTTTGGATCGCCAAAAGTCTGAATGTGAAGCGCTAAAACATTCATGTGCGGTGGCACTGCGCAAATTTTTTCCGCCACTTCTTTTTGCATCAAAAGCACCACGAGCTTTGGTAAATTTTGCGGATTATCGCGCACAAAGTGATCTATCAAGGGCGAAGTGATGTAGTAGGGGATGTTCGCCACGAGTTTAAATGGACCATTTGGTGGAGGGATTTTTAGCGCATCTCCATTTATTAATTCCAATTTTCCACTTTCTATACTTACCGCAAATTTTTCGCTGAGTATTTTAAACAGGCGAGTGTCTTTTTCTATGGCAATCACTTTTTGGGCTTCTTTAAGCAGATATTCGGTTAATGCGCCCATGCCCGGGCCAACTTCAATCACAATTTCATCGTTCGTTAACTGCGCTGCCGCAATAATTTTTTTGAGTACAGCATGATTTTGTAAAAAATTCTGGCCCAATGATTTTTTTGCAGCAAACATTTTTAATTTTGAGTTACACTTGAGGGCTTACGCAAGGCATATTTTCGTCGCGTGAAGAACTTTCGAGTTTCTTCAAATATGAGTATGGAAAATGAAATTGCAATTAATATTAGCCATTCTTTTAAGCTCAGCGGTGTGGTTTTTAGGAATTGAGAAATTACTGGCACTTGCACTATTACAATCGTCATAATCGTTGAAAATAAAATGGCTCCGATTAAATACATGTTGCCGAAAAAGTTCATTCTGAATATTGATTCCGTGTGACTGCGGCAAAGCATGGAGTGAACCATTTGCAAGAATGTTAAAACTACAAATGCCATTGTTGCAGATTGCATATATAGCCCGGAATCAATTTCCACACCTTGGCCAAAATGCCAACCTTTTAGTAATAAATTTCCTACAAATGTTGCGGTGGTCACGAGACCTATAAAGACTCCAACCGTCACATAACGTTTAACAAAAGATGATTCCATTATTTTGGAATCAGGTTTGCGCGGGGCTCTTTCCAAAACGCCACGTTCAACAGGTTCAACGCCAAGAGCCAAAGAGGGGAATACATCTGTAAGTGTGTTCACAATTAATATAAGGACGGCGGTTAATGGAGCCGGAAGTTTTAGCATTATTGTAAAGAAAATGGCTAGCAGTTCGCCAATATTTGCGGAAAATATGAAGTAAATGAATTTCTTCATGTTTTCATAAATTGTGCGACCCTCTGCTATAGCCGATACTATTGTTCCAAAGCTGTCGTCGGTTAAAACCATATTCGCAGCCTCTTTGCTTACATCTGTCCCTGTAATGCCCATTGCAACGCCTATATCTGCGCGTTTTAGCGCAGGGGCATCGTTTACACCGTCTCCTGTGACTGCCACAACTTCGCCGTTACTCTTTAATGCTTCCACTACACGTAATTTATGTTCAGGGCTTACTCTCGCAAAAATAGTTTCCTGTCCACGCGCAATTGCCTCTTTTAATTTTGCATCTGACATTTTATTTAGCTCCTCACCCGTGATTATGTTTACGCCATATGATTTTACTAGGCCAAGCTCTTTGGCAACGGCGTGAGCAGTTAATCCATGGTCGCCGGTTATTATAAATACGCGAATGCCTGCTTTGTGAGTCAGCTTTACCGCTTCTTTTACATCTTCGCGTGGAGGATCCATCATGGCCGTGAGTCCCAAAAATACCATGTCGCTTTCCACTTCTTCTTCGCTATATTTATGATTTACATCACCGGTAAGTTTTTTATAAGCAACGCCAATTGTTCGCAGCGCTCTGTTGGCCAAAATTTCGTTGCGCTTCAATATTTCTTTCTTCTTTTGATCTGTTAAAATAACTATTTTGCCATCTTCCAGAGTATGTGAGCAAAGGGGCAAAATAGAATCCGGTGCGCCTTTGGTGTATCCTACTATTTCGTTCGTTTCTTTCTCTTGTGCAACTACAGACATTCTTTTTCGCGCCGAATCAAAAGGTAATTCCAATACTTTCTTATATTTATGACGTATGTGATCTGTCGAGAATCCGGCTTTTTCCGCAACAGTTATAAGAGAACCTTCTGTTGGGTCACCAAGAATCTGCCACCTTGAATCATTCTCATCTTTTGTTATTCGTGCCGTATTGCAGATTGAGATAGTACGAAGCAAAAGTTCAAGATGCTTATAGAAAACTGGATTTTTAGTCCCCAGTCCTGGCAAATCTTTTTTTTCATATTCAAAGTAAGTGCCATTATTGGAAGCAACATTGTGATGTATAGAAAAACTGCCTTCCGGTTCATAGCCTACTCCACGCACAATTACATCGAATTTATCCATTATTATTTCCTGTACTGTCATTTCGTTTTTTGTAAGCGTGCCGGTTTTATCGCTACAAATAACGGTAGTTGAGCCAAGTGTTTCCACAGACGAAAGCTGTTTTACTATCGCATTCTTTTTTGCCATGCGCTGGACTCCAAGGGCTAAGGCTACCGTAATTGTCGCAGGAAGCCCCTCTGGCACTGCAGCAACGGCTACAGCCACCGCAAAGAGCAGGGTATCTATTATTCCGCGCCCTTGCACAAAAATTCCTATTAAAAATAGAACAAGCGAAATAATCAAAGTTAGCTTTCCCACAAAAACTCCAATATGACTAAGTTCTTTTTGTAGTGGGCTCAAATCTTTCTTTGTATCCGTCGTAAGCGCTGCAATTTTGCCAAAAGC
>Ga0172379_10008209_pt1 | contig 13225 bp, 15 predicted proteins | sample GrowelOW334metaG_FD_119756 | JGI IMG/M metagenome (GOLD analysis project Ga0172379, IMG submission 119756) | Groundwater microbial communities from an aquifer near a municipal landfill in Southern Ontario, Canada - Groundwater well OW334 metaG | ecosystem: Environmental > Aquatic > Deep... | reverse complement strand
TACAGCCCGAAACACCGGGACTTACGCGGTTCCTACCGTCGTCTGGCGAAAAATGACCAGTTCTCGTTTGCCCCCAACCGCGCGAATCCGGTTTCGGGCGACCAGCCGTTCCAACGCTCCCAGGTGCTGGTGGCGACGTGTTTGATGGAGAGAGCCGCCACGACGGGAACGTGTCGTTGTGAATGAGCCGGTAGGCGACGTCGTTGCGGCCGATCTTCGCCAGCGCCGGCATCAGGTCCTTCGTGCCGATGAAGCCGGTGGAGAAATGGCAGTCGCGCGCCTCGATGTTCTCGACAAGACACTTCGCCGCGAGTTACTTCTGCGTCGCCGCCGGCATCAGCACCGACTGGCAGGAAGGTTACCCCGACGCCAAAAGCGACGCGCCCAACGCCGCAAGCGCGCGCTCCTAATTTTTTACGGCTTTTGCGGAGGGCTTGAAGAGCTTGAAGTCTTTCGGCTTCATAGTCTCGCCCTTGTAGGAAAAATCGCTTTCGGAGTAATTGCTGACTATCTCGCTGCCGTCGGAGTAAACCGTGATGTAGACGTCTTTGGCAAGCTCGCAGTGGTCGTCCATAAACTCGTATTGAAGATACTTTACGGGCTGGTATTCGTCGTAAGCCTTTTTGATTAGGGGCAGCTGAGCGTCGGCGTAATTTATGAAATAGAATGTCGGACGCCCGCCGAATTCGTAAACTTTCAGCCGCCTGTCGGCGTCGTTTAAAGTGAACCACGGGAAGCCATTGACTTTTAGATTTACGGCTCGCGGTATGGTGTAATCTATCGTTCCGTAATAGGGATTGCTTAAAATTATTCCGTGATAAACAAGCTGCCAAATCGGAACGAGCCTGTCGGTCAAATCGTTTTTTGTGCCGAGCCACGAGGGCCAACCCCAAACATACAAAGCGTAATCGAGATTCTTCGCGACATGGTCGACGGGCCCCTCCGACCCGACGCCTCCGAAAACGCGCTTGGCCTCGGTGTTGCATTTGTTCTGGTATTCGGCGGTCTGCTTTCTGTTGAGGGGGTGGCGAGGGTCGCAGCAGACGTATGGCGGAACGCAGGACGTCACGTCTATATGAAAAGTGCCCTTTATGCCGAGGGTCGAGAGCCGCTTGAAATCCTCGGGCATCCAGAGGTCGTGAACGCACTTGAAGCACGGGTTGTAGGCCATGCCTCCCGCCTGCATGTAGTCGGCGGCGAGCGAGTCGTCGGCGCGCTTCGCGATATGGGCCTCGTTCCACCTGTCGGACACCGTGAAAGCCGCCGACTGATTTATGTGGCAGACGATTTGATAGCCGAGTTGGTGCGCCAAATCTATCGACGCTTTGAATTTCGCCTCGCCTCCGAACGCGGGTTCGACGGGAAAGAGCTGCGGGAATCTGCCGTCGTGCCCGCGGATGTTCCAGCCCACTGAACACACCTCGAGCTTATTCATGCCGAGCTTCTTGCAGGTCTTCATGATTTCCATGAACCTGTCGAAAGTTATGGCCACTTTCAGCGGCGCCTCGTGTTCGGGAGCCTGGGTTGCCCACTTCGCCTGGGCCTCTTTCGGGTTCCCGGTTTCTTTGACGCCGTGCTTGACGCGCACGAACATCGTGTCGGCGGTGTAGGCCAGCTGCGGATTGTTTTTGACGCGCTCGCGAAGCGGAACGACCTCTCCCCTGTCGAGCTGATACTTCCTATAAACCTTCGCCATGCCCGCGTAGCTTTGGTCTTTTCCCGCGAGCGGATAGAAATCGATGACGATGTCCTCGTAGGCGTCGAAACATATATCCTTTATCTTGAAAAGCGCCCCCGTCTCGTATTCGCCGTTCTTGACCCGCACAAACGCCCTCTGCTCAAGCGAGAGCCCCTTGACTATCGCCACAAAGCAGCCGCGCGGATTTTTCATTCCGTAAATCGGCATGGGCCGCCAGGGAACCTCGTATCCGCCCTTGCCGCATCTGAAAGTGCCGTAAGAGCCGTCGGGCAGCACGAAAAATCCGGCTTCTCCCTTTTTGGCGCGCCCCCAATCGGCAACGACATCAATGGTGTCGAAGTCGCGACTGATTTCGCGAATCGGCATGTAAAACCTCATCGCGCCGAAATCCGTCTTCTCCAGCTTGACGGTTTTCTTCAAAACGGAACCGTCGAGCTTTTTAATTTCGACGGTCGCGGTATCCAGCTTGGCCTGCGTGCGGGCCGAGGCGACCTCGTCTTCCGCAGAAAGCGCCGCCCCAAACAGGGCGACACCGACAAACGTTGCGAGCGAGAAAACCAGCGAACGAGTCATGATGGGACCTCGGGTGTTAGGGATAGGAATTTTGATTCTTGCCGTCCGAAGTGGCGGCGCTGGTTTGCGGCCTGCTCACCGTCCTGCGGGCGTAGTCCGTCCGGGCGGTGAGCAGGCCGACGGGGTCCACCGAGGCAAAATCCCCGCCCAGCGTGTTGCGCCGGCTCTGTGGTGGCGGTGGTTGTGCTCATCGGTGGTTTGCGCGGCATTATTGTCCGCGCCTAAACCGACGCAAGCACAAACTCCCCGTGATTCCAAGGACGCGAAAGCGAATCGCTGTCAACTTTGAATGCAGCCGCTATTTTGCCTTCGTTTCAAACCCGTAGCTCCCCGCCTCCACCTCCAACACCGCGCAGTCGCCGTCCATCCGCAGGAACTTCACGCCGGGCGCTTTCGGCAGCGGCTTGCCGCTCTCGGTGATCGCGTCGGCGCTCTTGGCGGGCACGAGGACGGCGGCGGTGGTGTTCGCGGGGATGGTGACGTTGAGCCAAATATTGAATCCAAAGATGTGACCCCGATTTAGCCGATTTACTTATCGGTAAAGCGCGATCTCCAAGGAATGGAACGCACACGACTCCTTCTTCGCGTCGAGATTTCGGATATCTACTTTGTTACGGCCCGGGATCAGCGCGTCGAGCGGAACCGTATAGAACTTGAGCTTCTCGTGAGTCGGATAGCAGATGTTCTGCGCCAACGGCGGGAACAGCTCCGTGTCCTCGTGCTTACAGGGTTTGAGGAGTGTCCCATTTAGCCGAACGGCGATCCGCACATTCGCGCAACTCTCCTTCGTCTCGATTCGCAGCACGGCCCGTTGAAACGCGACCTTTTTCGTATCATCGGGAATAATCAGATGAACCGTCTTTTCGTTCTTTGCTGGAAAGGTGCCAAAACTGGGAGTGATAACGTAATCTTTAGGCATGGTCTTGAGATACTCGACATCCGTAATCCGCTTCAGTCCCTCGGTCATGGGAAGTCGCAGCTTGTCCGGGACGTAGTCGTAGTTGAACAAACACAACCCATCCACGCCTCGGGTCCAGAGATTCAGCGCCGAAGCGCGGTAGGCTGGAATCGTTGTGAAGCGGCAGGCGGCATCGCCATGATAGCCCGTTATGAAGTTCATTTCGCCGTAGATTTTCGCCCGCTTCGTGTTGGCCTTGAAATCTTCAATGCCCAACTCCATGGTATGAATGAAGAACGAAGACACGTTGATCATGCCGACCAATCCCGCCGCGTCCCAACCAGGCACGTCGAGCCCGATCTTCTGGCAATTGGCGACCGTCCGGGGCACCCGCACGCACAGCTTCAACGACTTGCCTCGCTGCTGTCCGATACGGTCCATCATCTCCCTGACCCGCTTCACAAACGCAGTCATTACAGGGGTGCCTTGTGCAACGTCGGCATCGTGAAAATACCGCGGCGAACGTTCGAAATCGAGTTCGACTCCGTCGACATCGTAGTTGGTGCACAGTTCTTGAAGGATCGAGAAATAGTATTCCCGCACCGGCGGAAGCATGTAGTTGAAGTAACGTTTCTTGTCCGAAAAGTAATCCGGCGCACCATCCGAACTGCCCAACCAATATTCGGGATGATTACGCCAGACGTCGTTGTGGGTGGGCCAGTTGATATCGTCGAGGTGATGGTGGTCGTTCATACGGTAGGAAACGAAGAAATCCTTCCCGCACCTTCGGCAAGCATCGAGCGTGTCTTTCACCGGATCGCCGCCCGAATGAAGGTATTGCATGGCGTAATCCCACGAGGGGAACTTCTTACTCAGCGGTTGATCGGACCGGTATCGCTTCCAAGTCGGGTCGACTTCCGAAGGAAATAGATTCGTGCGCCACGCCAGCGGGCAGCACATCACCGCATCCACGTCCGTATCCTTGAGCTTGTTGATAAACGACTGGATGTGTTGTGCGTTGTTGTCTTTTTTGTGAATCAGAATCAACAACTCGTGGTTGAAGATACACTTGTAGTCAACGGACTTCGAGGTCTTGTGATAGGGCTCGGCCGCCGGGCCAATCGTTCCGAAGGCCATGCACGCGACTACGATCAAAGGGAGGGATAGAGGGATAGGAATTTTGATTCTTGCTGCCTGTAAGGGGGGCGCTGATTTTGCGGGCTGCGTCGTTGCCGTCATCATGTTCATCGGTGGCTTCGGCGGCATTGTCGCAGCCCGGCCGCCTGACACAAGCGCAAACATCCCCCGCGCGATTCGATCGGGAAAGTGACGAGGGCCGAGTGTCGAGTGTCGAGAGCCAGTCGTCAGGGTTCTTCCGGCGCGGGCCCGTAGTCGGGGTCGGCTTCGTAGCGCAACTCCAGCGGCCTTGGCTCTCCATGTCGCTATTTCGCCGTTGTTCTAATCTTGTAGCTCCCCGCCTCCACTTCCAGCACCGCGCGGTCGCCTTCCATCCGCAGGAACTTCACGCCCGACGCCTTCGCCAGTAGTAGCAGCCGATCGCCATGCCGCCGGGGATGGAGGCCATGGAGTTCTATCGCAGGCTCACACCTTCACCGTCAGCGTGATACGATGGATGCCGTTGTTTCCGGAGCGGGGGAACGGGCGGGGCATGGGTTGGGCGATGCCGTTGTGGTCTATGGTGCGGCAGCAGAGGTCGTATTTGCCCGCCGGGAGGCCGGGGAGCAAGGCCGCCCAGTGGGTGAGCGTGAAGCGGATGGGCCACTCCAGGGGCGTGCCCTTGACCGGGTCCATGTGGCTGGTGTTGGGCGGGAGCTTTCCGCCGGCGATCCCGCGGCCCCAGTTCGTGGGCGCGGGCAGGATGGCGGCGTCGTGCCAGTCGGCCTTGGTCCAGTAGGGGTCGTCGGAGGGCCGGGGATCGTTGTTCGAGTGGACGCAGTATTGGACCTTGGCCAGGCCAGAGATGCCGACCAGGGCGTAGCCGGTGAGGGCGGCGGGCGATCCGGCCTTCAACTCCTTGGGGGCGTTGACGAAGCGGGCCTTGGTCTTCATGGGGCTTTCGGTGTCGGCGTTGTGGACGGCGGCGTCGGAATCGTTGGCCTTGAAGTCGTTGGTGAGGACGATGCGTTGGATCCACTTGATGGCCTTGTCGCCATACATGCCAGGGACGACAACGCGGGTCGGCCCGCCGTGAGCGGCCGGGATGAGTTCGCCGTTCATCTTGTAGGCCAGGACAGGGGGGACTTGGCCCGGCGGGGTCTCGAGGACTTGGGCCAGGGGCAGCGAGGCTTGGAACGGAGGCAGGCCTTCGGGGTGATAGCTTTGATAAACGACGCGGCGGATATTGGCTTTGGGCTTGGCCATCCAGAGGATTTCGCGCAAAGGGACGCCTTCCCAGAGACTGTTGTGGAATGGATCATCGCCAAAGGCGCAGATGCAAGGGTGGAGGAAGCGGACGGCGTGGCGCTCGGCCAGTTTCATAAGGCACTTCCAGTCCAGGGCGTTTCCTTGTGCCCGGGTGAAAGGCTGCTCGATGACGCTTGTGCTCTCCGTGTCGGCGACGATTTCGAGCGACCAGGTTTCTGGAACGAGACCGACCTCGCGGAGTTTTTCGGGCGAGAACTTGAGGACGCCCGTGCGGCCTTTGTCGGCGATCTGCAGGCGCTCAAGCGGGTGCAGGTATTCGAGCTTGGCGATGGCGTCTCTCAGGAGCGGGTCGGGGGCGGCGCCCTCCGCGGCCAGCGGGGACGCGTTCCAGGCTGCGGCGGCGAAGGAGCCGAGCTGCAGGAAGTAGCGGCGCGTGAGGTGGCAGTGGTCGCGAAGCTGATCGAAGTTGTTCATCGGGGCCTCCTGAGGGATAAGGGATGGGAGTTTTGATTCTGCCCGCCTCACGGCGCGGCGCTGGTTTCACGGGATCCACCGAGGCAAAATCCACGCTCCGCCTCTCGCACTGACACCGTGGTGATCGTGGTTGTGCTCATCGGTGGTTTGCGCGGCATTCTCGCCGTCCAACCGCCCGAGACAAGCACAAAATCCCCTGCCCGCCAGCGCGTCGGCGCTCTCGGCGGTGGCGTGCCGCGGCCGATGAAACGGAACTTGTCCACGGGCGTGAGGTATTCGAGTTTCGCGACGGCGTCGGCCAACTCCGCCGGCAGTTCCGCTGGGACTGCCGACCGCGATGCCGCGGCGAGTCCCGCGACGCCCGCCGCGCCAATTCCGAAAAAATGCCGTCGTGTCAACGACGCGCAATCTTTCCTCTCAGCCGCCGATGGCTATCATCGGCCGGCATGGTGTGAATTGGCCACGGAACAAATGCTCCTGCGGCTTGCGCGCCATCGCGGCCAACAACACTTCGCGCAGGGCATCGTCCGACGAGTGCGCGTGCCGCAAAGCCTCGCGCAAATCGAGTTCGCCGTGATCGCCAAGGCACGGGCGGATTTTGCCGTCGGCAGTCAAGCGCATCTTGTTGCACACCTCGCAACAGTGTAAGTCCGTCATCGCGCCGATGAACCCGACCAGCGCGCGGCTGTGCTTGAACAAATAGTATTTCGCCGGCCCCCAGCCGAGCCGCTGATCGGGCTGCGGTTCAAGTTCGTCGCGCTGGCGCAACATCTCCATCGCTTCGCCGACCGGCATGAAATTCTTCTCCGTCAGCACTTCCGTCGTCGTCATCGGCATCAGTTCGATCAGCCGCAGCGGCAGGCCATGTTCGGCGGCGAACAACACCAGCGGCCAGATTTCCCGCTCGTTCACGCCGCGCATCAGGACGCAGTTGAGTTTCACCCGCTCAAACCCCGCCGCCACTGCCGCACGAATGCCCGCCAGCACCGGAGCAAGGTCGCCACCCGTGATTCGCCGGTAAAGCTGCGGATCAATCGCGTCGAGGCTTACGTTCACTGTGCGTAGTCCCGCATTGCGCAGCGGTTGGGCCAGCGAGGCGAGTCGCGTGCCATTGGTCGAGAGACCGACGCACTCCACGCCGGGCACTTTTGTGATCTCGCGAACAATCTCCGGCACGTCCCGGCGCACGAGCGGTTCGCCGCCCGTGAGCCGGAACTTTCGAAAACCCAGTCCCGCTGCCACGCGCACCACGCGCACAATCTCGTCGGCAGTGAGGTGGTCGGGCTTGTGCTGGCAGCCTTTGTAACCTTCCGGCCTGCAATAGAGACATCGCTCGTTACAACGGTCGGTGACCGAAATGCGGAGGTAATCGACGGTTCGTCCAAACGGGTCCATGATATTTCACTTCAACCGTGATGCGGATCCTCGCTGCGCAGGTGCGCCACGCCCTCTCGAATTGCCGGCGCGAGCACCGCGAGACACTCGGTCACCGCCTTCGGCTTTCCCGGCAGGTTCACGATGAGCGAAGCGCCGCGCGTGCCGGCCGTGGCGCGAGAGAGAATTGAAGTCGGCACCTGCGTGAACGACTGCACCCGCGCGATCTCCCCGAAACCTGGCAGTTCTTTTTCCAACACAGCCTGCGTTGCCTCCGGCGTCACGTCCCGCACGCCGATGCCGGTGCCACCGGTGGTCACGATTAAGTCGCATTGTTCTACGTCTGCGAACTCGCACAGCTTTCGGGAAATCTGTTCCACTTCGTCCGGGACAATCGCCGAAACAAACTGCGTGTCACCACCAAAGACGTCTCGCAAAACGCGTTCGATTTCCGGCCCGCTGCGGTCTGGGTAGATTCCGCCGGAGGCGCGGTCGCTGACAGTGATTCGGCCGATTTTCATTCCTTGATCTTCTTTAGCACGCGGATGTTCTCGATGCGCATGGTTTTGTCCACGGCCTTGCACATGTCATAAAGCGTCAATGCCGCTACGCTCGCGCCAGTCAGCGCCTCCATCTCGACGCCGGTCTTCGCGTGTGTCTGCACGGTGCAGGTGACGCCCACACCGTCGCGGCGCAGCGTGAATTCGATTTCGATCCAGTCGAGCGACAGCGGATGACAAAGCGGGATGAGTTCGCTCGCACGCTTGGCGGCTTGGATGGCGGCAATCTTCGCCACCGCGAGCACGTCGCCTTTTGGCAACGCGTGCGCGCGCAACACACGGATGGTGGACGGCTGGCAAACAAGGCGCGCGCCGGCGGTGGCGGCGCGGCACTGGACGATTTTCTCACCGACGTTGACCATGCGCACCTCGCCGCCCGCATCAAGATGTGAAAACGTTTTGCGTTTTTGAGTCATAAGACAGTTCCCGTGAGAACAAATTCGACGGCGCTACCGGCGCCGAGTTGTCTCGTTCCGCTGCTGACCCGGATCAGCGCGTTGGCGGTGGACAGCGACGTCAAATCGCCTGAACTGCTCCAGCGCAACGGTGTGAGTGTGTTCGCGCGGCAGCGGGCGGGCCAGAAAGTTTCGCGGCGGTTTCCGCCGGCGTCAAACCCGGCGGCGAGCGTGCCACGTTGAAACGGCGATTCATTCGGCAGGCCCGCGAAAGCATCGAGCGCGGCGCGGACGTAAAGATTGAGGCAAACGAAATGCGCCAGCGGGTTACCGGGAAGACCGAACGCGAGAGCGTTGCCGCGCTGAGCGACGATCAGCGGTTTTCCGGGACGCGCCGTTGTCTTGCTGACGAGAATTTCGTAGCCGCGCCGCTCGAATAACTGCCGCGTGAAGTCATGTTCGCCGACACTCGCGCCACCCGAGACGAGCAGCAGGTCCGTGTCGGCGGCCACGGCTTCGAGAGTGGAGTGTGCCGTTGCCACGTCCTCCGGCACGCGAAACTGGCGCGGCTCAATACCACGTTGGTTGAGAAACGCGCGAACCAGCGTGGAGTTCGAGTCGCGAATCTGGCCATGTTGCGGTTGAGACTCCGGCGCCACGATTTCGCTGCCGGTAGCCAGATGCACGAGGCGCGGCAGCCGCGTGACGATGGGCTGCGTGTGGCCGACGCTCGCCAGCAAACCGAGTGCGCCGGGCTGAAGCAATGTGCCAACATCCACCAGCGTCTGGCCGGTGTGAGCGTCTTCGCCGCGGAAGCGAATGTTGCGCTCCGGCTCGCGACGCAGCACGCACACGTTGCCGTCGCTGATGGTCACGTTTTCCTTCATCACCACCCGCAACCCGTCGCACGGCAACGCTCCACCGGTGGCGATGCGAACAGCTTCGCCGCGTTGGAGCTGCCTCAGCTTCCATTCGCCAGCGCGAATCTCATCCGCGATGTGAAACGCCTCGGCGTCATCGTCGAGTCGCACGGCATAACCATCCACCGAGGAACGATCGAACGCCGGTTGGTCCTCCGGCGCGCGAACCGGCTCGCGCAACACGCGGCCACACGCGTCACGAAGCGATACCGACTCGGTTTCCAGTGGCAGGCAAATCTCGCGCAGCAGCGCGAGCACTTCGTCAGCGCTGGCCGCGGGCGATTGGGTTGTCGGCATGGCGTTCATGGTTGCTCGATAGCACGAACTTTCCAGATCGGCACGTCTTGTTTGAGCCGGTCCATGAACTTCGTCAACATCGCGAACGCTTCGGCGCGATGCGGAGCGAAGGCGGCAACATAAATCGCCGCTTCGCCCACCGGGATCACGCCGACGCGATGGATCACGCGCACCGCCAAACACGGATGTTCGCGGCCGACGGCTTCGATGATCCGACGCATCTCGCGCTCGGCCATCGGCGCGTAGGCTTCGTATTCGAGCGCGGCGACGGGGCGGCCGTTTTCCTCGGCTCGAACGATGCCAGTGAACTCCGCAACCGCGCCTGCAAGCCCGGCGAGCGCGGCTGGAAGTTCGCGTCGCGGCTGAATCGGCTGCGTGATCATTTCGATTTCGATCTGCATGATCAGCCGCCGGAGACGGGTGGAATGAGCGCGACTTCATCCGCGTCGGCAAAGCGCGCGTCGGCGCCGGCGTATTCGCAGTTGCGAGCCAGCCGGACGCAGCCGTGAAAGCGCGCGAGGGCCGGATGCGATTCGATCAACTTGCGCCACACGGCGTCGGCATCGGCGGACTCGTCGAAATGAACTTCCATCCTGGCGCAGCGGGTCACGTCGCGAAGATGGCCAAAGAAAAGAATTCTCATCGGTCAGGTGGCGTCGGGTGGGCCATCCCGCCGCAACACGCCATCGGTTAGGATCCGCGCGCGCAGCCCGCCGGAACCTTTCATGCGCTGTTCGGCTCCAGGACCGAGCGCGCGATCCATCCAGTAACACGGTCGGCACTCCTCGACACCGGCAAAACGAACGCCCTGAATCTCGAACTCGACGCCGATGAGTGTGTTCAGGTCCACGCCGTGCGTGAAAACGTTGCGGCGGGTGGCAGAGGGTTGCGCGTTGGGCTGGTTCAGGTCGCGGCGCAGTTGGTCGAATACTTCCATCCCGAAGAACGTGATCTGGCCTTTGTAGTTCTCTTTGTGGTCAAAGAACCGGTCACCGCGAACGCCCCGGCCCGCAACGCATTCGATCTGCTGCACTTCAATGACGCCGTGCTCGCTTGGCGGCTGGCCGTGGTGGCCGAAATAATTGTGGCCGGGCGACACGAACAAATGGCAAACACAAATCATCGGCTTTTACTTCGCGAATTTGAACCGCCGGCACAAGCACAAATTGTGCCCCACGGCATGGGCGGCTGGGGGAAGGTGGATCCGAACTGCAAAGAGAAGATGATCGCGTGGCTCCGCTCTGTTCGTTGGCGTGGCCGTTGGCGATCAAGGCGGGGATTTAGCCGGTGCCGGGAGCACCGATACCAGGACGCCGGTGTCAGGAGCCTTGCCGGAGTAGAATGAGACGTAGTGGGTGGCGCCGATTGCGGTGGCGTTCGCGTTGCCCGCATCGAAAGTGATCTTGCTGCCCTCGGCGACCGGCTGGGAAACCGGCCAGTTGAGCGGATGGCGGAACACACGCTCCGGATCAACGACTCGACGCCGAAGCACACCGGCGCCGCGATGATAGTAATAGTTGCTCAGCAAACCGGTTTTGGCGTCGAGGATCAGGCTCGGTGTGGAGGCGGCGACATCGCCGATGTTGGTTTGTGTGCGCGTCCACGTCTTGCCGTAGTCAGTCGAGATCATCTGGAATTGAGCGCCCCCCACCTCGGTCCGTCCGATGGCGAGAATCCTGCCATCGCCGAGGTGAACCGCGGCAGGCTCAGTCGGCCACTGCGCCTTGGTCAGCCCGGACTCGATGGGGGTCTGGACCCAGGTGGCGCCATTGTCACTGCTGGTCAGCTTGCCCCAGGAGTGATCTGCGCCATCACCGTAGCCCCCGGCGAACCACAGCGCCATGAGCCCGACCGTGGGGACCGCGAAGACATCGGTAATCTGCACGGGCGACACGGCGAGCTTCGGCGTCGCTACGAGAGTGAACTTCACCCCATTCTTGGTGCGATAGAGATCGTGGTGCCACTCCCGTCCGACTCGGCGCACCCAGAGGAGCATCGCCCCTGTGGAATCCAGCCCCTTCCCGACGGCGACGTCGCCGTAGCCCGGCGTGTTGGCGACCACCGTTTCCGCTGTCCACGTTTTCCCGCCGTCCGTGGAAGTGCGCGCGTAAACAGCGCGGGCGTCTTCGCCGATCGTGTGCGCCGTGCCCCGGCTATACACGCAGACCAGCTTTTTTCCGATCGCCTGAATCATCGGCCACGAGTTGTAGCCTTTCGCCTCCTGCACAACTTGAGGCTTCGCAAGAGCGTCCGGTGAATTGACAGGCTCGCCCGCCCCGAAGCTGGTGACGGTGGAGGCGAGCAGCGCAATGTATGGAAGGGTGATTCGCATAAGCTGAATTATTGCCGTCGTTGCGTTCATCGCTCGGCAGTGTAGCCGGCCGTTGCTACCGCACAAGACAAGATATCCCCGTGTGAATCGCTCTCAACTTTGAATGCAGCCACTATCTCGCCGCTGTTCCAAACCGATAGCTCCCCGCCTCCACCTCCAGCACCGCGCGGTCGCCTTCCATCCGCAGGAGCTTCACGCCGGGCGCTTTCGTCTTGGTCAACTCATGCGGCGGCGTGAAGAGCTTCCAGGACCGCTTCGGGTTTCTCCGAGGCGACTTTCAGCAGCGCCTTGGCCGGACCGTGCGGCTGGCGGCGGCCTTGCTCCCAGTTCTGCAGCGTCGTGACATGGACGCCGATCATGTGCGCAAACTGGACCTGTGAAACACTCAGGCGCTCGCGGATGGCTTTGATATCCGGAACTTCGATCCGCGACACGCGGCCCGGTTTGAGCAGACCCCGCTTGATCTGGCCCGCTTGCTTAACACTGGCCAGCAACTTTTCAAAATCACTTTTTTTCATGTATCCATTCCTTCACGACCGCCCGAAGCTGCTGGACTTGGCGCGGCGTCAAATCCTCCTGCCGGTTCTTGCGGTATGGCAAGAGCAGGAAAATAAAGTCGCGCCCGTCCCAGTAGTAGATGACTCGCAGTCCGCCTCGCTTGCCTTTGCCTGGCAGTTCCCAGCGAAGCTTGCGCAGTCCGCCGCTGCCGCGGATGAGATCGCCCGTGTCGGGACGGAGCAGCAACGCCAGTTGCAAGCCGCGAAAGCTCTCCGGCGGCAACAGCGACTCGATCTCCTCGGTAAAGATCGGGGTTTCGACGAATTCCACACGCGCGACTATACGTCATTGACGTAGCTGGTCAACCACAATATCCGGCCGAGCCGAAAGCCGTCGGCAAACTTGGCCCTGCTCAGTGGGTAATGCTCCCAGCAAACCGATGACTCCCCGCCTCCACCTCCAACACCGCGCGGTCGCCCTCCATGCGCAGGAACTTCACGCCGGGTGCTTTCGCCAGCCCCGAATGCTTTCGGGGCTCTCGGTGATCGCGGCGGCGTTCTTGGCCGGCACGAGCACGGTGGCCGTCGTGTTCGCGGGGATGGTGACCAGAAAGACGCGCGATTCCGGTGCGGTCGCACGCGGAACGGCGGTGATGGCACTCGACATTGCCCCAAGACCGCTCGACCTTGCCGCGAAGTCGTTCGGAATCGTCACGATGTCGTTCGGAACTGCGGCGGTGTCGCCCGTAACTGCCGTGATGTCATTCGACATTGCCGCAAGGTCATTCGGAACTGCGACGATGTCATTCGACACTGCGGCG
>Ga0172379_10008208_pt1 | contig 13228 bp, 11 predicted proteins | sample GrowelOW334metaG_FD_119756 | JGI IMG/M metagenome (GOLD analysis project Ga0172379, IMG submission 119756) | Groundwater microbial communities from an aquifer near a municipal landfill in Southern Ontario, Canada - Groundwater well OW334 metaG | ecosystem: Environmental > Aquatic > Deep... | reverse complement strand
GTGATTAATTTTACAATTGACCTCTCCCCAGCCGTATATGAGGTTACTCCCATTAATAGAAAGATATTAGAGATTGTGCTATTAAAGTATTGAGTTTCCACATAATTACCTTTAAGCTTACCTTCTGGCAAGTAATCGCCAATTGTGCCAGCTGGCGCTGTTACCGCCGCATCAGTGGCGGTGGAGAAGCTTTCACTGATCAGCCTAGCGTCCGACAAATCCCGCCAGAACAGGGCATTTTCGCAGCCGACTTTGACAACACCACCACCATCACAGCGGGTTACCTGCCCATCGCCATCGCCGTGATAAGTTGTGCCTGCGCGGGTGGTAAAGCCCAGCTCGGTGGCTTTGCTGGCGGCTATGTCACCCGGTAAGTAACCGTATTTATCCTGAAAATTGTTCACCGCATCTTTATAGCTTTGAATTTGCGCGATCTGGGCGCGGATGGTGGCGGCTTTGATTAAATCCCGCCCGAGCAGTACCCCGCCGATGAGCATTCCGATAATCACAAGGACAATCGATAGCTCAACAAGGGTGAAGCCGCTATGCTTATCGTGGTTCATTACTGTGTCCTTTTCTAAAGCCATAGATATTCTGTTAGTTTGTTAAAGTACGGCGTTTATTGGTGTTGAATTTGAATCCTATAAAAACGCAAGCTGGGGTATTGGCATAAGTGTTGGTGGTGGTGTTATACGGGTTGCCACTGGCATTGGATACGCACACACCCGCCGCTGGTGCGGCAGCGCCACTCCAATTTAATACATTGCCAAAATATGGCAAGCCATCATCCATTTTGCTATCAATGCTCAGCGCATCTTGCGGAGTGATTATTTTTACATGTGAACGTAATCCCGCCGCATAGCTAGTCGCTCCAATTAAAAGAAAAATATTGCTATCTACCGATGTATAACCATATGCGCTGTTATCATATTGTACTTCAATATAATTCCCAGTTAATTTCCCCTCTGGTTCATAACTTCCAACAGTGCCAGCCGCAGCAGTGACCAGCGCATCGGTGGCGGTGGTGAAGCTTTTATCAATCAGCTTAGCAGAGGATAAATCGTTCCAAAACAGGGCATTTTCGCAGCCTAAACTGACCGTTCCACAGCCTTGTACTACCTGCCCATCGCCATCACCGTGATATTGTGCGCCGCTGCGGGTGGTGAAGCCCATCTCGGCGGCTTTGGCGGCGGCTATGTCCCCTGGTAAATAATCATATTTTTCCTCGAATATATCCACTGCTCCTCTATAGCTTTGAATTTGCGCGATCTGGGCGCGGATGGTGGCGGCTTTGATTAAATCCCGCCCGAGCAGCACAACGCCGATAATCGCGCTGATGATTATCAGAACGATAGAAAGCTCGATAAGGGTGAAGCCAGACTTCCACGAACTCGTCACCCCGTGCTTGACACGGGGTCTAGGACTTAAACCACAATCGCAGCCTGAGCTTGGGGGTGAGGTAAAAATTTCTTGCATTAATTATTTCCTTATAATTAAACCATAGTGCAAACTATATAGTAATTTGACTTTATAACTACCCACTTGCGTCACTCTCGAGGACTGCGAGCGAAGCGCGGCAGGACGCGGCAATCCAGTGCTTTGTAGTTTCTGGATTGCTTCGGCTTTGCCTCGCAATGACGAGTTGATGGGTAATTCATAAATCAAATTACCATAGTTGCACATTCAGTATAGCAGCTATTGATTAAAACTCTCTTAATTCAAGCCAAAACCCCTTGTGTTTTGCTGGTAATAATTTCCTCCATTGGGTTCACGGGGAAATCTTTTACAGTTTGAAAATTCAGGCTGCCGCTATAGCCCGTCAGCTCGCCCGTGTTATTATAGATTTGCATAATATCATTTTGTGCCTCGGGTGAAAGCGGCGCGTGGCTGCGGATGATAAGATCAAATTGGGTTTTGTCGAAATTGCGGCGCACGAAGCCGTCCATCTGCATCTGCCCGAGATTGGTCAACTCCATTTCCAGCACGAATCTTGTATCTTCCTCGCTATGTTTTTCGTCGCCAGTTTCCTGCTCTTTGCGGTCGCGTTTGGTAAACAGGCGCACTTGTTGCAACTGCCCGTCCACCGCGATCGGAAAAAACAGCGATTGCCAGCTTTGCGGCGGCACATCCACAAATTGACGGGCGAGGCTTAAAAACTCACCTTCGGCTTTTTTGAGCAAATTCTCATGCCCGTTTTGTTCCAGCCACCGCGCATTGCCGCGCCCCAGCCATTCCCGAAAATCACCAGTTTTAAGGGCGCTGGCAAACAGCAGCAAAGCAATGGGCAGGTTGGCAGATTGGCTTAGAGCGGGGTTTTTGCTGGCTGCCGCTGGTGATGCAAAATTGGGGATATTGTTTTCGATAAAATTTTGCGCGTCGCTATTTCCTAGGCCAGAAAGCAGGCTGAAAATATCGCCAAGCGCACCAGCGTTGCGGGCGAGTTGCGTAATTGGGGCAGGGGTGGTGGCAATTGCACCCATTGCACCAAGCTGGCTGGGGTTTATAGTGTCTGCGCCTATGCTCTCTTGTTTCAAAGCTTCCTGTTGTTTCAAAAATTCAGGCGATTGAATCTGCGTTATTGCAAAAACTATTTCACTGCCTGCGGCGATTTGCACACCAAGCGGCACACGCAACAAACCGATCGGGGTTTGCACTAGCGCCTCGCCGTTTGCCTCGCTGTTTATCACCGTTGCGGTCAGCACTTGCCCGATTTGTGGCGGCTGGTTTATGGCGGCTTGGGTTGCTTGGGAAGTGGTAATAATTGGCTGGCTGGCAATTGCTGGTTGGGTTATACTGGTTGGTTGTGTGCTTTGATTTTGCGGATTAGCGACAAATGTAAGCGGAGGGGTAGAAGGAGGGTTAGCGGGAGTTGCGGTTGCAGTTTTTTCATAAGCGGCGATTTGGGTATTTTGGTGGATATTCTGCGGGCTGTTTTGTGGAGTGGCCTGTGGGATATTTTGTAAGGCGTTTGGTATGCTGTTTTGTGTTTGGCCGCTGGTGGTTGCAGGTTGGGTTGTTATTGGTTGAGATTGGGTGCTGGGCGCTGGATTAACAACAACAGATGCCCCAATACTTATCACCTTCAGCGAAATTTGCGAACCAGCGGCAATAATCGGGTTGTTCTCTGGGGTGATAATCGGGGCGACAAGTTTTCCCGCAACATTGCTATTGATTATCGTTTGCGGGGCGTGGTTGTTGGTTTTGATTACCCCTGCGCCAGAAGTAGTCACCATAGCACTACCAAAAGTGGATTTATTGCTGCCAAAAGTGGCGTTATCATTACCAAAAGTGGCGTTATCGTTACCAGTTTTTCCACTTAAATGACCAGAAATGATAACTTCTGGCTCATGTGCGAAGGCTGATTCGCGGGCGGCGATTTCTGGCGCTTGACCATTTACCGATAAGATATGGGCAGAGGTATTGCCCGCCAGATGCTCAATGCGGATGGTGATTTCACTGCCGATTTTCAGGAAAAAATTACTGGCAAAAGTTATATCGCCGCTATCGGTGCGAAGTATAGGGTTTCCGCCAGCATCGCGGTTGACAATGAAGCCGCTAAGCACTGAACCAACAGGGAAATTTACCAGATTTACCTGCCCCGCCCCGCCGCCAGTTATCTGCGGTTGCTGCACGCCCTGTACGGATTGCGGGGGCAGAATGGTGATAACGCGCAAATTGGGGTTGATGAAATCTGCCATATTATTCTTCGTACTCCTCGGCCTTTTGTGTGCGGATGGTTTTGCGCGGCGGTTTTGGCTGTTCGAGCAGGGTTGTTATATCCTCAAAACCCTTTGTTTTAGCAATAGAAAACGCGCTTTGCCCAGCCTTGTTGCGGATATTTTGATTCGCACCTCTGCTAAGCAACAGGGCAACAATTTCGCGGTTGTCACGGGCGCTGGCAAACATTAGCGGCGTGTTGCCCGATTTATCAGCAGCGTTAATTTTCGCCATATTCTCCAGCAATAACGGGATGATAGATGGTTGATTATTCCATGCCGCAAAATGCAGCGGTGTTTGTTCGCTATTATTGGCAAGATTCACGTTTGCCCCGCGTTTTAGCAACTCCTTGGCCAGCTCAATTGCCCCACTGCTGGCGGCGATATGCAGCGGCGAGCGCCCCTCGGCTGACAGGCGGTTTATGGTTTCAAACTTGCCATTACCGCTGGGCAACAGCGCAACATCCCCCGCAAAGGCGGCTCGCATTAATGCAGCATATTCTTGATTTTGTTTATTATTTTTGCTAATTTTTTTCATGGACAAGCGCTTGTCGCCAACCTCATCTGCGCTCGTTGCTTCATTCCTATGCGGGCGATATTTTTGAAAAACCTCAAAAAGACTTCCGTGCGCTGTTAAATTGCTGTAAACATTACCAGAGCCACTTGCCGCGTCATGATTGGGGCTTCTAAACCACACGCTGGCTTTGTGGAAGGCGCTGCCCAGAGCTGCTGCAAGTAACAGGATTACCAGCTTTTTTCTGAATCCAGCCCGCTTTGGCGCGGGTGGCGGCGCGGGCAGGGCAGGTTGCTTGTGGGTGTATTGCGTCATGGTTTTCTTTGGTTTTTTGCCTGATTTCTAATATATAGCGCAAAGTTAATTACAAAACCTCAAAAAAATTACAAAAAATATCGTTGTTTTACAGTAGCTTGCAAAATAAGCCCCGCCATTCATAAAATTGTCACAAAGATGTCATAAAATCTTCATACACAAATGCGAAATCTTATGGCATTATGTGAGTATGGTGAAATAATAATAACATAAAAATACTTAGGTTAGGTGGTGTTTATGGCTGATTATGAAAATGCAGAACCTTCTTTCTGGGATGGTAGCTTTGGGGATATAGTCTGGGGTATTGCGAAGTGGGTTGGGATTGCATTGGCAGTTGTTGTTACTGGTGGGCTGATTTGTCATTTCTCACCAACGGCTCACAAATGGCTGGATGATAATTTTAATGGAGGTGGCGGAAAGTTGGATGCGATTGCAAGTAAATTTGCGATAGATCCCGTCAATAATGTGCTTGATTCCCTTAACAAGAAAACGCCAACAACTGTTGCGATAACCGATAAGGTGTTTGGTGTGGATGTGCCTAGGCCAAGATTGGAAGAACTCACTGTTAATACAAGTGATGATGGCGGTATTAAAGTTAGTCAGCTTAAAGATTTCGCGGCTATGGTGCGAAATCAGGAAAGAAATTCAAAGGGTAACTTAGAGGACACTGCAAGGGCGGACATGAAAAAGGCGATGGCTCGTGGCAACGATATTGCCGCCGAGCTTGAGGCTTGGAATGAAGCGGCTAGAAAAGATCCCAGCGTACAAAGAGCGCTTTCTATTAAAAATCCTGCAATTAAAATTCCGACGTTTGATTTGAAAATTCCTAATATAGCGGAGAATTCTGAATTGGAAAAATTCGCATTATCAGGTATTAATGTTGAAGGGTGGAGTGGTTTGAAGCCTAGGGAAAAATTGAATGAGCTATACAAAAAAATGGGCGAAGAAGAAGAGCGCATAATTAAAACGCAGAGACCTTTTCCTGGGGATAGCGATAATAATGTAAAAACCAAATGGACTGATTATCCTATATTGCACATGGATACTAGCAGAATGATGTATTTGGGAATTGGCGGTGTGGAAAATACATTGGAGTCTATGACCGAGCCATATGACAACCGTACTGCGGAAAGATTGGTAAAGGTTTCAATTAAAAATAAAATTGATTCTCATGACCCAGAGCAATTGAAAGAAGCTTATATTCAAACTAACAAGGCTCTGAAGTATTTTGGTGAGCTTCACGATATAAATAAAGACGAGCCAGAAAAACAAGAGCGTTTTGCCGATGCGATTACCACATTTAGGCAAATAAGGACTTATATTGAAATACAACAACATAAGCCAGAAGTTGAGAAAAAGCTTGGTGAGATGTATGAAGGTATAAACAATGCGGCAAGTACAGCTCCAACAATTCTAAAAAACTATATTACTCAGGTTGATGAACAGAAAGCGAGAGAGGAAGGCAAGGTAAAGGCTGAGGCCAATAATAGTGCGAGCGTACAAATGCAGACAGATTTACCTAGCATAGCTGACAAAAAGGTGGTTAGTGTTGGGTAAATAACACTTGCAATCTGCCAGTTTATCTATATTATTGCCCCCTTTCATACTACTTGTCATTGCGGGCGGAGCGAAGTAATCCAGTATTAATCAGTATTTAATATATGGAATTATGGGTTGCTTCGTCTGCTTATGCCTCCTCGCAATGACGAAAACTAATTAAATAAGGATAACATCATGGCTCGCGTTACCGTTGAAGATTGTGTTTTACAAGTTCCAAATCGTTTTGATTTAGTGTTGCTGGCGGCGCGGCGGGCGAAGCAGATTACCTCGGGTGGGGCGCTCACCATTGACCGTGATAATGACAAGGATTCTGTGGTTTCCCTACGTGAAATTGCGGATGAAACTATCGACCTTGGTGCAATCCGTGAAGATTTGGTGCAAAGCTTCTTTAAGCGCCCTGTATCTGACATTGCGGATCAGAAGTTGCTTTCAGCGGGCGAAGAGATCCCTGCGGAAGTGGAAGAAGCATTTAAGGATGCGGCTTCCAGTATCAATGTGGCGCAGGCCAGCGTTGAAGACGAAGATGGTATGTCGTTCGGTGACGAAAACATTGAGGCGGAAGATTAGAATACAAGAAGTCGAGAAAACTAGAATACGAGAACTAATACTTAAAATTTCTCGTATTCTCGCATTCCTGATTTCCAGTATTCTGGAATATCTATTCCTGCTTAAACAGCACATGTTTCAAAAGTTGTGGATTTTCCAAGACCTTACCCGAGCCAAGAGCCACGCAATTCAGCGGTTGATCGGCGATAAACACAGGCAGCCCCGTGGCGTTGGAAAGCACAAGGTCAAGGTTGCGTAGCATCGCCCCGCCACCACTTAGCACAATTCCTTTATCCACTATGTCGGAAGAAAGCTCGGGCGGGGTGCATTCGAGTGCGACCTTTACCGCCTCGATGATTTGCCCCACTGGTTCAACCAAGCTTTCAGCAATTTGATATTCCGACAGGGTTATTTCCTTAGGCACACCATTCAGCAAATCACGCCCTTTAATCTCGATCAGCTTGCCCTCGCCGCCTTCAGGGGCGCAGGCTGCACCAATTTCTTTTTTGATTTTTTCAGCAGTGGTTTCACCAATTAGCAGATTAGCATAACGGCGGATGTAGGAAATGATGGCTTCGTCCATTTTATCGCCGCCCACGCGCACACTGCGGGCATAAACAATGCCGCCCAGCGAAAGTACCGCAACTTCGGTTGTGCCGCCGCCAATATCCACAATCATTGAGCCGGTCGGCTCGGTTACAGGAAGGCCAGCGCCGATTGCCGCGGCCATTGGCTCTTCAATCAGGAACACTTCACGCGCACCAGCATTTTCCGCCGCTTCCTGAATCGCGCGACGCTCCACAGGGGTTGAACCAGAAGGCACGCAAATAATAATCAGCGGGCGTGGACGCATGAAGCTGTTGCTATTATGTACCTGATGAATAAAGTGTTTTATCATTTCTTCCGCAGAAAGAAAGTCGGCAATCACCCCATCTTTCAGCGGGCGTTTGGCATCAATTTTCGCAGGGGTGCGCCCCAGCATCAGCTTTGCTTCATTACCGAAGGCAAAAGGAACCATCATCCCGTGGTTATCCTTCATCGCTACTACTGACGGTTCGTTCAGCACAATCCCGCGGTCACGAACGTAAACCAGCGTATTTGCTGTCCCCAAATCAATCGCCATGTCCACCGAGGTGAGACCAAAAAACTTATGAAACATTTTTTTCTCTATTTATTATAGTTGATTAGTAAATGGCTGAATTATTGGACTATTAAGAGCAATTTGTAAAGGGGATTTCTAACTTTACCATGAATCAGCTATATTTAAGGCGGAGTATGGCTTCTTGCAGCGAGTTTACATTTGCGCCTTCGGGGGGCAGCGCCTCGCCGCATTTGATAATGACCGGTTGGCGTGGGTCGCGGGGGATGAGGCGTTTCCATGAGCCACGATATTTACGGGAGAAAACGCTGCCCCACAGCCCTGAAATTGAAATAGGGATGATGGGTACGGGGTCGCGTTTGATGATGTTTTCCACGCCCGAGCGGAAGCGCCCGAGACCGCCCGTAAAGGTCAAAAAACCTTCTGGGAAAATGCAGATCAAATCGCCAGCTTTCAGGCCTTCGGAAATTGTATCAAAGGCCTCTTCCACACTTTTGCGGTTCGGGGCGATGGGAATGGCGCGTGCCAGTTTCATAAAATAATGAATAGCGGGCAGGTGATAAATATCTTCGTCAATCACATAGCGAACGCGGCGTTTGCACATGGCATCAATAATTGGCCCGTCCATATATGAAACATGGTTGCTGATAATCACCGCCGCGCCTGTTGCGGGGATGTTCTCAAAGCCATGAGATTGTGGGTGGTAAGCAAGAAGGGTGAGTGTGTGCGCGATAGCTCGGTAAACTGGCTCTAATATCAGGTCAAGCCATCTGGATATATTGCGGCATTTACACATGTTTCACATCTCCTATTGCTGATAATAGCATAGAAAATATGAATTTTTTATAAAAATTTGGGGTATTTGGCTGGTTTTTGCTTAGATTTTGGGAACGCCGCTACTGGTGGAATAGCCAAAATGCAGCACATCATCAGGTTTTACAATAGCATGAGCCGAGCGGGTGGCGATTGCAGCCTCGGCGAAGCCCGTCAGAATCAGCTTAAGCTTGCCCTCATAAGTGGCAATATCGCCGATGGCAAAAATGCCTGCCATATTGGTTTGCATGGTGGCGTGATGCACGGCGATATGGTTGTTTTGCAAATCCAGACCCCAGTTGGCAATCTCGCCCAGCTCCATAGAAAGCCCAAAAAACGGCAATAAAATATCAGCTTCAAGGGCGCGTTTTTCGCCTTCGATGGTGGAAACTATTACCGAAGAAATCTGACCGCTATCTGCATTACCCTCGATGCTGTCCAACTGATAGGGGATCACCAGCTCGATTTTGCCACTATCGGCCAGTTCCTGCAATTTAGCTGCGGATTCAGGGGCGCAGCGAAATTTGGGGCGGCGATGCACAACATAGAGTTTTTCGGTTAGTTCTGAAAGTGAAATTGCCCAGTCCACCGCCGAATCACCACCACCGGCAATCACTACTTTTTTGCCACGGAAATTCTCGCGCTTACTCACCATATAAAACACGCTTTTGCCCTCATATTCCGCGAGGTTTTCCATCGGCGGGCGGTTGGGGCCAAATGCACCGCCGCCAGCGGCAATGATGATGGCTTTGCTGCTTATTCTCGTATTTTTTGAGGTGGTGATTTGCCAGTTGCCATCTGCTTTTTTGCTAATTGCTTCAACGGCTTGCCCAAGATGATATACTGGAGCAAAAGGTGCGGCTTGCGCGGCGAGATTATCAACCAAACACTGTGCAGGTAGGGAAGGGTGGGCAGGAATATCGTAAATTGGTTTTTCGGGATAAAGAGCGCTGCACTGCCCGCCGACCATGTCAAGAGTGTCCACCACATGGGCTTTTAGCCCTAGCATTCCCGCCTCAAATATCGCAAATAGACCAGCAGGGCCAGCGCCAATTATCACCACATCCGTTTCAAAATCCTGCATATATCTCTCAATTATTAGTGTTTTTGGTATTAGTGTTTTTGGGGCAGTAATTCTGCCATGCGTGCGCTGTCAATTCCATAAATATCATTTTGGAAATGGGGTTTTTTAGTGTCCTCATCCACCCAGCTGGTAAGGTAGGTTACATAAACTGGAATGGGCGGGACGCTCACATGTTTCAGGGCTGCACCATCGTAAAATTTATCGATCCGCGCTTTGTCCCAGCCGTCATAGCCGTTCATTATGAAATAGGCCACATCCCGCGCCATTTCCACGCGCATACAGCCGTGGCTAAAGGCACGCTCAGCTTTCCTAAATAGTTTTGGCGAGTTGGTCGAGTGTAAATAAACCCCATATTTATTAGGCACATAAAATTTGATTTTGCCCAGCGCGTTGCCTTCGCCTGAACGCTGGATAATCCGATAAGATGCTGCATTTTCGCTGTGCCAATCCACCTCATCAATGCTTACGTCTTTTCCATCACGGGTCTTTACCATGTAATTACCTTTTTTCAGGTAATTATGGTTTTCGCGTTGTTTTTCAACAATCTCTTCACGGACTATGCGCTCTGGCACAAACCATTTCGGATTAAAGATAACGTCGGTAATTTCGCTCCTGAATAGAGGCGTGTGGTTGTCTAAATTGCCAACGATGATGCGCGAGGTGACCTCGGTTTTATTATGTTCTACGGCTTTGAGGAAAAAACCCGCCACATTCACCAATATATAGCGTTCGCCAAGGTCTGGCATTTCGTTTAAGCGCTCCAGCGTTACTTTGATCTGGGCGATGCGAGCTTCAACTGGAACGGCAAGGGCGGTCTGGGTTTTCCTACCAAGTGCGCCGTCTGGCTCAAGCCCGTGGCGGATTTGGAAGTTTTGTATGGCTTCGACAAGGTTATCATCTAAAATTTCACCAGCACCAGCGCTGAAGTTGATTATCTCGCCTTTATAATCACCCATAACCGCAAGTATTTGCTTTACAATTGGAATGCGTTTATCGCTCATTCCACGCTTTACGGTTTTACCAACGGGAAACTTTGCCCAGCCACCATTTGCCGCAATTTGTTCATAATCATGGAGGGCAGATTCCAGCGGCGCAGAGTATTTAGTTGATGTATAATTTTGGGCATAAGAAACCTTTGCCGCAATGCAGGAAAACAGCACGACCAACAGCATCAGCAGAAAACGCCGCACTAACGAATTTGAAAAATAAAAACTACACATAGGCAACCATTATCCGATTTCTATATATAAAGTCAAATAGATGGATGGTGCATTGGTTGTTTTTTTTGGCTTTATTATGCCGTTACTCGATGGTGTGTCACGAGTGCTAGGGCGCAAGCCATAGATAACTCGTGGCACACCATCTAATCTAAATTATCCGATTTGATTCTGCCCAATGATTGCACAGGGCTGCTGGCCGCCGTTGGCTCTTTGTTCAGGGCTGGCCGCTGCTTGCTATCTTTTGCGGGCTTTTCTTTTTTAGAAGCGGTAGCATCACCAAGTTGTTTGGTTTTATTGCTCTTGCTGCTGTTTATGGCTTCCAGATTATCCCATGCTTTGCTGTAATAAACAGTGCTGTCGGTGAGTGCCATATTTAGGTATGATTTAGCTAGTTGGTCATCCTTGGCTAGGTGCGCGTATAAACCTAGATTATTGCTAAGTTGCACACCAGTTAAGTGTAATCGTGCGATTTTTTCAGCCTCATCCAATTTGCCCATACTGGCGTAAACCATAGCAAGATTGAGGTCTATTCGCTTGCGATCCAGACCTTCAACACTGCTTTGCGCGGAGGCATTCTGCAAGGTTGCAACCGAAGCTGAAAATTGTTTGTTAAGTGCTTGCGCTAAGCCAAGATTATTCATCACGGAAACGTTTCTTGGATTTTGGTGCAGAGATTCTTCAAAATATCTTTGCGATTCAGGATAAAGACCGCGCGTGGTAAATAAAATACCAACTGCGTTGAGTGATTTCCAACGTTTACCATCAATTTTCAGCACGTCCAGAAATATACTGGTCGGGGTTTCAAAATCGCCTTTAGAGAGCATAACCAACCCCTTACCCTCGCGGGCGGCGAGGTTATTCGGGTCTTTTTTAATTAAGTTGTCATAAGCTGATGTGGCTTTTTCATATTCACCATTGCGCCGTAAAGCATCCGCAAGGGCGAGGATTGTATCACTGTCATTTTCATTTTTTTCAAGCATTTGCTGGTAAATTTGAACAGCTTGCGCGAAATCACCTTTTTTCTCGGCCGCTTTTGCCGCTTCGTCCTGTGATTCCTGCATGGTAGGGATTTTAGGGCCATCAAGCTTGGAAAGAAAGGCTTTGGCATCAATAGGCAGCGCCCCGCCATTCTGGTCGCAGGCAGGCAGCATCAGCAAAAGTGAGATAGAACATAAAGTAAAATAAATCTGGCGCATATCCTCTACATAAGCTGGAAATCACAGGATTACAAGCAAATTTATGTGGTTCTGGCAATTTTGCATTGCCATAATAAAAAATGCTAATTATGGTTGGGGGATGACAATTAGCACGCATTCGACCCATAATACTTATTTCCAATTCAAACATCGGCACTTGCTGGGGATAGATGGTCTTTCCCGCGATGATGTTTATGCGGTGATGGATCTGGCACGCACCTATATTGAAAAAAACCGCAAGCCCGATAAAAAACACGCCACTCTTAAGGGGCGCACGCTGATTAACCTATTTTTTGAAAACTCCACCCGCACCCGCACTTCGTTTGAGCTGGCGGGAAAACGCCTTGGCGCGGATGTTATCAATATGTCGATCGCCACTTCTGCAACCAAGAAGGGCGAGACGCTGATTGACACCGCCATGACGCTGAACGCTATGCACCCTGATTTTATCGCTATGCGTCACCCTGAAAGTGGAGCAGCGCACCTGCTGGCAAAAAAGGTGAATTGCTCGGTTATCAATGCTGGGGATGGCTGCCATGAACACCCAACGCAGGCGCTGCTGGACACGCTTACCATTCTTGAGCGCAAAAAGAAAATTGAGGGGCTGACAGTTGCGATTTGCGGCGATATTCTGCATAGCCGCGTGGCACGTTCCAACATTAAATTGCTTAAATTGCTGGGAGCAAAAGTGCGGATTATTGCCCCGCCAACCCTGATGCCAGCAGAGCCAGAAACTTTGGGTGCAGAGGTGTTTTATGATATGCGTAAAGGGCTTGTTGGCTGCGATATTATCATGATGCTGCGCCTGCAAATGGAGCGGATGAGCAGTAATTTTATCCCCAGTGTCCGCGAGTATTTCCATTTTTATGGGCTGGACGAGGAAAAATTGGCATTCGCCAAGCCTGATGCGCTGATTATGCACCCAGGGCCGATAAATCGCGGTGTGGAAATTGACACCCGTCTTGCCGATGACCTTAGCCGCAGTGTGATTCTCGATCAGGTGGAAATGGGGCTGGCAGTGCGTCAGGCAGTGCTAGAATTGTTGGCTGCGAATTGCTAGCTAACGAATAGCAGCGGTGATCGGCCCTTCGGCGCGACCGTGGATGAACTGGTCAACATATTCATTGTCGCTATGTTCAATTTCCTGAATACCACCCTGCCAGAT
>Ga0172379_10008207_pt1 | contig 13229 bp, 15 predicted proteins | sample GrowelOW334metaG_FD_119756 | JGI IMG/M metagenome (GOLD analysis project Ga0172379, IMG submission 119756) | Groundwater microbial communities from an aquifer near a municipal landfill in Southern Ontario, Canada - Groundwater well OW334 metaG | ecosystem: Environmental > Aquatic > Deep... | reverse complement strand
GGTGTACCATTCAACATTGCTTCTTACTCATTATTAACGATGATGATCGCTCAAGTCACTGGCTACAAGCCAGGCGAATTTATTCACACTTTTGGTGATGTCCACATTTACAAAAATCATTTTGACCAGGTAAAATTACAACTTTCCAGGGAGCCAAAGAAACTACCGACGATGAAGTTAAATCCTAAGATCAAAAACATTGATGATTTCAAGTATGAAGATTTCATACTGGAAAATTATGACCCGGAGCCGGGAATAAAAGCACCGATAGCTGTATAGGTTGTAAGTAATAAGTCGTAACTGAAATTCAGGGAGGTAAAAATGAGTGAGCACATGTCGCCACAAAGTGAGGGTGTTCAGCGCTTTCAGGAGGTAACCACACTTGTCGAGACAGCGGGGCAAGCTCGTGCTTGTGACGTATTTAGACGATTTGTACAGGAACATGGTGCGTTAGCATCTGCCGAATACCCCGACATAATAGGTTCAGCCGGATACAAATCTGATAGAAATGAATACTTTGGTAGAGTGGATCCCGTACGTGTAGGAGTACATTTTCAAGGATCTCGTCTTGAAATATTTGCAAGCTTTCCCAGTGGGATGTGGGTGCATCTCATGGGAAATGCGGTTGAAGAATACTTAACTATATTGGGACAAGATCATGAAACAGAAGAACAAACCGAAAATTAGTATCATCGTTGCTATTGCCGAGGATAGGGCGATTGGGAAGAACAACCAGTTACTTTGGGATATTCCCGAAGACTTGGCGCATTTCAAAAAGATTACGAGCGGCCATCCAGTCATAATGGGTGAGCGGACTTTTAATTCTATCGGCCGGCTTTTACCAAAACGAGAAAATATCATTTTGACTATGGACAAAGATTTTATGTTTGAAGGTGCGCATATTGTTCATTCACTCGAGGAAGCATTTGAAACAGCCGCAAAATCTGACGAAGAGGAAATTTTTGTGATTGGTGGTGGGATGGTTTATAAGTCAGCTCTTCCGTATGCCGACAAGTTGTATTTAACTGTTGTCGAAGGTGATTTTGACGCCGATGTTTATTTTCCCGAGTATGATAAAATATTCACAAAAGTGATCAGTGAAGAAAGTCACGATAATGGCAAAAATAAATATAAATTTCTTGAATTGACACATTAATTGTCATCTCGACCGACCAGAGGGAGTGGAGAGATCTTACATTATCAATAAGATTTTCCGGCTTCACTTCGTTTTGCTCGAAATGATAAATAAAACTAACTGGAGAATGACATGATTATCGGAGTAACTGGCTGGTTTGCGTCGGGTAAAGACACGGTGGCGGATTATCTGAAGGAAAAAGGTTTTCAATCGATTTCTCTTTCAGATATTTTGCGAGAAAAATTGCGTGAGGAAGGGATTGAAGTAATCCGCGAAAACTTGCTGAAAAAAGGCAACGAACTCCGAGCGAAATATGGCACCGGCCACTTGGCGGAACTGGCTTTGAAAAAAATTGAGATTGAAGGTGGCAAGAACTGGATTATTCCCTCAGTCAGACAGGTCGGTGAAGTCGAGGAATTGCGAAAAAACAAAAACTTTATTTTGTGGGAAATAAATGCTCCGCTTGAGACACGATTTGAGAGAATGAGAAAAAGAGATAAAAACGGTGAGGACGATGCGATAGATACGATAGAAGAATTCAAAAGACGTGAAGAATTGGAAACTTCTGGTAAAAAAAATGCTCCACAACTTGATTTAGTAATTCCGATGGCTGATATTGTCGTAGATAATTCAGGGACATTTGAGGAACTTTATGCAAAAATAGACAGTTTAATCTCGGAGGAGAAATGAGCCCAGAATCTGGTCGAAAGACTAAAGACAAAGGACAAAAGCCAGATGGTGTCACGGATTACAAACGCCCGACCTGGGACGAGTATTTTATGGAGGTAATGGAATCAGTTTCAAAACGTTCAACCTGTGAACGTGGTCGAAGTGGTTGTGTTATTGTTAAAGACAAACAAATTGTGGCGACAGGATACGTTGGGGCTGCAGCAGGCGATGATCACTGTGATGATGTTGGTCATCAGTTTCAAAAACGTCTAAACAAAGATGGAAGTATTTCAAATCATTGTGTTCGAACAGTTCATTCCGAACAAAATGCTATTTGTCAGGCAGCGAAGAAAGGGGCTTCGATAGACGGCGGAACGCTTTATTGTCGAATGACTCCTTGTCCTGTGTGCGCAAAGATGATTATAAACTGCGGCATCAAGCGTGTTGTTTGCCAGTGTCGTTATCAGGACGGCGGGGAAGCCGTTGTATTGTTCAAAAAGTGCGGTGTCGAACTCGAGCATTTTAGCGACGAACTGATGCGTTATGGCGAATTGAAAAAGTAGTCATTGCAAAGAATCAAAAATTTGTTATAATTTATGTAATTCAGACAGCTGATTCGGCCACCAACCGATGATGTTTGGGGCATGCCAGAGCCAACTGGCTAATTAAGATCCAATTGGGATGGAACCTTCCGGTGCTTGCCGGAATCCCAAACTATGGGTCTTTTTTGTTAAAATATTTATGGAGGCAGCATGACAAAGAAAAAAATTATTCACAAAATTGCAGCAATAGTTGTTGAAGATAATAAATTTCTAATGGTTCGTAAAGTCGGCAAAGACATCTGGACTGACCTTGGCGGCAAACCCGAGCCTGGCGAGACGGAGGAAGAAACCCTGGTTCGTGAGATTAAGGAAGAGCTCAATTGTGGCACCAAGATTATTCGCAAGCTTGGCGATGTCACAGCAAAAGCAATTTTTGATGATGCAACATTATTACTATCTACGTATCTAGTCGAACTGATTGGTGTTCCGGAAATTTCCGATCCCGAGCTAGAAGAATTTGCGTTTATTGGTGCTGATTATGAGAAAAAAAGGATAAAACTTCCACCCTCAGTAATCGACGGTGTTATCCCACTGTGTCAAAAGGAAAAGTTATTGAATTGGAGATAATATGCCAAAGAAAATTACCATTGAAACAAAAAAGGCAAAAATAGTCATCAGAAAAGTCCGAGCTGAAGATGCTAAATTTATCGGCAAATTGTCGATCCAGCTTGGTCATGAAATGTCAGAACAAGAAGCGGCTGAGAGGATCAGTAGGATTATCAAGATGCGGGATCAGGTAATCTTTGTTGCAGATCACGTTGGTGAGAGGGTTTTGGGTTTTGTTTATGCTACACGTAATTTTGAATTACTAAATGGTTATCAAGTCCGACTGGAAGGACTGGTAGTGGACGAAAGTGCAAGGGGATTGGGAATTGGCAGCCAACTGATGAAAACAATTGAAACCTGGGCCAAGAAGAAAGGCAGTAAAACGTTAAAATTTCTCTCAAACGTGACGCGGACCGAAGCTCATACTTTTTATGAAAAAATCGGTTATGAAAAAACTAAGGTGCAGCAACAATTTAAGAAAATAATATAATCGATAAGGAAAGATATGGAAAAAATTGAAATTGAAAAAGCTCGTCACTCTCTCAGTCATGTCATGGCGATGGCGGTGATAGAGATGTTTCCGGAAGCCAAGCTGGCGATCGGTCCGGCGATTGACAATGGTTTTTACTATGATTTTGATCTGCCGAGATCGCTATCACCCGATGATCTTCCAAAACTAGAAAAAAAAATGCGAGAGATAATCAACAAAGATATTCCGATCGTAAAATCGGAAAAGTCCCGTGAAGAAGCGCTAGTATTTTATAAAAAAATCAATCAAAAGTACAAGACAGAATTAATCGATGATCTTTCGGATAAAACACTCGGATTTTATACGATCGACGACTTTAGTGATCTTTGCAAGGGTCCGCATGTGGGCTCGACGGGTGAATTAAAAAAAATCGGCTGGAAGCTTGACAAAATTGCCGGCGCGTACTGGCGTGGTGATGAGAAAAATGCGATGTTACAGCGAATTTACGGCCTGGCTTTTGAGAATAACGAAGAATTAAAAAAGTATGAAGAGTTCATAATTGAGGCAGAAAAAAGAGATCATCGTAAACTTGGCAAAGAACTGGACTTGTTTTCATTTCACGAAGAAGGTCCCGGTTTCCCCTTTTGGCACCCGAAGGGGATGGAGCTTTGGAATTCGATTATTGCCTGGTGGCATAGCGAACATCGGACTGCCGGCTATGTCGAGATCAAAACCCCAATTATTCTCGACCGAGTTCTTTGGGAAAATTCCGGTCACTGGGACCATTATAAAGAAAATATGTACTTTACCAAGATTGATGGTCGTGATTTCGCGATCAAACCGATGAATTGTCCGGGCGGGATACTGGTGTACAAGACAAATTTACATTCCTATCGGGATTTACCTATTCGAATGGCAGAGATTGGACTAGTACATCGTCATGAATTGGCAGGAGTCTTACACGGTCTCCTACGTGTTCGTCAATTTCACCAGGATGATGCTCATATTTTTTGTACCGAGGATCAAGTCCAGAACGAAGTTATTGATTTGATGGGATTGATCGATCGGATGTATAAAAAACTTGGTCTGAAATATCATCTCGAACTGTCGACCAGACCGGAAAATTCGATGGGGTCAGATGAAATGTGGCAAAAAGCCGAAATGGCGTTGACCAGCGCGATGAAGTCGAAAAAAATTGATTATAAACTAAATCCGGGCGATGGTGCTTTTTACGGACCGAAGATTGATTTTCATATCGAAGACGCGATCGGTCGCACTTGGCAGCTTGGTACCATCCAGCTTGATTTTCAGATGCCAGAACGTTTTGATCTAGAATACATTGCAGAGGATGGCTCCAAAAAACGGCCTGTAATGCTACACCGTGTCATTTTGGGCTCAGTCGAGCGGTTTATCGGTATCATCACCGAGCATTTCGCCGGTGCGTTTCCGGTCTGGATGGCGCCGGTACAGGCGATTATATTGCCAATTTCAGATAAACATTTAGAATACGCCGGAAAAGTTAAGAAGGAATTATTTGATGCCGACATCCGTGTCGAATTGGACGACAGGACAGAATCCGTCGGTCGTAAGATTCGCGATGCCGAAATGAAAAAAATTCCCTACATGCTAATTGTGGGTGACAAAGAAATCGAGGCCAAAAAAGTTGCAGTGCGTAAATACGGTGAGGGGGACAAAGGACAAATTGATCTCGGACAATTAATCGAGGAAATGCATGAATGAATTGAAAGCAGGTAAGGATTTTATAGGAGTTGGCTGCGGGGTTTTCTTGATAAATGACAACGAAGAAGTCTTACTTCTGAAAAGATCAAAAAATTCCAAAAATGAAAAAGGATATTGGAATAAAGTTGGCGGCGAGGTTGAGTTTGGTGAAAAACTAGAAGATGCGCTAAGACGCGAGACAAAGGAAGAGCTCAATATTGAGATCGATGACATTGAATTTTTGAGTGTGACGGATCATATCCTGTCGGAAGAAAAACAGCATTGGGTCGGATTTAATTACATGGCAAAAATAATGTCTGGAACACCGAAAATAATGGAGCCAGATAAATGTGACGAGATGAAGTGGTTCAGGTTTGACCGGATGCCGGATAAATTAGCAATGCCGACAAAAGAGTCGTTGCCACTGATGATTAAAAAATACAAAGAGAAATATAGATAGAGCTACTTTATATTTGCAATCTCATTTAGGATTTGTTAGCACCGCTGTTTCTTACTCCTCAAAGTTTAATTTTCAAGTTTGCGGAAAGTAGTGAGCAGACATGGTGATTATGAAAAAGTAAAGGCTGAGTCAGAAGATAGCGTCTATGAGATCGAAGAGAGTTAAATTTTCCCACTCGTCTCGTTTTGTAGTTCTTCGAAAAAATCAACCATAAACTTATGACGATGATTTGCTATCGCTTGACCTGACTTTGTGAGCATTTTATTCTTTATATATTTTAGCTTAATCGTAAATTCATTGTGTGCTGTGTCATCTTTTGTATACTCATTTTCTGTGCTAGGGACTATTTCATCATTGTGGACTCTAGCGTTTATTTCACCTGAAAAAGCAAACGCTCTGCCTATACCAATTGCGCCGATACTGTCTAGTTTATCAGCGTCAAATAAAATCTTGGCCTCAACTGTTTTGGGCTTGTTGTCTTTTCGAAAACGATGTGAAGCAATACAGTGTTTTACTGCTGCAATTTTTTCTTCATTTAACTTATACTTTTTTAATATTTTTTCAGCTTTTTGTGCTCCGATTTGAGCGTGACAGATTTTTCCTCCCGACTTGTCTTGTTCTTGTCGTCCGATATCATGGAGTAAAGCAGCTAAATTAACTATTTCTACATCAGCTTTTTCTATTTTGGCCAAATGCACGGCTATTCTAACCACTCTTATCGTATGATCAAAATCATGACAACCGTTAATATCTAAAAAAATTTCTTTTACTTCTTCTTCAATTTTTGGAATTAAATTGCTCATATTTTTATGTTAACAATTTCATTTAAAATGCTCCAGCGGCGTTGTTTTTCGCTCCAAGGAACGGGGTCTCCAAGCTTGTGAGCGGCGGTGTTTTCGCGAGGAGAGTACTTGTTCACATAGGCTTGGAAATATTTGACTTTCATGAAAACCTCAACAGTCTTTTTGAAATCATCTTCTGTTTCTGTCGGATAACCGACAATAACATCAGTGGTAATTTTGACATTTGGAATTGATTTTTTAATCTTATCCACCAGTTTTAAATATTGTGAAACTGTATATGGACGATTCATACTTCGTAATACTTTATCACTACCAGACTGCAGTGGCAGATGAATTTGTTTTGCAACTTTTGGCAGAGTTGCTACTGCGTTGATAATTTCATCACTCATATCTTTGGGATGGTTTGAGGTAAAATATATGGTGAAGTCACCCTGAAGACCATTAAGCGAATGGAGAAGGTTAGTGAAATCACAATATTTCTCATTGCTCGATTGCCTGCCGTCCGTAACCTTGGCGAAAGATTGCTCGATTGTATCATTGTTGTCACCACCCCCAACCCCTCCTCGGAGAGGAGGGGAGTTGTACGAATTCACGTTTTGTCCCAAAAGCCAAATTTCTTTTTGACCGGAACTAATTATTTTTTTGGCATCATTTATTATGTCGTCAAGAGGACGAGACATTTCTCGACCACGCGTGTAGGGGACGACACAGTACGAACAAAAATTATTGCAACCTTTCATGATGGGGATAAATTTTGAGGTAGTCAGTAGTTGGCTTGTTTTGTGATTACTGGATAGATTTGATAGGAATGATAAGTCAGATAGGTCAAATAATTTAACATTCTTTTTCAAGAATCTCTTTTTATCTGGTTCGATGATGCAGCCGGAAAGAAAAACTTTTTTGCTTTTGTCTATTAAATTTCTAGTAAAACCCAATGCTCTATCAACTCCGGTCTTGCGCACAGAGCAATTTAAGACAAAAACAAAATCAGCTTCATCAAGATTTGACTCGATGAGTCCATGGGATTTCAGTTCGTTGGCCAAAACAGTCGCGTCAAATTCGTTGTATTGGCAACCGAAGACTTTCACAAAAAATTTGTTTTTTGTGAAAGAATTTTCAATTTCTAAATCCGAATTTCTAATCAAATTCTAAATCCAAATTATTAAATATCACCTCACCTAACCTCTCCTTGAAAAGGAGAGGGACCAAAATAAAATCCTCGAGCTACTCGAGGATTTTATCATATTTGAGATCAAAATTAAATTATTCAGCTTTTTTCTCTTCAGATTTTTCTTTCTTGTCATCGCCTTCGGCTTCACCCTCAGTTGCTTCCTCGCCGGTGTGTTCGACTTCGACGGCCTCGACATTCTCCTCGACTGCCTCGTCAAGCTCAGCCATCTCTTCTTCACTTCTCGGTGCTTGGACAAAGACAATGATTTCTTCCGGATCAGTCAAAATCTCGACACCAGCCGGAATTTTGAGATCGGAAATTTTAATATTTTTCTCGAAATCATCCAAAACTGAGATATCAACCTCGATTTCTGAAGGCAGGTCGGCAGGCAGACACTCTACTTCGATCGCATCAACAGGTGTAATCATCGAACCGTCTTGGTCGATCACCGCAGTGGACTCGCCGACAAAAGATAGTGGCACTTCGGCGTGAATCTTTTCTTTCATATTGACCTTGAAAAAATCGACATGGACGACCTCTTCTGTCATCGGATTACGTTGAAAATCATGCACCAGAGTGTTAAATGGTTTGGTGTCATCAATTGCCAACTCGACCAGATTTGAAGTTCCGGCATCTCGAAAAAGTTGGTTGAAAGCGACTCTTTCGATCGAGATTGAAACATTGTCAAAATTCTTGCCGTAGACAACACCAGGGACAAATCCCTGTTTGTGTAATTCCTTGGCTTTTCCAGTACGAGTTTTTGCTTTGATTTTGTAGTCAGTCATAAGTGTGTCTTAATTACTATTATTTTTATTATTAGTTGAGTTTTCTTTGAATAAATGTTCGAAGCTGCCGTCAAAGTCTTTTAGAAATCGATACATCTCGATGACGTCGTCTGAATTTACCTTGTTTTTTGTATCTACGACTTTTTTCTTTGACATCGTAACAGTGGCCAGAAGTGGCATATGACCGGCACAACTCAGCTCGAGAAAGATAATAGTGTCGACAATGCCTCTGATTTGAATATTGCTAAAGTCATAAGACTTGCCGCACTGAGGACAATGGACATTTTTCTGAACCGTCACTAACAATTTGTATAACTCTTGGTGGTTCATAGCACGGATCTATTTAATGACGTCGTCCGATAACTGCAAGCGGCCTATTTCGGCTGCAAAGCACAAACTGATCATCAGGGTAGTGGCAGCTACCATTTCTCACTCGAACTATTCTCGCTTTCGTTTCAGGAAAAGTTATCAAACAGCTCCTTAGAACTATAGCGATTTCTGAGCACAAAGTCAATGGAAAATTCATCACCTGTTTATTTAATTTATTCATTTTTAGTATGAGGATGTGCTCTTTCAGCGTTGTAGCATACAAAATCAACACGGCCGTGTTGATTTTGTATGCTACTTTAGCAAAATATTTTTAATCATTAAGTCGATATTTGTTTCTTGGGCAACAATATAGGCGACATAATCTTCTAACCTGTAATATTTAATCACCAATTCGATCTCATCGCTGATGTCTTTATCTGTCACCCATAAACTCTGCTGAATCTGGCGGAAACCGATGCGTTTAATGGCTTTTCGAAAATTATCGCGCTGAGTGTGAAGACGTTCCGGAATGTCAAAAGACAAAAATCGAAGCAATCCATCACTCATTTTTTTTGCGACACTTTTCTCAACTAATCTGATTTTCGCCTTATTGGTCAAAACAATCGAATTGTCGCGACTCCCACTCGCTATGTAGTTTTGCTTTTTGAGGCGATAAAACATGGTTGAAATTTGCTTTTTGCTCATGTGACCGCGGTTCACCCGATATACACCCCTATAAACCTCCGTCTTGGAAATTTCAGGTATTGTCATATATTCAGCAAATTCGAAGAGAAAACTCAACATCTTCTCGATTCCCCAGACCACTTCCTTGCCATATTTTTTTGCCTGCCGTTTGAGCATATTTACAGTATAAAATGTTACATACAGATATGCAACGGCCGTGTTGATTTTGTATGTAAAATAATTGCGGAAAAAAATTATACTGAGATTTTCTTGTCTTAGGTCATTAAAGATGAAAAAAGATGTAACTGTGAGTCATGGGAAAAAAGAGAGAATGGCAAAAAGGTAAAAAAAATCGTAGAAAAAGTTACTTGAAAAAAATATAAATATTAGCTCTGGAAGCCAATCTATTGACAAATTGAGACTAATATGCTATCGTATCATTGTGATTCACTGTTACTCGGTAGCGATAAGTGAACATACGATCTTTGACAAGGAGGTGCCTGTAATGTCGGCACAACAAGGCTGGAATGCTGAACCCGTCACTGGACGGGGTACCGTGTCCGCTGTGGCGGGCACCAAGTACGAGTGGGTGGCGAAGAATCCGCTCACCCCGAGATGGTTTGACCGACTGCTGGTCGGGATGGTCTTCGTGACCATCCTGGCGCCGACAGTTCCGATGCTGTGGGGATGGTACCCAACACTGGGACCATCGATGGAACCCACCCTGCCGTACATCGGTGGGTACATCGGCTGCGAACAACTTGCATCTCCGGCGACGCAACTGCGAGTCGGAGACATTGTGCGCCTGAAAGGGCGAACTCTTGGCTACGCGGTCAAACGTGTTGCCAAGATCGACTCTGCGCAGGGTGTCTATGTCCTTGGCGACAACACCAACATGTCCGCTGACTCGTCCTTTGGGGTGGATCAGGACGATCCTGACCGTGAGGTCTGGATTCCGTTCAGTGAGGTCAAGGGTAGAGCCACTGCGATATGGTCGCCTTTGAGTGCATGGAGGGCCTTAAGTGTCAATGGGCGCTGGCAGAACACCATCGACTTCAAGACACCACCTCAAAATCTCCAGCCTTCGCCCGATAAGCGCTATATGGCTGTGATGCGTGACGACGGGGTTGACATACTGAGACTCGGTTCGTTGCAACCAGTACTGAAGCTGGACGGGAAGTTCTATAGCTGGGAGGATGGTGAGTCGTTCCAGTTTATCACCCCCAGCCCGGAACTTCGTCTGGTCAGGATCGATGGAACTGCGAAAAGTCTTGCCAAGCCGCCGGAATCAATCGGGTTTGCCGGTAGTGGTCAATCAGAACTTGTCTTTGATGGAGACACTGTTGTCCACATCGGTGACACTCTCGAGATACCGAGCCAGTGCGCTGTCGTGAAGGTTGTCGGAATTCGCAAGTTCGTCTGTGGCGTACCAGGCGGCATCGCGACGTCGGTCAAGATTGACCGCCCCTTGAGTCGTCAACCAGAAATGGGCGACAAAGTAATCCCGCGATCCGTGCAGTAGCAATGCTGCGGGGTGGTAGGAGGCTCGTCGCAAAAGGCGCCGATCCAGTACCAGAGAAGTGGCGTGTTGGTCCTTCGATTCGTCGGCGACCAGTGGCGGCATGGAGTCCGCCTCGATCGTTCTGACCAGCCGGATGGTATCGGCATCGCCATCGCCTACAGCGATGACAAAGAAGCCTGGACGGCTCAGCCGTCCGGCGACAAAGGTCCGCTGTATGTCCGAATCGCTCTCTCAACTAGCGACAAGCTGGTCACTCCCACACTCTTCTCGATCAAGCCCGCGCACTAGCGCGGACACCAGATCGGACGAGCAAGAACCGACACCCCCAAAGCCACTGTGGCTGAGGGGGTGTTGACGTTTAGGGAGGATAAAATTTGTTTGATCAATGATAGCAGGACTTACGTGTTTGAACATTTACCTGTTATATACTTCGAGTGACGAAGCTTGAAATCGAGAAGTTTTCACTATAAATAGTTCTTGACAAGCTCGAACAATATTAAAATGCGTAAGTTCTGGATAGATTACTGTGCCTCCGCCATCTGGCGGATGGCTCGCAATGACAGGGTGTTTGCAAGATTTCTCGGCTTCAAGCTTCATCGCTCGAAATGACAGGATAGTTGTGTCCATACCCCACCCGTCCTCCCCTTGCTAAGGGGAGGGGAAAGTCTCATCTGATTTCTCCTTGTAAAGGAGAGTAACCAACTATATAATGATAAGTAATGAAACGAGGGAATATTCATCCGATCCTAGCAGTCAGGCGGGTTTTGTCGATACCGCATGACCTTTTTTGTGTACACTGGAAATGGTATGCCAAATATCACGAACATCCACGACGACATATTCACCACAAACGGATTGCGATTGGCTCCGGGTTGGCCGGAATCGCTGCTGTCGTAGTCAGTGCAGTCAAGTATGCTGTTGTTGTCAGCTTGCTTGCAACTGTCAGTCTGAAACCGACAGCTATTTTGGCGGCAAATCAGACATGGGACTCCCAGTCTGACTGGAACAACTGGACACTGAGCGATACAACTGCGACTGATAGTCCTGGTTCTGTTCAGTTGTCAACGACAGTTGGAGGTGCTAGCTGGACATATGTGAATACCCCTGCTAGTGAATCAGTAGCAATGGTCTGGGCACAAGACAGTACTCATGTCTGGTACGCAGTAACCGGTCAAACATATATCTTGTTTTATAACGGATCTACATTTGTTCAGCAATCTCTAACGTCTGATGTCAATGGAATTAAGGGTATTTGGGGTGCAAGCGCATCCGATGTTTGGTTGTTCACTGGCATGGTTTCTGACATAACCAGTACTCAGGTCTGGCACTTTAATGGTACAAGCTGGTCTACTCACTCTACCCTTCCGTTTGTGGCGGCTGCAATCGATGCTTCATCATCTTCGAATATTTGGGCCGGTGGATCTGATGGTATAACATATCAATATAATGGCAGCAGTTGGGTAGATCACAGCTTCGGAGGGATGGCACCAATTGAACAAATAAAAGTATTCTCTTCAAGCGACGTCGTGCAATCAGCCGCCACAGGCATCTATCAGCACTGGAATGGTTCAAGTTGGGGGGGTGACATCAGCGAACCTAGTGGATTAGGCGCCAGTCAGACCAGTATTTGGGGTGTCAGTTCCAGCGACCTCTGGGACAAAGTAGGTGGTGGGGATTTGTATCACTGGAACGGTTCTGCGTGGACACAGTACACTGCCCCAACTGATAACAGCTGCAGCACTGAAGCAACCATTTGGGGTAGCGCGACAGATGACGTCTGGACCGGTTGTAAGCCAGGCACCGTCTTGCATTGGAACGGTTCATCTTGGAGCACTTCAAGTACCCCCGGTGGGGAAACAGCGATCACTTTTAATGGAGTAAGCTCAAGCGACGTCTGGGCCGGTGATGATACTGGCGCATTTCATTATTCAGGATCAACTGTCTATCAGTCTTCTGGCACTGCTACCATCACATACACTCCATCTGCCGGTCAGACAAATCAGTGGACTGGGGCGACGCCGACAACGACGACACCGACGAATACGACGGCGTCACTTGAATACAGTGACGATGATGCGACGTGGGTGAGTGATATCACATCAGTTCCTGATTCAGAAAATCTGTATATCAAGGCAACATTGGCAACCACCGATACCTCGGTCACACCTTCACTTGATTCACTCTCAATCGATTATACGGCATTGACGGCACCTAATCCGCCAACTGTTGTTTCAATGGGAAGTTTGTCAACTACCGGCTTCACCATCTCCTGGACTGACAACTCTTCAGATGAGACCGGCTTCAAGGTCTACATCTCAACTACTGCAGCTGCTGACTGTTCTACTGCTACATATC
>Ga0172379_10008206_pt1 | contig 13232 bp, 10 predicted proteins | sample GrowelOW334metaG_FD_119756 | JGI IMG/M metagenome (GOLD analysis project Ga0172379, IMG submission 119756) | Groundwater microbial communities from an aquifer near a municipal landfill in Southern Ontario, Canada - Groundwater well OW334 metaG | ecosystem: Environmental > Aquatic > Deep... | reverse complement strand
TTGAGGCGACACTTGGTAAATTACAGATTGAACTCGAAGTCTGCCAGGGGAAGCTCGCTCAATCCGAAGCCGAATTGGCAAGATTGAAACAGCCAGTTAGATTCTTTGAAGACTAGGACGGTACCGAAAAAAATGGCAACGCAAAAGCGAGAGGTTTTCCTCCCGCTTTTTTACTTGTATCTTTTTACTTTTGTTTTGAGCTTAAGTCTTTAAATTTTGGATTTGTTTAGAGTTTAGGATTTAGAATTTATTTAGAAATTAGGAATTACTTGCCCTTCCGAAGCTCATTTCGAGCAAAGGAGGGGAAATTAGAAATTTATTCTTATACTTTAAGGTATCTTCGGACCGCCATATAACTTGATATCGCCCCTAAAAGAATGCCCGATCCGCAAATAATTCCGAAAATTTCGCTAAAATGTTCCAGATAATATCTGAAAATATTCAAACCGCTGAAAAAATTGACTGTTGCCGGACCGATATAATAAGTCAAAGGATAAAATATGGCCAAAGTAATAATGCCCGCCGCGAGCCCATACATCGCGCCGGAAATTACAAATGGCCCGCGAATATATTTGTTGGAAGCGCCAACCAATTGCATAACCGATATTTCGTCTCTGGAAATGTAAATCACTAAGCGGACTGTGTTGAAGGCGATAATGATTGAAATGAGCGAAAGAATGAGAGCGATGATAAAACCAAGCTTGCCGGCCGAATTTATAATTTTTGAAAGCCGTTCAATGGCAACTTTGTTGTTGTAATAATTGACTTCATCAATTATGGATTTGCCATTTGAAGACAAAACTCCGCTGTCCCCTTTCAAATAAGTGGCGATACCTTCATATTGAGACGGGTCTTTGGCTTTAATGTTCAAAACGGCACCAAGGGGGTTTGAGCCAAGTTCATCAAGCGCTTGGAGAGTAAGCTGATCGTTTTTGTGCTTGCTTCTGAAATTTACCAGCGCATCTTCTTTTGAAATGTAATCCACGGCCTGAACTTCCGGCATAGCTTCAAGCGATTTTTTGACATTCAAAATATCGCTTTCATCAGCAGTAGTGACAAAATAAACATTAACGTCAACTTTATTTTTTAATTCAGTCAAAGATGAATCCAAAGTGGCCAGCAAAAAAATCATTGAACCGATGGTAAAAAGCGTAACGGTCATAACTAAAACAGATGAAAGCGACACGAAGCCGTTTCGCCAGAAATTTAGAAAGCCCGCTTTTGTAACTCTTTTAATGTTGGTCCAGAACATACGTTATAGTTTAAAATTAAAAAATCAAAATGTAAAATGACATTTCCTAATGTCATACCCGCGTAGGCGGGGATCCAGATTAATTACTAGATTCCCGTATTCACGGGAATGACAGATTACTGTCAATTTTAGATTGTCATTTTGATTTTTGATTTTTGCATTTTCATTTATAAAATGTATCTGCCGGTCGCGTCGTCTCTTACAATTCTTCCCTTTTCCATCGTTATAACTCTTTTACCAAGAGCGTCAATTACGCCTTTGTTGTGAGTTGTTAAAATTACAGTCGTGCCAAGGTCGTTTATTTTTTTCAAAATTTGAACGATATCGTAAGTATTGACCGGGTCAAGATTGCCGGTCGGCTCATCGGCAATGACAATATCGGGCTGATTGACAATGGCTCTGGCGATAGCCACTCTCTGCCTTTCTCCGCCGGAAAGTTCGTGAGGAAAATTCCACATTTTGTCACCTAAATCCACTAATTCAAGAACATGCGGAACGTCAGACTCAACTTCGCTATCCGATCTGCCTGCCGCTTCCATGGCAAAAGCCACATTTTCATAAGCGTTTTTGTTCGGCAACAAGCGATAATCCTGAAAAATCGCCCCCACTTTCCTTCTAAAAATATTCATTTCCTTTTTTTTCAGATTGTGAATATTTGTAGAACCGAAAAGCACTTTGCCTTGCGTGGGTTTTTCTTCGGCCAAAATCATTTTAAGCAAAGTGGTTTTGCCGGCGCCGGAATGGCCAACTATTGAAATGAATTCTTTCGGCTGTACGCCAAAAGTGACGTTTTCAAGCGCCACACAGTCGTTTGCGTAAATTTTGGTAACTTTGTCGAAGTAGATCATATATTTTCTTAACGAGTGAAACGAGTTTTAGAACCCGCCCGAACGACTGAATAAGAATTCATTTGTTCAGTCGGGCGGGAATAATGAACCCAGCACTAATTTCACTATTCTCTAAACTATCTCTGAATCAAACCAGATTATTGAATATTTTTATTTAGTACTTTACTAAAATTCTGCAAAATTAGTGCTGGGTCATTTTGTCTGATTTAAGATTTATGATTCAAGATTCATGAATAAACGTAAGACAAAGACTTTTTTACTCGCCTTTTTTATTATCTTCTGGTTTCCAAGGTTTCCAGCCGGATTTTTCAAGTTTTAATTTTGCCTCATCTATACTCTCTTTGGAATAATCCATAAGCTTCATAAACTCTTCCATCGTTACCGCTCTAAATCCCTGACTTTCAATTTCTTTAAGCACTTCTTCACTAGTCATCGGTTTTGTTGGTCTCAATAAAACTAAATTTTTTCTCGCAAGTTCTTTTTCTCTGTCTTGAGCGGCTAAATATAAACTGGCCTTGAGAAGCAGTCCTTCAGCGTTATTTTTATATTGTTCAGGCAGATATTCTAAAGATTCCTTTAATTTCCGTTGCATTTCGCGAAGCTTGTCCGATTGCAAAATTGTGTGGGTTAGTTCCAAACCCTCTTTAACCTCTACCTTTTCTTCAGTCTTGCGGTTTAAATCAACAAAATGCGCAGAGTTTTCAACAACGCTTAAACAAGTTTCAAAATCTTCTAAATTTCTCAAGGCTTCTATAGTTTTTTCATTTGAGGATTCTGGTATTTTTTCCATAAATTTTAAAATGACAATAGATAATAGCTTAATTATAACAGCTTCAGTTAAAAACGAAAGGTTAAAACATCCGCCGAACGCGAAGCGTTCGGCGGACTATATTGTAATATGTTGTAAGTTGTCGGTTGTAAGTTGTAAGTTAAAAATTTGTTTTACAAATTTTTCTCCGCCAAGATAAATTCATCCAATTCTCCCCTCTCAAGCACTTTTTCAACATCGCTGGTTTCCACATTTGTCCGATGATCTTTGACCATTTTATACGGATGCAAAACATAAGATCGGATTTGATTTCCCCATTCAATTGAAGTGGTTTTGGAAATTTGCATGCCTTTTTCTTTGGCAATTCTTTCTTCTTCGCGCATTTTGTAAATTTTGCCTTTCAAAATTGCCAGAGCTTTTTCTTTGTTGGCGGCTTGAGAACGCTCGCCATCGGCATGAACCGAGATTTTTGTCGGCAAATGGACTATGCGAACGGCTGTTTCTCTTTTATTTACATTCTGTCCTCCCGGTCCGCTTGATCTGGCAAAAGTGATTTCCAATTCGTTTTCGGGAATTTCAATCGGAGCGGTTTTTTCAAATTTCGGAATGACTTCCACCATTGAAAAAGAAGTGTGGCGGAGCTTTTGGGCATTGAAAGGCGAAATTCTGACAAGACGATGAACGCCGGATTCATTTTTCAAAGTTCCGTAAGCATTTTTTCCTTTGACTTCAAATGTAACGTTTCTAAATCCCCCATGATCATTTTGATTTTCGTGAATCAAGAAAATCTGCCAATTTTGCTTATCCATATATTTTCTATACATTGAAAAAAGCATCAATGAAAAATCCTCGGCATCGTCGCCTCCGGCGCCGGAAAAAATTGTGACAATAGCGTCGCCTTTGTCATACTTGCCGACACCCAAAAGTTCAGATTTTAAATCGCCGAGTTCTTTTATGGTTGCTTGAGCTTTATTTTTATCAGACCAAAAATCGGCCGACTGCATTTCAGCTTCCAATTCTTTTATTTTTTCCTCAATTTTCTGTTTTTGGTCAGTGCCCATAAATATGAGCCGAAGGCCGGAATTGAACCGGCAACCTACGGTTTACGATACCGTTGCTCTACCAATTGAGCTACTTCGGCTTATTAGCAGTAATCAGTAAACGACCTTCTTTGGCTCTATTACTCAAAACCCGTTTCTTTCTTCCATTTCCTCTATTAAGCCCAGCATAAGTAGAAGTCAATGAATCACAATTTGGACATAATAAACGAAGGTTGCTTTCAACGTTATTTCGCCAATTACCGTCAATATGATCAGCAACTAATGGAACTTGCTTTGTTTTCAAGTTGATCTTTGACCATCCACACAAACAACATTGATTTCTAAATTTTCTTCGTAAATAACGCTTTACAGTTGGAGAAACAGTTCCTATACTCTGTAACCCGCTTATTTTCCCAGATTTCCATTCGCTAATATACAATTGATATTGATACTCAATTTGGCATGCATTACTGCAATATTTGTATCCTGAACGACTTGTTTCTATACCGCAATTGCGACATTTATCCCTTGGTTTTTTAGGATTTGACACAAATACATTATAACTAAATTACCGACCAGTATCAAACTTAAAAGTGGACGTATATTGAACAATCATCTTAGATTTCATTTCGTTCATTTGAGCCGATGTCCGGGATTGAACCGGAGACCTCGTCATTCGCTTACACCTCTTTTTAAATCGCCGTGCTATAAGAGGGCTAGACTGTATCTTTTCGCCAAAGGCGAACTCTTGTCAGTCGTTCGGGCAATTCGTAAATTACAAACGCCACGGTCTTAATCCGCACCGGATCTTTAACCGTTATTCGAGATTCACACAAAAATTACTCTTTGTGTGGGCAGGGGTTTTGCGACCCACCAATGACGTGCTCTACCAACTGAGCTACATCGGCTTATTCATTTTTTAAAGCAACAACACCAAATAGAATAGTATAATTAATGAATATTATCAATCAATCTCATATTATTTGCTATTTTTTGTAGTAAACCGCCAACGCTTCGCGTCGGCGGTTTTTTTCATAATTCGTAATTCTTACTTTACCCTGAACACTTTTTTACCGAGCAAGTTTTTATTGGCTAAAGTAATGTTTAATACAAAGTTTTGTTCGATTATCACCTAATCGATATCTGTGAAAAAGTGTATAGGGTGAATAATTCAATTCCTCTGCCTTATCGGCAAATTTATGGTAATCATTGTCCCTTCTTTCAATTTTGAACTTAAAGTTATCGTCCCTCCATGGAGAGTAATAATCTTTTTAGTTACATAAAGGCCGACTCCTGTTTCATTCGGATCTATGGACAAAGCGTTCTTTCCTCTGAAGAACTTTTCAAAAATATATGGCAGATCTCCGGATTCGATACCGACTCCGTTATCTTTTACCATGATTTCGGCATAATTTTCTTTAACACTGACTGAAATATCCACTTTGCCGTTTGGAGAATATCTGACAGCATTGTCAAAAACATTCATAAGACTGGCTTTAAGAAGTTTTGAATCGGCATCAACGGTTACAGGCTCTGCGCTGGATAAACCCATAACCACGTTTTTATTTATAGTCAAATAATGAAGTTCCGACATGACATCCTGAACAAGTTTAACCAAATCAATTTTTTCTTCATTCAATTTGTACCCTTCTTTGCTAATATCCACAGCCTGAAGCATCTCGGAGACAATTTGGTTGGCTTTTTTAATCCTTTCATAACTTTCTTTAATAATTGACCTATCTTTTTCCGGAATAGTATTATCAGACAAGACATTGTCCAAACCCCACGAAGCGCTGGATAATGGAGTTCGAAGCTGATGCGAAGCTATCGTGACAAAATCTGTCTTCATTTTGTCTATTTCAACCAATTCAAACAATTTCCTTTTTGCTTCTTCTTTTTCAAATTTTTGATTAAAGGTGTTTTTTACCATGTTATAGGTATAAACGGACAGCCCGATATAAATCAAAACGTGCATAATATGTTTGATTATAATTACCGGATCGGTCAAATACTCTGGATTGGCAAAAATCATCAAGGCAAATATGGTTGACAGCGATATTGCCACCTTTTTTGTCCACCGGGGGTCAAGATCAACCGCGGAAACAAGAAGGGGATAAACCAACAATATGATCAGATTGCTTTCAACGCCTCCGGATATGTAAATCAGGGATAAGAAAAAAACAATAAATGCGTATCTCGTAAAATCAAACAAAAATTTTTTTTTGTATATTTCGTGCAGAATAAAAAATAGCAAATTAAAAAGAAACATCCCCACGAAAAGCCAGAGATTCAGTACGGGATATTTAATCCACGGAACATAATCTTGGAATAAATACGTTAAAAGACCGCCAATGAGCAATATGGAAAAAGCAGTCAGTTCAATGACGTAATAATACATTCCCAATTTGAATTCTTCGGGCTTTTTGGCAGTTAGGGAGTTTTCCATAATTTTCGCAAGTAGCTTTATTAGCTTTATTATAATCCAAAATTAAAGGCTAAACTACAACGATCTGTTAAAAAGAGCATTCTTTGCCATTAGGAATATTTTTCAAATAATCATCGCAAAAAGACAGAGTCTCGCTAGGAGCAAAAAATTGCGGACGGCTTTTGATGATTTCGTACGGAAAAATTTTAAAACGGAATTCCGCCTTATCGCTTAAATCCACTCCAACGGCAATGCCTTTATTTGTGTCCTCTTCCAGTTGGTCAAAAATAAAATTTCCAAGAGAATAAAAAATGGCTTTGTCTTTGTAGATTTCTATAGGTTCAATCACATGAGGATGGTGGCCGATGACAACATCGGCGCCGTTATCAATCAGGCTATGGCCGAATTTTATCTGGCGTTTTGTCATTCCCTTTTCATACTCGGATCCCCAATGAATATCCACGACCAAAAAATCATTTTCTGTTTTTAATTTTTTTACCAGCGCGGAGCTTTTTTCAATATTGGCGGGAATCATTGTATCTTCAATTCCCAAAAAAACCACTCTTTTGCCATCTATTATTTTTACTGAATAAGAATCTCCGGTCAATGCCGCCCCGAAAAATGCCACGCCGGCGTTTGAAAGATTGGCTTCCGTGTCTTCAATTCCTTTTTCGTAACAGTCAAAAGAGTGATTGTTGGCCAAATTGACCAAGCGAAAACCGTTTTCAAAAATCAATTTGGCAGTTGATGAAGCAAACTTGAAACTGTAAGCTTTCTTTTGGCATTTCTGGCTGTCGGTAATCGGTCCTTCCAAATTGCCGACTAAAAAACCGCCATCTTTCAACAATCTTGCCCATTCGTGTCCTATGAGCCCGAACAGGTCCGACCCTCTGTCCATATAAAATTCCACCCCTCTGTCAAACATCATATCCCCGACATTGATGAATGAAAAACGGGGTTGATTTGAAAGCGAAACATATGCGTTCAAATCGTTTCTAAGGTCCGCTTCGCTTATATTTTCTACGCCGAAAAAAGCGTAGACAAAAGTTCCGCCCAATATTAAAAAAGTAAAAAATGGAAGTAGGATTTTTTTCATAAATCTGCAAATTGCCTTTCGTATAGCTATCTCCGGCTACTTCCCCATTATCTAACAAAAAAGCCTCGCTTGCGAGGATTTTTTGACATCAAAATTCAAAACTAATTGCAAGAATTGCTTTTAATCGATCCGGTAATTTGTTTTGAATTGCCGGCGCTGTCCACACACCAGCTGTATCCTTCCGAACCTGGCAATGGAACAGAAACGGCATATTTATCAACTTTTCCTCCGCTTGCCGTTGAAGCGCATGTAGCCTTGCTTGCATCGCCTCCGGCGGCTAATTGAATAGAGCTGTATACATCTTTATCCCCGAACAAAGTGCCTGATAAGTTACTGCACGCACCAACAGAAAAAGCTTTTGTGCCGTATCCGGAGTTTTTGTTCCATACCAATTCGGCGCTGACCCTAACACTGCTTAAATTTGCTTTTGTTGTAGCCGCGGCTGACGCGCCTCCATAATTTAGATTCTTCGCATTTTCATCAATGACTTCCTGAAGAGGTTTCGAATTGCTCGGAGTTTCTATGCTGACCGGTTCATTGATTTTAGAAAGCATCAGTTTGAAAGTCAGATTAGCCTGCTTGTCTTTGAGCTGTAAAGCGGTGTCCGGAGGAACGATGCGCATAGTATATTGAATTATTGCCGGGAATCCATTTTTATCAACGTAAATAACTATATCGGTGTTTTTATCCAAATAATCAAAAACGTCGCTAAATTCTTTGCTTTCCAAGTAGTCAAGAGTTCCCTGCTGGTTTTCCGACAGCGAGCTGATTTGGCTGTTTTGGCTTTTAGCAATTTCAGTCATAAGTTTTTTATAGAAAGGAACGATTGCTTCTTTTTTAATTTTTAAATCATATCTGTATAGCGACCGGCCATCTGCCATTTCCAGAGCCGGATTTTTTTTGAAAGTAAAAATATTTTCTTGGTCGGCAATTGAAGCCGTCTTTTTTATGAAATCAACCGCTTCCGCCCGATTTTTTTTGTAAGATTCCTCGGCTTGAGGAATTCCCGACGAAATGGAAGAAAATTCATTATAACCGCCGTATAAAGACGAGGTTGAGGAAGCGGACGGATCAATTTTAATCCAAGTTCCTTTTATTGAAGCTAAAGACGAGAGAAATAAACTAGGTATTTTATTTACCCTGACATAATAAATGCCATCCTTGCTCAAGGCGTCTACGTTTACGGCATAAGTTAAATCTCCAAAATCACCGCTGCCGTCAAGATTGAATTTCCAATCCGATTGGCCTGACTTCGTTAAATCAGATGTGGCGCTAAAAGCCAGCTTTGCGGAAATATCCGGAGGCAACATTCGTGAATATTCTCCAAGCGATACCAAAAATGGCTTTGGCGGTTCGCTGGCAAGATAAAGATATTTGTAGCTTCCTTTTGTAAAAGTGACTCCCTTGCCGTTTATCAAAGTTGTAGAAGCGGCAAAACCGTAAGATTTTTTGATGGTTTTAATGGCATTATCAGTTTCAAAATTTACAGTCAGAGCAAAATCTCTGCCGTTGTCGGTTAATTTGTATGCATATGGATTGCCGGTAGTCGGATCATTGATTGAACTGCTTGATCTATAAGTTGAGATTCCTTTTGATAATTCTTGAATAGTGGAAGGATATTTTCCTTTTATATAGCCAAGGTTTTGCAGTAATGAAGAAACGCTTCTTGAACGATCATAATCGTTTTGGTATTGCTGTCTTAGCTGTCCTTCGTTGGAAACTTGAATAACAAACGGTTCGGCGCCGGCCTCGCGCGGAACAATATCAAAAGATACGGAAGAAGTGTACAAAGATGTGTTAATTTCCGAAAGCTTGCTAAGCAAACCGGAAACAAGATCATTTTCTGTGTATGGAATTTTGGCAAACGGACCGATTTTTTGCAGATAGGCATAACCCAGGCCCGCTCCTCCGCCGAGCAAAATCAAAATAAACAAAACAGCCAGTATTTTAAAACCGCGATGCGATGGCTTGGCAAGCGATTGTTCAATAGGAGCCGTATTATATGCAGGCTCCGAATCTTGAGGTTGAAATGGTTTTGCTTCAGTTGGAGTATAAACTGGAGGAGTTTGTGTTTGAATAGGCGGTTTAACTGAATTGGTTCCTAAATTAATATTTGATAAATCCCAGCCGGCTTTTAAAAGCTCCGACCGAATCTGATCGTCTGACATTCCGTTTTGTCTGGCTTCCGCTATATATTTATCAAGCTCTGGAGAAGATGACATAACATTAATTATACAATGCCGAACAGTAATCGGTTCTTGGCAACTGTGGATAGGTTCTAAAACAAATTCTCTTTTATTTTATTCTTTACAGCTTCCAAAAGTTCAGAGGTAGTAACAAAGCTGTGGTCGGTTTTATAATTATGTCCCCAGTTTTTATCAACAAAAACTTGCCCGTTAAATTCTACCGGTTTGGAATACCTCGGCAATATGTGGCAATGAAGATGGTGTGTTGCATTGCCGAGAAAAGTATAATTGAATATATCCGGCTTGAAGGCTTTTGTTAAAACTCGCTCCATTTCTTTAAGAATCGAAAATAATTCTTTTTGTTCTTCTTCCGTGGCATCCGGCAAATCCAAAGCGTCTTTTCTTTTACACCATACATATACTCTGCCCAAAATACCCTGGTTTTTATGCAAATAAACAGACCAGTAGTTATAATCCTTAATTAAATTTTTTGAATAGTCTTGCATAAATAAATTATAGCACAACTCGTTTTATTGATAATAAAACCCGACGCAGTCTAATCAATGGCGTTAAAACTGGGATTGTCATTCACTTTTCGTTCCATAAGCACATCTAGATTATTAAACCAGAAGTATAAAGATATAATAGCTATCATAAGGAACGAGAGTTCAAATATGCCACTTGCAAAGAAAATCAATGTAATCATAAAGACTATTACTCTTCCAAAGACTGTTGGAATCTCTCTAAGCACAATAAATTGTGCGTCTGAACTTCTGGCACGATTAAACATCATAACTCCATATGCGCTAGCAAATATTCCTAATGCAAATCCTCTTAAAGTAGTCACAAGATAAAGAGCAACTGGATTTGGCATATATACAGCAGTTAGATAAGAGAGTGTCCACATTATAGTCGTAGCAACTGCACCAAACCTTACTACTATTTTTTTATCAGTTTTATCTATCAGGCTACCAGTTATATGAGTCACAACTATTCCTACCAAACCGGAAATAACACCTAGGATACCGATATCAAGAACTGTAAGAGAAGTGATGATCAGAAACAGAGTCCAGATGACTTGAGCATCTTGTCCCAAGTTATCTAGAATTTCCGGAACAATAAAATGTCTGTTTTCTTTTACGATTTGTTTTATATGTAACCAATTAAAGTGAAATTTTGTCTTCTCATGACGGAGTGGCAAAACAGGAATGATTGAAACAAGAATAAAAAAGAAAGCAAACAAAAATAAAAGTTGGTAGCCATAGGTTATAATTATAAGAGCAGCAACCAATGGTACTATAATTCCAAAAACCGCACCGACATTTGTCATTAGAGCCAGTGATGAACCCATTGTATTCTCTTCTGTCTTTCTAACCGTAAGAATGTTATAAGGAATCCAAAAAAATGCAGCCTCCATGCCGCTTATAAAAGCGACAATAAATAAAATATTGGGATATGTCGGTATGAGAAAAAGACCGGTAAAAAGCAAAATAACTAAACCGATTCGAACATACCAACATTGTACAAGTCCGATAATATTGGAGAGATAAACAGCCAAAAACGCACCGAGTAAAATAGTAACGTGGTGTACGATAAGCCAAGTAATCACTATTGAAACCGAGTATCCAAGATGAAGCAAATAGATAGGTATGAAAATACCAACAAGTCCCATCCCTATTCCCGCGAGAGTATTCATGGCTATTATTCTTCGGAAATCGGAATTAAGCATATAAAAAGTATACCAGGTTAAAACTGAATTGTCGTTGTTAAATATAGATATTTTAAAATAATTTCTTTGCGCGGCTCTGGGGTGCTGGTCAGGAATATCCAGCACTTTCGGAAAGTGCTGGATTCCGCGACCATAGCTCACTTGTTTGGACTGGTGTCCAAACATAGCTCCGCTTGTCAGGTCACAAGTATTTTTCTGTTGAAAAATCTTCTGGCCACGCCTCATGCCGTCGCACTCCGGCCTTGCGGTTGGTTCCCTTACCCAACCTCACCCAACGAAACTGAAGCAGTTCAGTTTCTTCAGTCCGCGCAATACAAAAAACTGCTAGTGAAAACTAGCGATTTTTTTGTATTGCGCGGCTCTGGGGTGCTGGTTCCGACTAAAATTTTGCCGTCGCAAAATTTTGTCTAACCGCCGCCTCGCGATTTTTGCTGCTGCAAAAATATCGCTCCGGCGGTCAGCACCCATACGGAAGTGGCGCAGGCCACTTCCTCAGCCGCGCAAAATAAAAAACTGCCTCGTTTTATGGGGGCAGTTTTTTATTTTGCGCGGCTGATGGGTGCTGACCCCACGGCCTCTCGCGTGCACTTTATCCAATACTTTCGTACCGGCATGGACTATATCTTCACCGATGAGTTCTTAGAGTCTGTTCAAGATCTAACTTTTAGGTGCTCCGGTATCTAGTCTCTACGGCGCCCCCCGCAACGCGGAGGTTCCCACGGTGTTCGCATATTCGCCACTTGGCAAACTTAGCCTTCACCGTTATCCCAGAGAGTTTCAATACGCCTTTTAGCGTAAAGCTGCACGAATCTACAGGCGAGTGCTCTACCGTTGAGCTACAGCCGCAATTTCACATAGCTTTCGAATACTTTCTTTTTTCTTGCTAAAAAAAGATCTTTCGTATTAAAAGCTCTCTTATTATACATAAAATTATATAATTTCAAAGAGTTATGGATACTATAGGTAAGACGATAATAATTTCCTTTTCCTTTACTTACAACGCCTTTGCAAATGTAAAACTTTTCCAATTTCATTTTAATAGTTTCTAAAAAGTTCAAAGAACAGGAAGTGAAAACCGAACGGATTACACACAATTTGTTTATTCTTTCTTTGTGGGTGTATCCCACCCAAACATTGCCGTCACCGTCAAAATATCCCCTAACAAAAGCGGCCAAATATCTATCTGGTATATTTGGAACCACCAGGCTTTTCGTTTTGTTTTCGCTAAATCCCAACGATCTTAAATCATTACACATCTCTTTGCTGCCGATTTGTAAACAATATTGCAGTTTTGCATTTATATTTTTATGTTTCCGAACCCCGATTTTATGTTCAGAGCCGATGCAATTTCTTATCTTGTAAAGCAGATCCTTATCACAAATTTTTATATTCCAAAAATTGGCGCCTCTTTTATTTGCGGTTATATAGCCATCAGCCGCAAAGAATCCTGTTACATATGCCATTTTATGGCTCCATTTTTTAAAAAAATTCTTGTTGATTCTTTTATATATTGGCATTATATAATCATACCGTGTGACAGGAGATTATACTAACCGATGTGTGGATAATGAAGCCTAAATAAAAACCGCCCCACAAAGTGGGGCGGTTTTTATTTAGGCTTCAGTTTCTTCGTCGCACTTGCATTCTGACATCGGCTTGCCGCACTTTGGGCATGTTTCTTCAGCCATAGTATTATAATCTCTTTTATTTTTAATGCGTTTTAGCTCGACACTTGCAGCTAAATCGTCCCTTAATTATACCCTCATTTTTTAAAAAGCAATAGCGGTACACGAATCCGCCACGGCGGACGAATACGCACATACGAATAAAATAGACCCTAGTAGAAGCAGTTTGGTTTGCTTCTCCGCTACCCTCGCTTTGCTCGTG
>Ga0172379_10008205_pt1 | contig 13234 bp, 12 predicted proteins | sample GrowelOW334metaG_FD_119756 | JGI IMG/M metagenome (GOLD analysis project Ga0172379, IMG submission 119756) | Groundwater microbial communities from an aquifer near a municipal landfill in Southern Ontario, Canada - Groundwater well OW334 metaG | ecosystem: Environmental > Aquatic > Deep... | reverse complement strand
TAGTTTCCAGCGCATGCCGTGCAACATTTCCTATCTCGCTGTTTTCCCCGCGGTTCGTTGCCAGATTTTCCAGCAATCCGATTCGGCTGCATAATCTTCCCATCGCCTGTTCCAGTTTTGGGATAAGCTCGGTTAGGGTTGGCATTGCAGAATAAGATGCGAGAAGGTGGTCAAATTCACTGGCCATTCCCCGTATCCTTAAGCAGGTTCTAGCACTCGCGCGTTTTTGTTGGAACACTAGCAAAAGCCCTTCCTCCATTATGCCATGCTCCCTGAAGCTGAGCTTTTTCAAGCCTGAAGAGTCAAAGGAAAGTTTTAGCTTTCCATCAACAAGCCGTGTTTTGGAAGTCATAGCATCACTTCTAATCCAGGCCTGCTCAACGCCCGGTAAATTGTCATGTGGCTTACTCCCATCTCCTTTGCGATTTGCCGCGGGCTGAGCCTTTCTTCGAATAGCAGGTAAAGGATTTCAGAGAGCTTATGCTCGTCGATTTTCTTTTTTGCAGCTGTTCCTTCAGAATTCGTAGAATCTAATCTATTGCTGCCAAATAAAACTCACACTGGTGGCTGCTGTCCGGAATTGGTTTATACTTTTCTTGTCCATACCATATCACCTCGTGTGTTTTGTCTACGGCTGAGCCGTAGCATATTCTATTATGCTTGAAAATATTTATAAAGGGGCGTAACAACAATATACCATTTAAATCCTTCGGTACACACATTATTTGGTTTTTATTATGGGAAGTTATTATACACAAATCCGTTTGGCTAATAATCAAGCAGTCCGGCTTTTAGTTCGCGGGGAGCGAGATTCCTATTTTTCACAAAAAAGTGTTCTTTCAGTTTTTTCTGGCAAGCTTTTAGGTCCGGATGACCAGTTGCTATCCGTAAAGGATTATTTGCAGCTGCATCAAGATCCAACTACTGCCTGCCATCTATCCGAAATTGGCAGGTTGGTTCGGCTTTCTGATTATGCGTTCTTAAGGACAGACCCGCGCCAAAAACTTGGGGGCGAATTGACGTGGGCTGAGGGCGATGCGCGTTTCCGTTTTGTTGTTCCTGTTGAATTGAGGAATGAATCCGGAATAGGTCTTGTTCCGCTTGAGCTGTTGCATTTCGATAGTGGTGCCAATGCAGTGGTGCTTGATCCCAGCGCAGTTCCTTATGTTCATTTGTTCAATTCTATTCCCGATGCGCAGAACACGGTTACTCTGATTGGTGCTGGCTCTGAAGATAATCCAAATATTTCAGTTACGGTGAAGCCTGCCGAACGTTACAAGAATGGTGCAGATGGTTGGCATGGCAGCCTTTCAGCGGATTGGTCTTCAAGGGGATTGAATTTGCATGCTTCTTCAAAATGGCTAGATTCGAGTGCAATGCTCGTTCTAGGCATGGATTCGCCAAAATTCACTCTGCTGGAAACAATAGATGCACTTAGGGATGTTGTCCGAAGGCTTAATACAATACTTCCTGGGGATACTCCAATAACACAAAGAGCAACTAGAAAAGCTTTAAGCTGGGCCTTTCAGGATTTGGAGAATCCTAGAAATCCACGTGTTCCAGGGGGCGTATTAGTTGATGTCTATTATGATAAAGTAATTGACTACGAACCCAATCCAGTTAGAAAGTTGATTGAACCCCAAATCCAAAAATTGGAGGAGGTTGTTAAACAATTGTCCAGCCATACTGGTTTGCCAGGCACATGCCCCACAGTCCATCTCATTCAAGCCATTTCGGAAGTTGTGCGTGTTATTTCTGGAACCGAAGGCAGCGATAGGTACGTTAGAAAACTTCAGGATGTTGTTGAGATGCTAAAACGCGTTGATCATTAGCCAAGCGCGTTGCTAATTGCGTTCAGATTGTCGAATAAATATCTCTTTCCATCTTTCCATTCTTTTCTAATTCTTCAATCATTTTACTAACCACTCTCGCTTTTATTTCCATGAATCTTTCCCTTCCGACCTCAACATTACCAATCGCCCAGTTCCTGTTTTTCACGTTGAAGCAAAACATCGAATTATGCACGTTCTCCACGTTATGGCAGAACATTGAATTTGAACAGTTCCTTGCCAAATCCATTTCAAAGCATCCGGAAAGGTTCCCGGAATTGTAAATATGAATGGAGAATTTCGAGCTCATTATCCGGTACGCTCCGAACAATGATTCGGAATCTATTGCTGAAAAAACATGCGAGCAATTCCTGCTTGTGAATACGTCAACAGAGCGATGGACGTTTATGCAGTTCATGTAAAGAATGCTTTTGGTAACGTTGATATTCCGTCCCTCAATATAATCCGGAATGAAATGCATTTTCTTGAGTCCGGTCCGTATAGCGTCGAGTGCTCGTTTTCCGTTCGTCCCGTCCCCAAAATCTTCGTCCCGCAATTCTATTTTTTCATTTTCAACTTCCGAAAGCAAATCGAACGAAACCGCTTTTCCTTTCGGTATTTTTCCAAAGAATGCATAATCAGGAAGATGGACAAAACCATTTCCGATTGAAGATTTTACGGTTTCGATTTTTGGCGTTCGGGTTCCAATCCACTGGTCAAATTTATCGTATTCGGATAATTGTTTCCCAAAAATTATTTTCGTAGCAATCCCGAACGCGGAATTAATTTCGTCAATCACGCTATCGCCTCTTTTTCTCCGGATAGTTCGAATATTGTTGGAAACTTTTCGTTCTGTTCCAGCTCATCTGCAATTTCCGAAATTAATTTTTTCTTCAGCTCGCCATATTTCGTTCGCTCCAATTGGTTGTTCCCAATACTATTCCTCTTTGAAGTTTGGTTAAAGCAAAACATCGCGTCATGGTAATTCCTGCAGTTGAACGAGCAAAATATATCCGAACAGTTCATCAAAAGATAGCTTTCAAAACAGCGTACTGAGTAGAATGATATTTGCGTTCGAATAGCTGCTTTCACCTCGCCAACAAGCATGCATCCATAAACATTTTCGCAGTCCCGTATTCCATAGCAATAGGCGGATTGTTTCGAACGAATTGCCTGATGAGAAGATAAAATAAACGAAGCATCGTTGCAAGCATCGCTTTTTTCTATTTCAACGCAATTTCCAATGTTGCTGTTCCCGCAATAGGCAAGGTTTTCAGAAACAGCAGAAAGAAGTGAGTCAATATCCTTGATTTTGTCAATATCGATTGTCGAACTATCCGTCCCGTTAGTCCTCTTCTCTCCTACTTCTTCCCCGAGCGCAATGAATCTTGCATTTTTCGGATAGTAGGGGCTGGAAAGATAAACCTCTTTTCCAGAGATAAAAGATTTTACGGCCATCGCTTTCTGTACTTCGCTTGACAAATATTCCGAGTATTTCTCGAGCGCTCCAATTTCCCGTCCGAATAAGGTTTTGCAGGTGGAAGAAAAATAAGGAGAAAGCGAAACCATCAGTATCACTGTTCATCCATCTTTCTACTCACGCCAATTTCGCCCCCAACTGAACGTCACGTTCCGGCATCGCAAGCACAACCCCGCGTTCGGTAACAAATCCGGTAGTTAGGCATTCCGAATAAAAGTTTGCAATCTGCTTAACAGGAAAATTAATCACGCAAATTACAAGCCGTCCAACCAGCTCGCGTTCCGAATACAACTGCGTAATTTGTGCACTACTCCGTTTCACTCCAATTTCAGGGCCAAAATCAATTTCCAATTTGTATGCGGGTTTTTTTGCTTCCGGGAATTTTTCCACTTTCACTATCCGTCCGACGCGCAATTCTACTTTTTGAAAATCGTTCCAAGTAATTTGATCAGTACGATCTATCCCATTTCCTTCATTCTCAGCCATATTCCATCCACCCACTATAACTTCTTTTATGATTTTTATTAAACTTTCAGCTAAAAAGTCCTACAAAATTAGAAAGCTTTATATATTTTACCTTATTATGTAGAACCAACAAGGCATGAACGAAAGCGTTCATGAAATCAGGCAAGGAGCCGGAAGTGACCTCCCACCAATATAACAACTTTCGGCGACCTTCCTCCCAACAACCTTTAGCAGTAGTCAACGGCGACCAAAATGCAGGAAACAGTCAAGGATGGCGGAAGCACTGCCAGGCTGGACAAGCTCGACTGGCGTATCCTCTACGAGCTGGACTGCGACGCAAACCAATCATTCGCCAACATCGGAAAAAAGCTTAAAACAGGGAGGGACGTAATTCTCTATCGTGTAAAACGCCTCGAAGAAATCGGGGTAATAAAAAAATATGTTTCCATAATTGACTATGGGAAAATCGGCTATTTGGTCGGTGCATTATACGTAAAATTCCAGCATGAAACCCCGGAAATACGAAACGAAATCCTGGAATATTACAAAAAGCAAAAATCAGTCTGGTGGCTCTTGGACATGTCCCCTAATTATGATTTTGCATTCGGCTGGTTTGGAAAAGATTTGCTCGAATTAAAAAATATAAAAATGGAAATACTGAAAAAATACAGGAAATATTTCAAGGATTTCAAATTCAGGGTTTACAACCATCATTACCATTTCAAGCGAAATTATCTGAATCCCGAACCACAACAAACAAAACCGTCCCCTCCGCTCGCGGTTGCCGCAAGAACAGAAAAATTAACTGACGAAATGGATGATAAAATCCTTGCAATTCTCTCGGAAAACGCAAGAAAGCCATATGTGGAAATCGCTAACGACTTAAAACTAAGTGCGGCCCAGGTCCATTACAAAATCCAGCAGCTGCACGAAAAAAAAGTAATTCTCGGCGCAAGGCCAATGCTTGACCTGAAAAAAATCGGCTATACTCTTTTCAAGCTGGATATCTATCTAGATGATTATTCAGTTTATGATGAAATAATCAAGTTCGTTTTCTCGCTTCCGAACGTATTATATGCCTACGACGTTATCGGTGGCGCGGATATCGAACTGGATATTGAAACGGATAGCTATGAAAATTTCGTAAAGCTCCAGGATTCTATAAAAGAAAAGTTTGGGCAGGCAATCAGCCACACGGAATGCTACGAATTCAAAAAAGAGCACAAATTAATTTACTTCCCTCAAATAACTAGGAGTATTGGAAGAGAAGAATCTGGGAAATCTGGAAAAACTACTGGTGAAAATTAATGATGAAAATAACTTTTCTTGGGACAAGCGGTGCAGTTCCGTCAGTAGAACGGGGTATGCCCGCAATAGCCGTTCATGCAAAAGAGCTTTTCCTATTCGATTGTGGCGAGGGCACGCAGCGCCAGATGATGAAGTATAAAGTCGGTTACGGTTCAGTGAAAGCAATATTCATTTCCCACCTTCATCTCGATCATTTCCTAGGTATCTACGGCCTTCTCGAGACCCTTAAATTAAATTCCCCATCTCCGAGGCCGATAAAAATTTTTGCCCCAAGGAAATTCGAATCGCTCCTAATCAATCGCCATTCGTTTGTGGATGTAATTCCAATCAAGCCTGGGTTGCTTTACGAAAATGACGAATGCGAGATAAGTGCGTTTGAAGTAGAACATGGATGTGAAGCCTATGGATTCGTAGTGAAAGAAAAAGACCGAAGAAAATTCGACGAGAAAAAGGCACATGGGCTTGGACTAAAAGGGAAAATGTTCAGGGAGATACAGGAAAAGGGCGTGGTTTCCGTAGCGGGAAAAAAGATAAAGCTCGACGATGTCAGCCATATGAAAGAAGGAGCAAAGGTTGTTCTATCTGGGGATACTCTCCCGTGCAAATCTGTTGAACGATTGGCAAAAGGCGCAGCCTTATTAATCCACGAAGCGACTTTCTCAGAAGAGCAAAAAGAAGAATCAGAGGAGCGCTTCCATACTTCTGCAAAAACTGCAGCAACCATTGCAAACAGGGCGGGCGTTCAACGTCTCATATTGACCCATGTTAGCGCAAGATTTTCCGATGCAAGCATTCTTGAAAACGAAGCAAAATCTGTTTTCTCCTCCGTGCAGGTAGCAAAAGACGGTATGGTAGTTGATGTGAAATGAAGAAGTTTTATGACGTTAAGTTCGTCTCAAGCCGTATATCGAATTCGTTTAATGACGAACCACATCCTTCTTTTTATAAACAACAGTTTATACTGAACAACAACCTTTATAAAGGTTAGGTTCAACATTGGTTCTAACTTCGATAGAGCTGAGGCTCTACGTAGTCATCGGAGAATGTTTTTCTTCGATTTTGGGCCTGCAAGATGCTCTTCAGACGGGACGCCGTTTGGAAATAAAAAAGCGCTTGCGAACATACTGCCGTTAACTATAATATACGGGCCCTTAAGGCAGTAAACCGATATGAGGTGAATATATGAAAATAAATTTGAGGAAAATCGGTGCAATTGTTGCGGGAGCAACAATATTAGCTAGCTCTGTGGCTATTGCCGGGCTAAGCTACTATAACACCCCACTAGTAAACGACAACGGCCAACCGCTCGTAAAAGTCGTAGTGGGTGAAAAAGCAGCAGCATCAGATGGTGTTGCAGCCGCGAACATTGCAGCGAAAATTGCAAATGAGGCGTATAAGACCCAAAAATTAACCGCACAGGTTAAGGGCGACCCAACATGCACTGCAGGAACTGGCGCAGGAACTTGCGCAGTGAGTGACAAGAAAGTCACCTTGGAGATTACCGCTCCGGGAGCAGCAGCAGAGGGTTCATATACCATATCGAGCCTTATTGGCGACGATGTTGACAGATTGCTTTTGGACAGAGGTGCAAATGCATTGTCTACAACTGGTTATGCCTATGGGTCAGATGTAGTTACTGACAGCAACCCGTTCACAAACGGTGGTTCTGCAGCAATGTCTGGCGCTCCGGACTATGTTAAATTGTATAGGATAGATGGTTCAATGTTTTCGCCATTAGCTGCGACTACAGTTGACGACACCTATGCAGGCAAGTCCTACAAGGAAGAGCAGAATGTGTGGACAAATGCATACACATACTATGGTTCTTCTGACGAGCAAATCGTTGCCCCAGTAAACATCCTTGCGTACTCTTTGAAATTCAAAGGCGCAACCGATGATTTGGGTGTACAGAAATGCACTACCCCGGCGAACTCTACGTTCTACGCGTACTGCACCCCAACTACAGACAGCGACTATTTGACAAGCACACACAAGGTACAGATTCAGTTCCTTGGTGAAACATGGTATATCAGCGAGATGAGCCCGCCATCCACTTCGGTGACTAGCGAGCTGACAGTTTCTCCTGGCGGCTATGTTAAATTGGCAAAGGAGTCCACAAGCGGCATCCTTAACGTTGGCGACTCAGGTTTCGACGTTGGCGATGTAAAAATAGTCTTGGACGATATCGAAGCTCACGGAGACACAACCTCTGCGATTATTTCGGTAGTTGACAAGAACGGCGCAGTCTTGAAGAAAGACAAGGCAAACGCAGGAGTAACTAAGGACATTACTGTTGACGGTGTAACTTACAAGGTTCACGTCTACAAGATTGCTCCAGGTTATACCTTCGGTGCGAAATGGGCAGACATGGCAATTTACTCGAAAGAGATTCAGTTGACCGATGGGCAGAAAGTTGATCCAGACTACGACACCAACAAATACTGGAAGGTTACTGTAGGATGGAAGAACAAGGGCGCATCTTCAACGGACACAGTCCTCGACTCGTTGAGAACGGTAGTTCTTTATACAACAACGACCGAAAGCCTGATTCCGAACGCTGGTACCATGAGAAAGGGAGAATTCATCCCAATGATTCAGGACCCAGTGAACTGGAAGATGACCTATGCTGGTTTGAGCACGGTTGACTATGACAGCTTGACCTTCAGGCTTTTGAGGAGCTCTGACAGGAACAATTTGCACACCTATGTGCAATCTGCGAGCTTGCCAGAATACTGCAACCTTACCTTCCCGTACGTGCAAGTTAACTCTGAAAAGGACTCTGCATTCACGGTTGACGGTGGAACTATGGCGGGCACCACAAGTGCAACTGCATCTAAGTTCTATGTTGCGGTTACCAACTCATCTTGTAACACCTCTAGCTTGTTAACTCCGGGTTCAATTTTCATCCCGTTGTCATCTACAAGCGACGATTATTGGGTGTACAAGAACTACTCTGGAGGACAGACTACTGTAAAATATGATACTGTAGGCGACTCACAGAGCTGGGCTGGCGGAGGTCTCATGACCATTGCAAAGATGAACGACACCAACTACACTGCAGGCAACTACTATGGAGTTATAAACTTCACCAATGCTGCTGGATTTGATGCAAGCATAAAGACCGATTGGGTCTTTGGCATGTCTGAAAAAGCAGGTTCAGGTGAATCCTATAGCTACACAGACAAGTTGATCTTTGGTTTGGACCTTGGTACTGGAACCATGACCGACGCGACCTTTAACTACGATGAAATAACAACTACGGTCGGCGGAAAGCAGTACTTCAAGAAGGACTATGTCTGGTACATACCAGCAGGACCGCACGGATCAACCGGTGCAAGCAAAGAGGGAACCTATTCGGACAGGGGAACCAAGTACGTCACAACTGATGACGAACAGGTTAAATTCACCCCAGCAAAAGCATTGGCTTATGCACAATTTGTCCTGTCAACCTCTGGCGCATCAAGCACCCCGGATACTATAACAAAGATTTTGACCGAAGGTCAAGATACTACAGTAAACGGAGTCAAGGTGAAGGTAAAGGAGATCTCTGAAAAAGTCGGAGCATGCTCTGTAGGAACTGGTAGCGCACCATCATGCACTGTCGACAAGACTGGCGTAACCGCAACGATTATGCCGGACGATGTTGCAGAATTGGACGCAGCAGTTGTTTACCCGATAACCAGCTCATTGGTTATCCTTGACAAGGATGCAGTGGACACCGATGCAGTAGTAACTGTTGGTGGACCTGTAGTCAATACAGTTACCAAGGTAGCACTCGAAGGCTCTTCGGTTGATTTCACAGCAACCCCGGTTGTTGTAAAGGAAGTCACCGTTGGCAAGAAGATTGTTGTTGCCGGTTTAACTGCAGCTGACACCCTTGAAGCAGCAAAGGAATTCATTGCGGCTGTAAAGAGAGCATAAATTCTCTCTTTTTTCTTTCTTTTTAAATTCCCGCCGTTTGGAAACAAGCGGCGGGCATTATATTTTTAATCTGATTTTGTTTGTTGTTTTTTGGCTAGCGTCAGCGGACGAAGGCACTCGGTTTTGGATCGTTGTTCAAGTCTCTCCATCCGCTCCCCGCAAATGTCTACTGCCATGCGCTCGTTAAGTCGGAGAAGCCGGGATATGGAAAACTGGAATGGGGCAGGCCGGAATCAAAAATAAAATAAGCCGAAATTTTCGCCATCATTGTCCGTCGGAGAAATATTATCGAAAAAGGACACCTATTTAAATTTTAACTTTTTTATATAGCCATGGCGTCATACAAGTTTAATTCCTCCAAAAAAACTCATAGGTCAATTCCCGTTGCCAAACCTAATCCAAAAGATTACAAAAATATCCTTTTCTTCGCAATCATTATCGTTTTGCTTATCATTATCGCCGTAACTGTCCTGGTTTTAAACCCGGGCCAGAAAAAAAATGACATTATAATCAATTTTCCGCAGGTTAATTTTACTAACGAAACTATGGCCATAGGGTGCGACGATTCCTGCTGGATGAAAAAAGGGCTTGAGCAGCACAGTGCCTATGCCTGCGACCAAATAATCAATGACGCAGAGGCCCAGCTATGTTTCGAGCAAATCTCCAAATATTCCGTAGAGGCGTGCCTGCAGGTTTTGAATGCAGCCAAGAAAAAAGAATGCATAATCTCAAATGCCATTTCCGGCAATTCAATTGACCTGTGCAACAATCTTCTTTCGGTTTCTGAGCAAAAAGAATGCTTTGCAAAAGTCGATTTGTGCTATTCCAAACCATCGGGGGTAGGAAGGAATACCTGTTACGCCATTTCGACAGGGAACTATTCCTTGTGCTTGGGCAACGAAGATTGCCTATTGGATTTTGTCCAGGCAACTAATAATTCCGCCCCCTGCGCTTCTTTCCAATTAACTTCCCAAAGGTCTGCCTGCATGGCATTGGCCGAGGGGGTGGACTGGTGCGACGGGTTGCAATATAATTCCGAACGAGGGCAATGTTTTTCAACCTATGCAATATGGACAAACAAGTCCTACCTATGCGATGAAATCGCCTATGATACGAGCTATGCCCTGGAATGCTATCAAAGCTTTGCCGTAAGCGAGAGGAGCAAAGAATACTGCCTTTACCTCGATTTCAACAACCGCTGGTCCTGCTATGAAAATTATTCTATAGGCACTAAGGACATAAGCGGCTGTACGACCATAAACTTATATGCAGACGTTTCAAGAACAAGGTGCTTTGTCGATTATGCAATGCAGGTGCGCGACCCGGGAGCATGCGCCTATCTGAACGATTCCGCAAAAAGGTTTAATTGCTATTACCAAAGCGTTATGATGGAAACGAATGCACCAATACCCCCTGAAAATTGCGAAAATGTTACTGTTGCGACCTGGAAAGACAAATGCTATCTGGTTTCCGCAACCAGCAATAATGTTGCAGCTACCTGCAGTTATATCTCGGATTCGTCTATTTTCAACACTTGCCTGGCCAAGTTCGTTTCAAAATAATCATCTGCATTTTTGTTTAGGCAATTGCCCAGTTAGCCGTTTCCTTCCGGTTATCAGCTATATTTATTACCCTGCTACTCCCTATTATGCCCATGCCATGCTCAAGGTGCGGGACGGACGGCCATGTTGAATATGCTCCAGATGGGCAAGCCTATTGTTCATCTTGCCTATTTTATGGGATGAACCGGCCGTGCTGGAAATGCAGAATGTATCTTCCAATGGCAGAACTGCAAAATTACCGTGGCCAGCTTACTTGCCAATATTGCATAATGGACTTGCGCGATGCTGAACGGAAACACGAAGAACGGAAAAGCCAGCCATTGCCGGAATCTGGAAAAAAGATTGGGGGCAGGAGCGAAGAAGAGCACCTTTCTTACCTATCCGATGACGAGCGTTGCGACCGCTGCAAGAGAAAAATGGGCATCGTATATATATTTAACAACCGCAAACTTTGCGAAATTTGCGTTCATGTTGAAAAGGAAGAATGGGAAGAAAAAGGCTCCGGCGCAATGCCAATGGTCCTTAAATTCAGGATAAAGGGAAATGAAGGGTTGCTTTCAAAAATCATGGCAAAGCTTGAAATCGCCTGGGGCGATTTAAGGCGTGAAAAACGTGCCAAGACGGCAACCAAGGCGGAGAATTCCAGGGTAAAACCCGTTCCAATCCAAGAAGGGCCCAAAAAGGAAGAAAAAAAAGACGATTCGGAAGGTAAGAAAAAGAAAGACAAATCCCTTGAATTTGAGAAGCATTTTGCCGATGAATGACCCCCTGGCGGGTTGCGCGTATTTTTTAAATGTGCCTGGGGATTATTTTGCATGGGCGAACACTTGGTTCAAAAACTTGCGTATTCCTATGAGTTCAAGGAAGGCGATATGCGCTCGATCTTAGAGACCAAGGTGCTTCTTGAACAGGATGTGCTCTCTTTTTTTGGAAATAGGGAAGAAAACGAGCCATTGCAAAAAACAATGAAAGATGAAAGCCTGAGCATGGCAGAGATACAGGATGACGTTTCTGATGTTACGGGGACCGTTACTACTGCTACCCAGACTTCTACGGAAAAAGAAAGCGGTGAAGACCGCAAATATGCGCTTACCTACTACAATCCGGAAACTGGAAAATCCGAAGTTTTGGCAATAACCTCCTCGGTAAAAATAAAAGATTATGCCAAGCAAATGGTTGAAGAATCTGTTGGCTACCATTCCTCATTCCCAATATATTCTTTTGTTGCCACCCCAATTATCACTACCGAAATTAATGAGGCGGTTCTCAAAGATATCAAGGATAACCGAGAATACGGCACGCCGCCCAAGTTCGGAGGCACAGCAGTCGTTCGTATCACCCCCGTGCAGGCAAGAGCATCCGTTGGAGAAGCAACCAGCTCTGTCGTGGCCATAGGCAAGCAGGAAGCAGAACGCAATGCGGTTATGGAAGCGGTCCATAGGAAAGAAATCGTTGAACGGAAGGTGGGAGAAGAACTGATTCTTTTAGAGCGTGCGGTAAACGATATCAAGCGCCATAATCCTTCAGAGCATGCAATATCCTTGCTTCCGCCACTTTCCAAGGCAAGATTCCAGGCGCTTAAGAAAAAAAGGCTTTCCGATTCCACCATACTTGTGCTGCTTGAACGGGACGTTTCGTTTCTGAAAAATCTTCGTTCGAAATTGAAATCTCTCTCAGTGCCTGAGCTGTTGGACGTTGCAAAAATAATAAAAATATTGAAAGAGAAGTAGAGCGGTTTGCCCAAGTTCATCGGAAATTCCGATTACTTCTTTGCTCTTATATCTTTTCGTTTCGGCCTAAGCGCGATAGATCCGCATTTCCTGCATTTCAAGACAGTCTTCTTATTCCTGGTTTTGCATTTCCTGCATATGACTATCTTTGCGATTTCTGCGTCTCCTTCTGGAAATTTTCCCATTCATAAACACCTTTAATTAGTAGTAAAACTGTTGTTTTTCTAACTGATTATTATCGTCGCAAGTCTTTAAATAACTATTCATGATAAACCTATTCCAATGCCTCAGTAGCTCAGTGGTAGAGCGCCTCTCTTGTACTGATCCGTCGCTTCGGCTGATGCCTCGCGAAACTATTTGGTTTGCTTCGTCGGGCGGTTTGCGAATGCGTCGGACACATGAAAGGAGGAGGCCGGGAGTTCAATCACTAGCCTTTTGAAATAGTTTTGCCTTCGGGCAAAAGGCTCGTGCTAACCCAAAACCCGCCGTAAATCCTCGGCCGGTTGGTTATTCTCTCCTGAGGCTTTTTTGCTAATGAATTGGTTTAAGATGTGAAAAACATTTGAAGTGGTACCTATGAAGATAAGCGAACTTAAGGCAGGGGCAGGCTCTGTTGCCATAAAAGCAAAGGTAATCAGCATCGACAGCACAAGGGAAATAAACAAATACGGAAGGACTTTGAAGGTGGCAAATGCTACTATAGAGGATGCAAGCGGAAAGATTTCATTGGTTCTTTGGAACGATTCTATTGACCTTGTGAAAGTGGGGGATGAGGTAAGCATAGAAAACGGCTATGTCAACGAATGGCAGAGCAATCTTCAGCTTACGCTTGGGAAATTTGGGAAGATGACTGTTCTGTAAATATAAGAATTCGGGCAGTTCAATCTACCTAATTATTATTTTTCCTTTTTCATTTTCCATTGTTATTTTTGAAAGTAT
>Ga0172379_10008203_pt1 | contig 13238 bp, 14 predicted proteins | sample GrowelOW334metaG_FD_119756 | JGI IMG/M metagenome (GOLD analysis project Ga0172379, IMG submission 119756) | Groundwater microbial communities from an aquifer near a municipal landfill in Southern Ontario, Canada - Groundwater well OW334 metaG | ecosystem: Environmental > Aquatic > Deep... | reverse complement strand
TCTCTGAAATAAGCAAGGTAGAGACAAAGGATGTTGAGCCAAGCATACAGCCTATTGAGATAAAAGATAATATGCGGGACGACAAGCCAAAGAAGTCATTGAGCGAAGAGGATATATTTGCAAATACCAGATTGAAGAAGGACGGCTATTTCAAGGGGCCCAGAGTATTGTAGGTGGTAAGTAGGAAGTAGCAGGTAGCAAACAACGGAAACAAAATGAATGCAATAGAATTCGCGGAAAAAGTAAGAAACAAGGAGATTGATGTACTGGAGCATACTCATAAAGTGCTTGAGAAAGTAGAAAAACTAAACAAGGAATACAATTATTTTAACACAATTTCAAACGAGCTTGCAATTGAGCTTGCTGAAAAGCTGATGAAAAGCCCAAAGGGAAAATTAGCAGGCATTCCAGTCAGCGTAAAAGACTGCATTTGCGTCAAAGGCGTTGAAACAACAGCAGGCTCAAAGATTCTCAGGGGCTACAAGCCTGTCTTTAATGCAACTGCTGTTGAAAGGGCAATAAAAGAAGGCGCAATAATCATTGGAAAAACCTCGCAGGACGAGTTTGGCTTTGGAAGCTTTAATGTAAATGTCGGAGTTGATTTTCAGATACCAAAGAATCCTTTTGATGTTACAAAAGCCTGCGGCGGAAGCTCAGGAGGCTCTGCAGGAATAACACAGATTGCTGATTTCCCCCATATTTCAATTGCAGAATCAACAGGCGGCTCAATAGCATGCCCTGCATCATTCTGCGGCGTTGCAGGATTGACTCCAACCTATGGCTTGGTTTCAAGATATGGATTGATAGATTATGCAAGCAGCCTTGACAAGATAGGAGTGATGGCAAAAACATCAGAGGAATGCAGGTTAATGCTTGATGTTATTAAGGGGCATGATTCAAATGACGCAACCTCGCTTTCCGAAGATTACAAGGAAGGGAAGCACAGCAGAATTGCAGTCATAAAAGAAGCCCTTGATGTTGATGAGAATGTAAAAAAAGTATTTTTGAAGTTTCTTGAGAAAAATAATATAGAGTATGACACAATTTCACTGCCTCTTGCTGCCAAATACGCAAATCCAGCATATTATCTTGTTGCGACAAGCGAAGCAAGCACTAATCTTGCAAAATTCTGCGGCTTTAAGTACGGAGCAGAGTTCACTCTTGATGATTCCTTTAATGACTTTTTTTCAAAATCAAGAAGCCTTTGCTTTGGCAAGGAAGCAAAAAGAAGGATTCTTATGGGAACCTATGCAAGAATGGCAGGCTTTCGCGACGCATTCTACCTGAAAGCCTTGAAGGCAAGGACATTGATAATAAAAGATTACAAGGAGGCATTCAATCATTATGATTTATTATTATCTCCTGCAATGCCAATCACTGCTCCAAAGATTGAGGATATTTCAAAATTAACTCCATTGCAGAATTACATGATGGATGTTCTCACAGTGGGCCCGAATCTTGCGGGCTTGCCTCACTTGAATATCACAGCGGGATTTTTTGATAGAATGCCGGTAGGAGCAATGGCTATCGCAGACCACCTGAATGAAGGAAAATTATTTTCTTTTGGAAAGGAGGCAAAGCAGGCATGAGCATATTGCCCGGATGGGACTTGTACTGCATTGAGACAGATGAAAATGCAAAAGCAGCAAGAGAATATTTGAAAGGAAAAGGATTAGAATCAAAAAGTGTTGCATTGCTTCAAAACTTCAGCCATATTGGCAGAATGAATATAACACCAGAGATTATGGACGAAGCTGTTCAAAATGCAGTTTGCACAAAAAATAAGGTGTTTGCCTTTTATGGCTCTGGCTATTTTCATCATTATACTTACGGGCTTTGCAGCCTTGCAGACAGGCACAGCAGCGAGTATGGCTATATACATATTGACCACCACTCAGATTATGGAGACAGTGATGAGCCTTGGCTTTGTTGCGGCGGTTTTGTATCATTCATAAAACAATATAGGAATGCAAGAAGGGATGAAAATCTGCTGTTTATCGGGAATGAAAATCTGCTATTTATCGGGACAGACGCAGTTGCAAGATTAAAATACATAAGCGAGGGCGAAATAAGGCAGAAAGGCGCATCGCAGCTTGAGCAATTGCTTGACAGTATACCAAATGAGGTTTATGTTACAATAGACCTTGACATAATGCACAAGCATGATGCAATTACTGATTTTACACAGGGCAATCTAAGAAGAGAAGAGCTGAATCAGATATTAAAACTAATAAGGCAAAGAAAAGATATTATTGGCGCCGATGTTCTAGGGTTTGCGCAGCCTGCACCTGTCTTGCCTGAGATGGGCATTAAGACTCTCCAGCTTTATGAAGATTCAATACGCGCATTGATAGGCATTTAAGGCAAAATCCTTATAAACCACCACTCTATCCCAAACACCATGATTAACATACCCCAATATGCGCTTCCTTCAGCAGCTGTGCTTATTTTTGGAATTGCAATAATCCTTTTCAGCATGACAGAAAGAAGAACATATTACAGAAGGGTCATAACAGCCTGCCTGGCAATGGTAATGGTGCCTTTGGCTTACATTCTTAATGAGTATCTTGCCTATGCGCTTCAGGCGCTTGTTTTGATTGCAGTGGGCAATGTAAGCAGGGATTATTACAAGGCAGGGTATTTCAGGAGAAGAAAAGAGCTCATGGAAATATTCAGGCACGACCATCCTGAGCACAGGGATGCAAAGAAAATGCTGTATCACAATCTGAGAGACATTGATTCAAGGGAAAAAATGATTGAGAAAAGGCTTGAAGAGATTGAAGAAACAGAGAACAAGCTGAGAGAGAAGGAATTTGAATTAAAAGAGCAGATGAGAGCTATTAAAGAAGAGCAGAAAGGCGGCAAACAATGATTATTGAGCAAAGCGTTCCGGTAATTGCAATTGTGGAGATTATGTCAGTATTGCTTATCATATTCAGCCTAAGGCACCTTGCAATAGCAAAGCACTTTGAAAGCGAAACAGACAAGAAGGTCATGACATGGTTCATGCTCGGGTTGATTCTTGCAGGCATTGGCTCAATTGCAAATGTGATTGGAGTATTTGGATTGCATTCTTATTTGGTAAACGGGATTCCGTTCCAGGTATTCTGGGTTCTTGCGCCAATGGCTTTTTTGATTGGGATTATAAAGCTGAGAAAGAGCTAAATAATATAAAGAAAGCCCTTGGGGAAATAAAAGCCCCGCCCCTATTCTGGCTCACAGCCCCAAACCCTTCTTAAACTCCTTCACAAAGCACGAATATATGCTTAAAGAAAACCTTTGCATTCCCGGTGCTTTCAACAGCAGGCTCGCGGTTTGCCTGCGGAAGCCTTCTGTATGTAAACCTGCCCCGCTTTTCCTTTTCCCAAGCAAATATATGCAGCAGGCTGTCAGCCCTGACAAGCATTTCCCTGTAGATTTTAAGCAAGTCAACATCAACAACGCCTTGGGAAGCAAGCGAGGAGAATTCTTCAAAAGTCTTCTTGTGCTCTTCAGGCGCTTCTGTCTTAATGCCTTTTGTAAGCAAATAAGCCTTTGCAGCATAAAATATGCAGTAATACGCATGCGAGATTGCAGCGCTGTAATACGTGTCTTCCTTCATACCGAAAACAGAAACCTGCATCTCCTTGTCGTCGCTTATTCTCAGCACCATCAAAGACAGGTTAAGCTCATTTTGAGCCCTTTGCAAATACAGCTTATGCATGGAATCCATGTTTCATGCCTTCCCTGACAATATCATAAAATATCCTGTGATTGTGCACTGCAATATGCTTCCTTGCTATCTGCTTGCCAAGATTCTCCTCGCCATTCGCAAGCATCTCAACCATTTCAGCCATGGGAATGACGTGAATGTCTGTTTCAACAAGCAGCTTCAGCCTTGCGCTGTTGATTGCAGCTTCCACCTTCTTTTTTTTGTCTTCAGAGTCAATAAAAACAGCAATATCAAGGTCTGAATCCTTTTTTTGCTCGTTTGCAGCGTAAGAACCGAAAACAGCCATGGAAAAGAAAGGTGTAACATCTGTTATTTCTTCTTTTAGCCTATTTATCACATCATTTGCTTTTTTTTCAAGATGACTTGCCATTGCAATGTAATTAATCGATATTTCATTGTTCATATCCAAAGAAAGCAGCCCTGACTTTCCAATCTTCTTCTCAACCAAGACGCATTCTTTTTTCAGCTGATTGACAAGCAAGGCAAGGGCATTGTTTGACTTTTCTTTTGTTTCCTTCTTTATCTGGTTCCTTGTAAGCTCTGCAAATGGGTGTTTTGCAAATGCTTCAAATATCCTGAGTTGTTTTCCTGTTATCATGTAAAACCACCTTTTTGGTTCATATAAACCATTATTTTGGTTATTTATAAACGTTGTGGTTCTTTGAACCTTATGTAGTGCTTTGATTATGCCTTCTTGTTTCATAATCCGAGCTTATTGCATTCTATTCATAAAGCTATCTGCTAAAAAACACGTGTTTTTTCGGAAGGTGTTGAAAATTCCCGCGGCGAATCTGAAAATTTGAAATGAAAAATAGAGATTTAAGCAGATATTTCCGGCAGTGCCAGAAGATTATTTTTGTCACGTCGTCAAGCTGGCTAAGAGAAAAGCCGTTGGGGACACCCCAAACCCCTTATTAACTTAAAATTTAGATAACATATAATAGATAAAATAGATAAGCAAAAGCAGGATAAAACAAGTATAAACCATTCGTGTAAATTTAGTTTCGGTTCTTACGATTCCAACACCTAAAATTAATATTTTTTTAAAGATTGCTAATCCAAGAATTAAAATAAGGAATAAAATTGTACAGATTGATAAAATTGTACTTAAAACTTCAGGATTAATAAAAGAGATTTCTTGGCTGAATAAGTTTAATATTAAAGCAATACCCAATATCCATATTGTGATATATACTAATTGTCGAGCCATTTTGAAATCTGGAGATTTTTGTTTTAAAAGAGATCTATCTTCTCCAAACCACCAAGATTCAGAGTTTATTTTATTTTTCATACTTTAATCAAATATATCTAGATTTATTAGCCTTTCCAGCACGTCGCGGAGTTTCAAGGGCGCTCCCTGGGGACTCTTTCTACTTCTTCACTAATCTCTTCTTCTCATCTAGCTTGGGCATTGAGATTTCAAGAACGCCTTCCCTGAAGTGATACTCAGCCATCTGTGGATTGACTTTCAAGGGCAATGGCAATTTCCTGTAAAAGCTCACAAAGCTGTTCTTCTGCTTTTTCTCTGCCTTTACTTCAAGATATGAAGGAGTCACATTCAACAAAACATCCTTCTTGTCAACGCCTGGCATTTCAAGCCTTGCAAGAACCTTGTCGCCCTTGACAAATATTTCTCCCAATGGCTCCTTAAATCCCATAAGCTGCTTTCCCATTGTTGGAAGTACAAGCATCTTTGGCTTTGTAAAGAAATTCTCAAAAGCAGAGTCCATATTCTTCTTCACTTTCTGCATGTGCTTAAAAACATCTTCTTCAGCCATATTTTAATCTCCTAAAACTAGCACTGGTTCATTGTTTTCTGCATGTGCGACTCAAGCGCCTCAAAGCACCTGTGCGCAACTTTGGCAAGGTCAAAATCATCGTGCCTTACGTCAAACCACGCCTTCTTTGTGCCTGCTGCATTAAGCTTGAATACCAGCTCATAATGATGCCCCTTTTCGGCATTATGAATTTTCTTTACTGCAATCGTAAGCTCAGCTTCCTTAAGCCTTGTCTTTTTCATCAGCTTTTCAAACTCAGCCTCAGAAATTGCCTTAAGCTCCTCAACTTCAAAATCGCCCAGTTCCTTAAGCCCTATGTATTTTATTTCAGCCATTTTGCCACCCCATTTGCCTTAATCGGCTAACTATATGTCAATTGAAGAATATAAATATCTTTCTATGCCAAAATAGTGTATATCATGCCAATAACAAAGAGAGATATAAGCAATATATTCAGGATTAAGCTGCTCTTGACAACATATTCAGGCTTTCCGTGACTTGCGGCTTTCCTGTGAATAAGCACAATAATAATGCCTTCAATCCCGCCTGCAACAGCGCCTGTAATTGCCAGCACTCTTGAGAAAGCAGGAGATATAAAAAACACTATTGCAAATGGAACAGCCATTGTAAGAATGAATGCAATGTGCTTGTTTATCCTGTAATCATATTCAAACACCCACTTCAATGCAAGCCCCAATACAAGAAATGCAGTTGCCATTGAGATTATTGCAAATAAATTGCCAAAAACAAGAGCAGATGTTCCAAGTGAAGAAAGCCCCTGAGTTGCTATTTCTGTTGTTGATTTGCCTGTAACACCAATAACTGCAAATGACAACACAAGATAAACAACAATGGGAATAATAGAGCCTATGATTAATGCTTTTTTCAAAAGCTTCCTGTTGTTCTTTAATTCTTCCTTCATTTCAGGTATGACTGCAGTGCCCATCAATGCAAAGAACACAGCGCCGTACGGTATGAAAAAGTTTGAAGTATTTGTGTAAGAAACATTGCTTATGTCAAAGCGCGTGAATAAGAATATTAAAAATCCGATTATTAGCACTAATCTAAATATGTTAAAATAAATTTCAGCTCCTTCAATTATGTTCAATCCTTTGAAAATAAACAAGGCCATTATTGCAAAAAATATTATCATTGCAACCATTGGATTAATGTTAAACAACTGCCCGATTGAAACTCCTTCCCCTATAAGATAAGCTGTCAATGCGCCGTAAAGCCCCACAAGCATTGCAGCAAACATGACTGCCTTTCCATATTTTCCAAGATAAATTTCAGCGTATTTTACAAGCTGGTGCTTTCCGTCTGTCCTTAATGCTATTTCCCCAACATAAAGATTGATTAACAGAGCTGCAAGCCCGAGAAGAATTATGTGAATTGCGCCTATAAGAAAGCCTGATTTTGCAATAACATATGGAATTCCAAGAACCCCTGCGCCTATTATTGCGCCTATGAGAGTTGCCACAGCCCCAAGAACATGTTTGCCCATATTATCGCCTTATGCCGAAAGAATAAACAAGAGGCACGCAGTTGACCTGCTCTTTTGTGAAAGTCATGAAATAAAGAATAGTGTCATTGTTTGCATTTATGTGCAATACATAATCGCCCTGCTTTGCCATTCTCGCAAGCTCTGCAAGGGATATTGCTTCTGCGCTTTTTTGCGAATCAAACAAGGCTTTTGCCTTTTCATAAAGCTCAGGGAAATCCACATTCACGCTGGCGTGCCTGAAGAATCTTCCAAACTGCACTTCATCATCTGTAACCCTGATGTTTATTTCCCCTTCACACTGCGAATTGGCTTTTGCATATTCAAGCATTGCTGATTCAGCCTGCTCAATTGAAGGCATTGATTCAACGCCCTGCTTCAAATATAATGGGATATCATAGGAATTGTATTTTATTCCGTCGGAGACAGCAAGATATCCCCCATTTGCCGCTATCTTCAATACAGCGTCATTCGCAGCGGCCTTCAGGCATTTTGATGTTTTTGAAAAATGCTCTGCATAAACAACTGCAAATATTGAAAAGAAAATAATAATTAAAGCTATTATTGCCGCTATTTTCACTATCTTGATTGTTTCAGATTGATTTCTTGGCTTGTATATTCTTTTTGCTGACATTTCATTCTCTCTTGCTTACATCATTAGCTGCATATTATACTTTCAAATAGCTTACTGCGGCTTCTTGCTTGACTTGATTAATCCTATGATTATTGCAACAAGTATTACTGCCAAGACAATAATCAGCCATGTTGTTGTTGAAACACCTTTTACAGGCTCTTCAGCAGCAGGCTGTGCTTCAGCAGCTGTCTTTTCTTCGGCAGATATTGCCTCTGCTTCCCCTGCCTTGCAGTCAGATGCGCATAAGACATTGTCTTCCCCAATATCAGGATTGCAAACCCCATTCTGGTTGCATGTTGCAAATTCAGACAAGTCAACTGTTAATTGCAGCTTGTCTTGCTTGTCGTAAATCTTTGCTTCTTTTATGTTTCTGTAATAGGGGAATATTATGAGAACAGGCTTTTCAGACAATATTGTGGGATTGTCATAGAACCAGAATTCAACAGGGAATTTAAATGAATAATCTTCCTTGCCATCAAAGCCGTATATTTTTGCAGTAAAGCCATCTTCTGGCTGAATCTTATGGTCAGGGTAGCCCTCAACAAGCTCAGGCACGCCTTCAAGCGTTGTCTCGCTCGTGTTCTTGATTAGCATTTCAACAGCAACGCCTATCTCCTTGCTTTTCATGTCCTCTGCAGCTATTGCAAAAGAGCTTAGAAGCAAAACACCTACTGCCAAAAGTATAAACGATTTCATTTTTTCACCTCAGTTTTATCCTATTGTAATGATTTTATTCTTTTATAAACATATTGCAATTTATCAGGCATACCTGCCAAGCAAGCCTATAAGCCATTTTTTTGAAACTAAATTGAATGATTCTCCTCCGGAGATATAGTCTGAATCAGTCGGCAATGAATCATAGTTCATCAATGAATTATAGCTTGGGCGGAAATATGTTTTGCATAAATCACCGCAATCTCCGCCACAACCTCTTTCTCTATTGCCTTCAGGGAAAGTTTTTGCCAATGATATCATTGTTTCAACCTGGCTTTCAGAGCCGGAACTAAGTATACTTGTCCATACGCTTCTCGCCTCGTCTTCTGATGTGAGGCAATTTGGATCATGAGGATGCCCTATGCCTCCTTGATTATTATTATATTCATCTGCAAGCATTCCGAAAAGATGCCCGAATTCATGCGGCGCAACAGTCATGCTGCCGGATGCAGGAACTGAAACAACCGCGCTTTCACCTAATAATGCGGAAGACCTGAACTGATTTTTTGAAATAACAACTGTCTGGTCTATGCCAGGGCACAGCCTGCTTGTATCGCTTGCAAAAAGTGCATGCGGCGCAAGAGAGCTTCCAACCTGCATTGACGGAAGGTTTTGCGTTAGGGGCAATGTATAAAACACAAATTTGTCTTTATAATCCATAAACGGCGAAACAGCCAAAAGCCCGCCATACAATCCCTGCCTGTCAACCACTTTTCGTGCATCAGCAAGGAATTGCTCCCTGTTGCCATATCCATCAGGTATCAAAAGCACATCAATTGCATTTTCAGATGAAGGCTTTGGAGAAGGGTTAAGTTCAGTGAGTTCAGTGCATTTAGGTTCTGTAACGCACCTTCCTCTGCCAACAGGAGAATATGTGCTCACGCCAAGGAAAGTCTCACCAGTATCTCTCGTAGGATTAATGCACTTTTTTCCTGTGCCGCAGTCCCAGTCACCCATGCAGCTAATCGGATGCTGCTGCTCAAAGCCAACAACTTTCTCTCCGTCAAGATAGCATTCCTTAAGTGTTACATCGCACCTGAAATTATTAAATGCCTCAACAGTGCCATCATAAACATAAGCTGAAAAACTTAAGCCTAATTCAAACCAGTTTCCGTTTTCCACTTGTATGTCATTATATGAAAATAGCAGATTTGTCTTAACTCCTTCCCTGTTTACATTTACTTTGCCTGCATCGGTTTCAAACTCCCCAAGCTCAAGCATCTCAAGAGGGGAAAATGTGCTTAATGCAGGATATGTCACAGACATATCTATATCCTCGCCGGGATTTAGTTTTAACAAGCCCCTTTCTCCAAAAATGCAGTTAACAGGCTCGGCTGAACAAGTGCGGTACTGGCTTTCGCTTCCTGTCAAAAAAAGACTGCCTTTCTTAATAAAAAGATTCACATTATCACTGCCTGCTCCAAATAGATTAATTGAAGATGGAACAGCAGATGCAGACCTCTTGAGTGTAATATCCAATGTCTTTCCATCCTCATTGTTGAAAAAAGCATTAATATTTCCGGGAGCGAATAATTTCATTGCATCATGGGGTGTTATTGAATCAGAGTATGTGCCAGATAAATCAGACCTGCTTATTCTGAGCTTTCCGGATGTTTTAAATACAATATTCCCAAAATTTGAATTGGTTGATGCAAAAGCAGACAAGACAATATTTTCACCAATACCTTCTCCGTCTAAAACTCCAATCTCATTAAGCCCTGATATGTTTTCATACCATTTCCTGTCAATTGCCTTGCCATCCTGATATTCTTTCAAGGCAGTTGTCTTGATTACCTTTGCCGCCCCTGTAATATTAAGATATGCAAAAGTGGGCATTACCATGGATGTAAGCCTGCATTTTCCATTGCACACAAATGAATACTTATGCTCTGCATACCTGCCTGAAACAGAGCTCATCACAAGCCACGGCAGATTTGAAGCATCAATCTCAACTTTTTTTCCAACCATCCTCACTTCAAGGCTTGGCTCTTCATCAGCGCTGTTATCAAAATTCAACACAGCGCCCTGCCCTGAGGACGCCTGCTCATTGATTTCTGTCCTTGGCGATATAAACCCGCCGTCAGTGATTGTCAGCTTCTTATGCTCAGCATCAGCAACAATTGTTCCGTAAAGCACGCCAATCGGCTTGCCTTCAAAAAATAACCTGTAAATGCCATCTGCTATATTTGCCGCTTCAGATGCCTCTTCGGCTGTTGACGGCACCCCAAACAGGGATTGAAGCTGCGCCTGATTATATATAGTAACAAGCCCGTTTGCCTCTTCTCTCACATAACCTTCAGGAAGCGGCTCTCCCTGCGCATATGCCAAAATAGGAATAAAACACAATGCCATAATTGCAATGAGGATATTTTTTTTCATCTTATTCCTTGATAGTATTTTATTATTTATCTAGTTTACCTTTATGAAGCAGATGCGCCGGCAGTGCCTGAAGACCTTGCGCCTGTTAATAAGCTTGAGCTTTCCCCTGCCTTCGGCTTCTCCCTTATTATTCCAAACGTGTAAACAAGAGGCTGCCTCTGTATTATTGTCCTGTTGAATGTCAATAAATAAACCATTGCATCCTTGTCAGCCATGTCAAAGTGAAGTATGAAATTCTTCTGCTTTGCAAGCCTTGCCAAATCAATCAGTGAAAGCACCTTGATGGCTTTCTGCTGGTTGTATAATTCCATTGCATTCTCATACGGGAAATATATGTCTGTTTTTACCTTGGCTGAAAATTCCGAGATTGTAGCTGATTCTGTTTCAGTCCCTACCTGCAGAGGCCATTCCAAGTCAATTGTTACAACAGCCTTGCTTATTGTGACTGTTGCCTCAGGCCTTTTCAAAGCCTTGACAGGCAAGCTGACTGCATTGAAGTTTGCGCACTGCGCAACATCTGATTTTACTGCAAACGCTATTTCATTTGCAACATCCTGCATCCCAGGAACTGTTTCCTTGCCCTTGTCAAAATATATCGGAACGGTATAATAATCATAAGTTACAAAATTCTTTGGCGCATTATAGCCGCCCTTTGCAACAATTCTTAATATTGCATCCTCTGTTGTTGATTCAAGGCAATCCTGCACAAAAGGCTCAACTTTATCAACTTCCTGCTGCAATTCAACGCTTCTTGAGATTTTCACTTTTTGTATTCCCGCTGAAATATCTTTTCTAAGGACTATGCCGACAGAAACCGCAATAAGCAGGGCAATGCCCAGAATAATAAATAATGTCACCTGCCCTCTTTTAGGATTATGCCTTGGTTTATATATAGTTTTCACAGGAAATTTTAAGTCAGCTAACTTTATATATTCTGCGGTTATAGAATAGAGTATATCATAGAGATATTAAAAAGAGGTGGGAACAAATGACAGTAGGACTCGTTCTTAACAACAGGGATTACGGCGTGGCATTGGCTGACTCGATGGTTACTATCGGCGATGAAAGGAAAGGCGACACAGCGAACAAGCTTCTGCACATAAATGCCAAAGATTTCTACGGCGCAATGGTCAGCGCAGGCGATGCAATCAACATATTTGCCACATTTGAGCACATAAAAGACCAGACTTTCAAAAATCCAAAAAAGATGCTGGATTCCATAAAAAAATTTTCTCTTGACTACAGCCTTAACATTGACAGGCAGGCTCTGGAAAGCCAGATGAAGATTGAGGAGATTGCAAAGAAATACCAAGGCAAAGCTGAAGAGCAGGAAGATGAGAATGAAAGCGAAGAAGGGAATGAGGAAGATGCAGAAGAGAACCCCTTAGGACTAAAAGAGAAATACAAATTAGGCGGGCTTGAAGACTACATAACCTCTGACTTTGTCGCTGCATTTTATGACAAGAAAGAAGGAAGGGTAAGAAAATATTTCATTAATGCCGCAATTTATACAGAAGACCCTATTTTTGAGACAGTAATCGGCTCAGGAGCAGACTCTGCCGGCTTGGAGCTTATGAAATTAATATCAGGCGCGCCATTGGGAAAATTGCACAAATGCGAAATTGCATTTTTTGCCTTGTGTGCTTATGTAAGGGCTACGCAGAATGTCGGCGTTGGAGGAAATCCAAAAATAGCATTGATTGACAAGGACGGCTCAAAAATTGTAAGCAGGGAAGACTCGATAGCGCTTGCAAACATAGTGTCTGCTTACCACGCTGATTTGCTGCCAAGGGCTTATGCAGAGCACAATGCAGAATTGATATTAAGAGGGCAGGGAAAGTATGAAGAAGTTGCGCAGGCGTTTAACATGACTGAGTTCACGCTGAAAAATATGCTTATGCCATTGGACAGCTGGCTGAATCTTGCGAATAACCTGAGGTATTCTAGGGAACCATGCAAGTGCGGCGGAAAGGGAAAAGGCAAGGATAAAGACTGCGGCGGGCATTGCAAGGAAGGCGGCTGTGACGGCAATTGCGGGAAGAAGAAATAAAAATACCCTGAAATATGAATTTGGGAAAAATATTATACGTAGCCAATAGAACTGATTGGCGTTCATGGCTTGCCAAAAATCACTCGAAAGAAAAAGAAATCTGGCTGATTTATTACAGGAAATCATCAGGCAAACCCAGAATTTCGTACAATGATGCTGTTGAAGAAGCGCTTTGTTATGGGTGGATAGACAGCATTCTTAAAAACATAGACAAAGAAAAGTTTGCCCAAAGATTTACCCCGAGAAAACCTAAAAGCAATCTTTCTGAAATGAATAAGGAGCGTATCAGAAGGCTCATCAAAAAAAGAAGAATAACTGCCGCAGGGCTTAACGCAATTTCAGGAAGCTTTGACAAATTGAAAGACAAGAAAGAGAAACTGATTATTGCCCTGGATATACTTGAAGCGTTAAAGCTCAATAAGCAAGCATGGAAAAACTTTCAGAATTTTCCGGAAGGCTACAAAAGAGTC
>Ga0172379_10008202_pt1 | contig 13239 bp, 10 predicted proteins | sample GrowelOW334metaG_FD_119756 | JGI IMG/M metagenome (GOLD analysis project Ga0172379, IMG submission 119756) | Groundwater microbial communities from an aquifer near a municipal landfill in Southern Ontario, Canada - Groundwater well OW334 metaG | ecosystem: Environmental > Aquatic > Deep... | reverse complement strand
TTATAGATAAAAAATCTATACTTTTAAATCCGCGTTCAAATTACCTAAACATACTTGGTTGCGCATATTCCACCATAAACATTGCGCGGCTTGCAAAGAATCAGGATCGGCCTGACTAGATGATAATTTCATGAAGTGCTCTTTAAATTTGTTTTTGGATTTTTCTGAAGCTTCCTCGGCGCAATGGCCTTTTAGTAATGAAATCATTACTTGATTTGATGCCTCCATAAACGGCTTAGCTATTGGGTCGTCTTGCGGTCGAGTTGAATAATTGCTATCAGCAACAAAAATAAACTTATCTTCATAGCCAATATATGCCGCTTCATTATTTTCGGCGACCTTTGGTCCTAATACTTTTCCTGAATTGCATGATAACGCGTAAGTTATCGCGCCATACAAGATATTATGATTATCTCCGGCTTCAACTAACTTTTCCTCGTCATGGCCAGTGACACAATTGTCGTTGCCATGACCATTAAGGAATATAACATCAGGTTGTAATTTTTTAACTCTGCCGACAAAATCTTTCTTATTAGCTTTATCCTTTAACAAATCAATAACTTCCACTTTCTTTTCTTTCGCAAAATTAATAACTTCCGCGGCCCAAACCGAGAGGTATCTTGTAGTAATGTCATATTGTGGCCGAGTTACTATCATTTTCATACTATCATTCTTTCTTTGAATGACCTTAGCCATTCAAGCTGAATTTCAGCTAATTTTTCTCCAACATTATCCCTATTTTCTACGCTCTTTATTAATTCGTCCCGCGTAAAACTTCCCTCCGATCCCAAAGAAATCATTGTATCTTTTGATAAAACTGACAAACGAGCCATAACTAATTTACGCACTTCATCGTCAGATAATATTTTTTTTATATTTTTATCTACGATCATATAAATTAAATAAATTTTAATTTTTTTAATTTCTCTAGTATCGTTTCGCTTAATGGGGTATTAGATATTACTTCATTATAAACCACATCCCACGTAATCGGCTGATTGTCCAAAATTAAAATAATCTCCTGCCTTACGCCGAGAGGTAAATTTGCGTAAATTTTTAAAAATTGTTCTTTGTTTTCCATGGTTATATTATAGCATGGAATTTAATAATATTACACATTAATCTAGCACTTATTAATGCCAATGATAATAAATTTGCTAATAAAATATTTGGAAACTTTATTATTCAATGATAGAAAAATTTTGTCCTGTAATGTTATTTGCTTCGTCTGACGCAAGAAAAATAATTTTCTTAGCTATTGTTTCCGGTTCAATAAATTTATGGTTAGGTTTATTAGCTAACATTTTTTCCGTTTCTTCTTTTGATGCTGAGAGCCAATATCCGGCGTTTACTGCCGCCGGAGAAATTGAATTAGCTCTGCCAAATGGAGATAAAAGTTTTGCATATGCCTGAGTTATATTTATCACTCCTGCTTTTGCTGCAGCATATGAAATAATATCATACTGGCCGTCTAAGCCGCATCTTGAAGCAATATTAATCATGATTCCACTTTGCTGTTTTTGGAATATTTTTATTGCGTATTTTGAAACGTTCATTGTTGAAATAAGATTTTGTTGTAAAGATTTCATCCAAATATCTGATGGTCCATTCCATTCGTCCCCAGCTATATATCTTCCGGCATTATTGACTAAAATATCTATTTTCCCAAATTCTTTAATCACCACATCAATAACACTTTTTGCTTCATTTTCATAAATCAAATCCGCTTGAATCGCAATAGCTTTTTGTCCTAATTTCTTTATCTTTTCTACTACATTATCTGCACCTTCTTTATTACTTTTATAAGTAATAGCAACATCTGCGCCATTTTGTGCGAACATTAAAGCCGCTACTTCTCCAATTCCACTTGACCCACCGGTTACTAATATTGTTTTATTTGTAAACATATTTATAAGTGTTATTGTAAGTTCTTTCAAATATTGCTCGGGGACTAGGAGTCGAACCTAAATTGCCAGGGCCAGAACCTGGTGTCCTACCATTAGACGATCCCCGAATTTTGTTTTGTTATAACTTTCAACTTTATAACTTTATAAACTAATTTACTACTTTCCCGCCAAACATTTTTAAAATCGTATCTACACCGCTATTGTCATCATTCATACTTTTTTTATCATTTACCGGCTGTTCTGTCAACGGACCGGTTTCAACCACCGGCGGAATTTCCTCCGCCCCGTTGCCGTTCGCGATCACCAAATTTTCATCCAGTAGCGCGCTAAAATTTATCGGGTTGCCAAAAATTTCCTGCATCGCTTGCGCGAGGATTTGCCGAATCGCCGGCTGTTCAATCCGCTCTTTGTGAAATTTATATTTAAACACGAGACAAAGCGCGCCATTATTTTCGCGCGGCTCGCACACCTTTAAAATAAACGACAGCGAGTGATTATATTTTTTTATATGCAATAACAGTTCGTTCCATTTTTCCTGCAATTCCGAAAATTTTATCGGCATAACCGCCGGCTGGGTATTAACCGAACCCGCTTCGGCTGACGGAACTTTGTTCAGCCGCGCGGCGAAAGCCGGCGCAAAAGCCGATTCCGGCGCGCCCGCGGAGCAGATTTTTATAATCGCAATTTCCAAAGGCAACTGAATTATAAAACTGGTTTTTAAATCCGCTTGCGCCTGCGTAAAAATATTAATCATTTCCACGATGCGCTCCACGCTTAATTCCGCCGCGAGCGGACGCAAACGCTCTTCCAGACCCGGTCCCAAATCTTGGGCGTATTTTTCCGCCAACGGCTGGCTGATTTTGCCAAGCATTGTGCGGCGCAAAACTTCAATCAAATCGGCATTGAATTGTTTTAAATCCACGCCGTCGTCTATCAATTGGTTTACCAGCCTAACCGCGTTGGCGGTATCTTTTTTGGCGATAAAACTTATCAAATCAACGATTAAATTTAAGCTGGAGCGCGGAATCACCAAATCCGCTTTTTCCTGCGTCACTTTGCCGTCGCTGATGGAAAAAACCTGATTTAACAAACCTTCCGCGTCGCGCATATGGCCTTCGCTGTGCCGCGCGATTGTTTCCAAAATTCCCGCGTCCACCGCTACATTTTCTTTTTCCGCGATATAATTTAATTTTTTAGTGATATCAACGGCGCTGATGCGTTTAAAATCAAACCGCTGGCAGCGGGAAATAATCGTCGCCGGCAACTTATGCGCCTCGGTGGTGCATAAAATAAAAACCACGCGCGCCGGCGGCTCTTCCAAAGTTTTCAGGAGCGCGTTAAAAGCGGAGATGGACAGCATGTGGACTTCGTCAATGATAAACACGCGATATTTTCCCGGCGTAATGGAAATGCGCGCGCCGGCGATAATGTTGTCGCGCACGTTATCCACGCCGGTATGCGACGCCGCGTCGATTTCCACAATGTCCAAACTGGTCCCCTGTTTGATTTGTTCACAGGACGGGCAAACCCCGCAGGGTTCCGATTCGCCCGCTTGTCTTTTATCGCAATTCAGCGCCTTGGCAAACACGCGCGCGACGGTTGTTTTGCCCGTGCCGCGCGGCCCGCAAAATAAATAAGCGTGCGCCGTTTGGTTTTTTTCCAGCTCGTTTTGCAGGGTTATTTTGATATGGTTTTGATTGACAACCTCGGTAAAGTTATTCGGGCGATATTTTTGGTAAAAAGTAACCATAACTAATCAGTTAAAAGTCTATAAAGTCCTTAAAGTTTATAAAGTAGGACATCATTATTGTACTTGGAGAAGCAAAAAAAGGCAAGAAAAAATCTCCCAAGCAAATAAAACGCTTGAGAGACATTCGAATCGCCAAAGAACAAATTAAACTAACTCCCTTTCCGCCGCCCTCTTTTACCCCATTTGTTCAATTAATTCCGCGATCTTGTCTAATCTTTCTTTTTCCTTTTCTATATCTTTTGGTCCTTCTGGTACGTAGACGCCAAATCCAGGATTAATTTGTCCTCCTGCCGGAAAAAGACAATTTAAAGATGCTTCTTTTGGTTTCCCATTTTTATCAATATCAGGTTTCCAGTATCCAGCTGTGGTTTCTTTCCATTCTGTGCTCATTATTAACACTCCTTTCTCTATTAAATTGTTTATTTATCTTATTCTTCAAATATACGGCTGTCAAGTATATTTAATAAAAAATTAAAGTTTAAATTATTTTTTGGTTTTCTTGTTTTTCTTGCCCGCCGTATTGGCGGGTTGCTTTCTTGTTTAGATGTTTTGGGTAATGATATTTTCCACCGCCGCCCAATTGCTTTCGCCGTATTTGGGAACCAAAATCACCGCCTCGTCATCCGGCTCGCCTTTAAAATAAGTAACGCTCGCGGTCAAAATTTTCCAACGCTTGCTTCCCTGCTCCACCAAATATTCTCCGCTTTTATTTACCGTCAGTTTGCCGATTACGCGTTCCCGTTCAATCGGACCGATTTGTTTATAAATAAATTTGCCGTTTTGACCGATGGTTAATTTTAAAATGTCGCCTTCCACCAGTTTTGATTTGGAAGCGTAGTTGGGCGGAATGCTGTATTGTTTGCCGTCCGGGCCGATCATCTGCTGGCCGTTAAAAACACCTTCAATTATTTTCTCGCCCGTCTGCGCGCTGATTTCTTCTTCATCCTGGGGCGCGGCAAACTGTTCAATGCCGGCGGCGTTTTCCTCAGCGCTCAAATCCCCGCCCAATAATTCTTCCAGCCGGCGGCTGTTTTCTTTAATGTTATTGATTAATTTTTTTATAAAATTCAATTTCTGTTTGGAAATCGCGACCATTTCTTCCGCTGGTTCCGGCGCCGCTTCATTATTTAAAAATGAACCGGCTGTTTCCATAATCTCCGTTTGAAAAATAATTTTTTCATCTGCCGCTTGCGCGCCGGTCTCTTCCCTTAATTCTTCCGCCAGTTGAAAAAGCGGCGTTTGGTCGCCACGAAATTCAATTTCTTTTTCGGCCGCTATTTCTTTTAACGCCTCCTGCATTGCCGTTTGGTTAATACCGGCTAATAGCGCGTCTTCTTTTTCCCGCTCCGACAAATTCACTTTCTCCCCTTCCGGCCAAATGCCGAAATTTTGATTTTTGTTTTCCATAGTTTTTTTTAAATCTGTCATTCCCGCGAAAGCGGGAATCTAATATTAGTTTGAGATTCCCGCTTTCGCGGGAATGACAATAAAAATAATTTTATTTTTATTTATGCTTTATCAACCCTCCCCAAAATTCATCGCGCCGCAAGTCGCTTTTTATTCGCCAATTATTATTGCTAACCGCTTGCGGTTCGCTTGACCACACAATCTCCAAACTGGCGGGTAATTTTAAAATGCTGGAAAAATCGGAAGTAATACTGCCGGCTTGTTTTTGCGCCAACAGCGAATACGGAATAAAATCATTCCCGTTTCCCGCTGAAGAAGTTTTAATATTATTTAATTTAAAAGGCAATTTATATTTTAATTTAACGGTAATGGTTTGCCCGGGGTCAACCTGCGTCCAGCCGGCAAAAACCGTTTTTTTAAATTCACGGTAAATTTTAAGGCCGGAACTTTCATCGATTTTGGCCGTGTCTTCAACCGCGAAAACATCCGCGTCAACCTCCGCGCCTTCCGCCGGGGGATCAAAATAAATCTGATCGGGCGCGGACCAGCCGCTGGTTTCCAATAGTTCGCTTCCTTGCGGAACATATACGCGCAAATAGTCAACATTGCGCACGCCGGAAAAAGGCTCGCGCTTGACGCCTGAATGTTCGCGCGTGATTGTCAAGGTGTCAGTGATTGTACCATCCGGCGTCACTTCCGCCAAATGTTCAATCGTCTGTTTTATTTTCCGGTCGCTTTTGCCGCCGGCGATGTTGGTATTGATTACCGCCACATAATCGCGTTCCGTATTTTTTATTTCTCCGCTCCAACCTTTTTCGTTGATAAATTCCCGCAAAGCCGGATCGTTGAATTGCAGTAAAACATGTTTTTCCGCGATTGATTCTTCGGCCGTTTTCAACAAGGTTAAAAAATTATCCGCCGTCAGCCGCGCGGGAAATTCGGCGACTATTTTATTCATTAAATCGCGAATGATGGTTTTTGATTTATTGGTATCTTTGCGTTCGGCTTGCGCCTGCACGATATCGTAAAAATTATCCGCGTTGATAACGGAACCGTATTCTCTGGTTAAATCAACCGGGCCGATGATTTTTAACATCGCTTCAAAAAAAGTCGGGTCAATGGCGATAACGCCGTCAACCGTTGAACCCCAGCCGTTTTCAAAAAACCAGGCGATTTTTTTCGCGCTCGTCGGCCAATCCGGCCACCAATTTGAATCCTGAAATTCCCACAATGAATTTATTAAATGCAATGGCGCGGGCGACGCGACGCGCTTATGCAAGCCGCCTTGCAAATCATAACTGCCGCCGCCGGGCACTTCCAAATTTTTTATTTCTCCCCGCCGAAAATCAATCAGCGCGAAACTGCCAATAAATCCGCCCGACGCGCGCATTTCGGCGTTATTTTGAAAAATCAACAAATAGCGCTTATCGATTTTTTCACCCAAAAAAACCGGCAGTACTTCGCTTAAAGCGGTCAGTTCGCTCAAACCCGTTTTGATCAAACCGATTTTAGTTTGCAACTCACCCAGTTGTTTTATTATCGGCTCTTTGCCGTCCATTTCCAAAGCGGACAAGGATTTTATATCCAAACTGTTTATTTCCTGTTCAAACTTTTCCATTTCGCTTAAAGCGAGGCGGCAAAATTTTGTAAACGAATTGATCCGTTCGGTCAAAGGCGACCCGCCGTTTGTTTTTCCAATTTGCAAACTGTCAAAACCCAGCGACAAATATTCCCCTATTTTCGCCGCTTCTTGCCCGGAAGAAATCAGCGTTTGGCCGGCGGCGGCCAATTTTGTTTTCTTGCTTGGTAAAATATGCGCCACGCTTATCAAGTTGGAATATTGCGCGAGTTGCGCCTGCGCTTCGGAAAAATTATCGGCCGCGCTGGAAAAACGGCTGGCGGCGCCGGAAAAATTCAATTGTCCGCCGGCGGATAATGCCGCTTGCAAATTTCCGGCCGCTTCTTCGCTTTCGCCCAAAACTTTACCGCGAACAGTTTGAAAAACATCCAGATAGCCGAAAACTTTCAACGGCGCGATGACCATAATGACGACCGCCGCGAACGCGAACAGCTGCCGCTGCCAGGAAAGCGGCGGCAAAAATTTTAACGGCTGCAAAAATTTTTTAAAAAAATCAGCTAACCGACCGGTTAATTTTCTTTTTTCTTGATTTAAATTTTGGTTTAAATTATGAACCGCGCCTTGCGCCGAGTGAACTGCCATGTGCGTTCCGTTTTTAAATTGATGCTTGGCAATTCCAATCGCTTTAAACTCCCGCTTTATATTATTTTTTAAAAATTTAAACCAACTAAAAACGCCGGCGATAATAAAATTTACCGCTCGTTTCGGCGCTTGAACGGCTTTTGACTGCCTGATAATTTTAAATCCTTTAACCGCCGCGCGCGAAATAAAATTGAACGCGGCGGCAAAAGCAATGTAGGCATATTTGCCCGCGCGCCAAATTGAACAGCCAACCAGCATTAAAATATTAAAAATTAAAATTTCATCCAAAACCGACCGGCGCTTTCGGTAAAAATCGGTTAAGAAAGTGTTGCCGGCGATAAAAGTATTTTTTGCGGAAGCGACGCCTTGCCAAAAAATTCCGGTGGACGTAACCGAACTTTGCGAATAATTAACAATGGTGTGCATTACTTCTTTTCTGTTGGCCGGCAATTTTTTTACAAAATTGGGGAGTTTTTTTAAATTTTCCCCTATTTTTTTCGCTTCGTCCCGCTCGCGCGCTTCCAAAATATTTTTTAAATTGACCAAATACGGCGACCTTGCCTCTGTCTGCTGATGAACCGAGAGAAATTTTGTTTTATTGTCTATCGATTTACTATGTTTATTTTCGATTTCCTGTCGTGCTATATTTTTAATTTTTTTTTGATTAAATTGTGCCACCTTTTCTATCTTGTTTGTGTTTAAATTATTTCTGATTTCTGATTTCTGATTTCTGATTTCTAACCTGCCGATAGGCAAGGTTTCTGATTTTTCCGTAGCTAAAAATTCCTCAATCTCTTTGATCGCGGCGATTTGCTCTTCTTGCTCCGGTTTGAGTTTTGTTTTAGTTAAAGCTGTTTTTTTTCGGGAAGGCATGAGAAAAAAAAGTAAAAAGTAAGAAGTAAAAAAATTTTTTGTATCCTGTCATTCCCGCGAAGGCGGGAATCTCCTACTATTCTTAGATTCCCGCCTTCGCGGGAATGACAAACGACTTTCAAACTTTACAAACTTTTTAACTTTATAAACTAACTAATCTTATTAACATCTAGGGTTTATTATATCATAAAACCACTTAATAACAGAAGTGTTTTATTTCTTTTGCAAATCTCTCTTTACTAAATCTCTCCGCCTGTTTTTTACATTCCATATTCATTCCCGCCGCTCTATCCGCATTCAGCCATTGCACGGCTTTTATCAAATTTTCAATCGTGTAATTTTTAGGGATTAGGTAGCCGGTTTTCTGATGAATAATGGTTTCGCGCAATCCCCCATCGTCCACGCCAATCGTCGGCTTGCCGGCCGCGGCCGCCTCAAGCGGCGTCATGCCAAAATCTTCCTGTTTGGGAATATAAATATTAGCGAGACAACCGCCGACCAGTTCCGCCAACTTTTTATCATCCACAAATCCCAAAATTTTTATATTATCATGCCCGACCGCAAGTTGTTTTATTTTTGTCAGTTCCGGCCCGCCGGACGCGACAATTAATTTTTTATCCGGCATTAAATGAAACGCGCGGACAATATCGTCAATTCGTTTTAACGGATCCAAGCGGCCGAAAGATAAATAATAATTATTTTTTTCTTTTGTCATTTCCATTCCTTCTTTGTCATCCCCGCGTAGGCGGGGATCTCGTATTTCACGCGCAGACGCGGGATTCCCGCCTGCGCGGGAATGACAATAATGTTGAAATTTATCCGTATCAATCGGCGGATACAAAACCTCGCTTTTAACTCCGCAATAAAATTTTAACCGCGCCTGCACGTTTTTAGAATTTGCCAAAACCAAATCCATTTTTTTAATCCCCCATTGGTAAATCGCGCGCGCCAAATAAACAAACACAAAAAATAACGGCTTTTGCCAAACTGGTTTTTGTTGTAAATAATAATCTTTTAAATCATAAGCGTAGCGCACCGGCGTATGGCAATACATAATTTTGTGTTTGCCGCGCGCGCGCCATGCCGCGGATAAACAATTATTGCCGGAAAAAATTATAACATCATAATTTTTAATGAATTTTGTCCGCCAAAAAAACCGCCATTGCGCGGAAAAATAACTTAAACCGACATGTGTGACCTGTTTTCCTAAAACAATAATTTTGCGAGGCTTGTCCGCCGTAGCTCCAGCTCGCGCTGGAGCGAAGGAGGACGCTTCATTTTTGGCAAATGACTCTTTATCGTTCCAATATTCGGTCGCAATATCCGCGTTTAGCGCCTGCGCCATTATCAAAACCAAACGCTCGGCGCCACCTTTGAATTTAAATCGATCATGGAGAATTAAAATCTTTTTGTTCATATAACTTTCAACTTTATAAACTTTCAACTTTATAAACTAATTTGTACAATCCTAATTTCGCTTCTTCGTTTAAATTTATAATTTCCAATTCAAACCCGTACTCGCGCAACTTCATGTTTAAATAAGCGAGATCGCCGCTTTGTACGATAAAACCATAATAATATACCGGAATATTTTGTCGCAACAAAGCGCTAATCGCTTCGTTTTTAATTCTATCGGACAAATTCGTACTGATAACTCGGCGTTCCGGCCAAAACATTTTATCCAAATGTTTGGTAACGATGACCGCTTCCGGTTCTATAAAATTTAAAACTTGCGCGGCGCGTATTTTATCTCGCGCCAAACTTTCAGTTGTATAATTCAATCCGTCTTCCGCGCCAAAAACTGCGGTTTGAAAATTGAGCGTGATAAATGCGACGACAAAAATTGTCATTACCGCTTTCGCGATAATCTCGCTGATAAATTTACTGGATTCCCGTTTCCACGGGAATGACACCACAGACGCGCACCAAATTAAAAATATCGCGGCCAGTGGCAAACTCATGATATACATCGGCAACCAATAACGCGTATACGAGGTGCCGATAGTATTGACTCCCAGTTTAATACTGTCCTGTATCGCCCATGAACCGTAGTAAATGCTTAAAATAACGCTGGTTAAAACAAAAATAATAAAATATAATTTTTGCGGTTTGTCTTTTTGCCGCCATTGCCATAAATATAAAATTCCGCCAAACAGCGCCGGCCAAAATAAATACCAAAATATTTTTGCATAATAATCAACAAAATTTTGCCAAACAGTGCGGGGATGAAAGCCAAATGGTAGGGCGAAACTTTTAATTTTATAAATACTATTAATCTTTTCTTTGCTTGTTAAAATCTGTGGCGTTTTATTTTCAAGCTCCACCACCCCCAACGAGAGAGAAATGTTTTTTTCCGTACCGTAGCCAAAATTTAACCAACTGCCGTATAAACTATGATTGTAATAAAACATCGGCGTTAACGCCAAAAATATCCCGCACCCAAATAAAATTAATTTGCGCCAATTTATTTGTTTAAAATACACAAACCAACAAACAGTCATTGCCGGCAGAAGCCAAATTAATTCCGATGCGCGCGTCATTATCGCGAGACCGATGAATACCCCCGATGTCATTGCGACCCGCCGATTTGGCGGGGAAGCAATCCCGTGTTTTTTACAGTCTGCCGCGGGATTGCCGCGGGCTTCGCCCTCGCAATGACGGATAAACAAATAAACCCCTGCTAAAACCAAATCAATAAATAAAACATTATGAAACATTGACCGCGACGCGTAATACCAATACGGCGCGAGCGCAAACATCATTATGGCCGATAGCAAGGCGGTTTTATCGTCAAATATCTTTTTAATAACGCCGTAAAAAAATAAAACGCCGATAGCGGCAAACAGCGGCGTTAAATAAATAATAATTCCGGAACTAAAAATTTTGGCGAGCGTTCCGTAGATTAAAATAATTCCTAAAAAACTAACCGGCTTTACGTTGCCGTTATCGGAACGCACGCTGCGCGGCGCGACCGCATCGTTGGCGCTTAGATTAAGCGGTTCAAAATATGACAATGCGCTGCCATTGCGAGAAGCAATCTCGCCGTTTTCATCATCGGTCACGGGATTGCTTCGGTCGCTGACGTTCCCTCGCAATGACAATTCGGCAAATCTTTTCGCCCAAAAATAATTCGCGGTTTCATCCGGCGAGGCGAATTTTATATTATCATCTTTGGTGGTTTGGTATGAATAAAATGAATACGAAATAAAGAAAAAAATTGCTAATATACCTATCAAACAATATTGCCAATATTTTAATATTTTTTTAAGTTTCATAACGTTAATTAGTTAATTAGTTAATCGGTTTCGGATGTTAACAACTAATCAACCGCTAACTGATTAACTAATTTATCTTTGTTTCGGCGTCACCCAAAAGCCCAGCCGCCATTTCCCTCCCAAGGCGAGCCGCGTTTGCGATTCCAGCGCCGGAAAAGAACCGAAAACAATAATTATCACCGGCAAAAAAATCCATTGGATTATTATCTCTATTATTTTGCCAAAGCCGTATTTGGTCGGCCGTTTAGGCAAGAGCAAGGTGGAAATAATCGCCGACAAAACCAAACCGAACATTGCTAACGTCATTAAAGTTCTGGTGACCAAAGGCAAATTGCCGGAAAGCGCGGTGGCGTTAAAATCCGTGCCGCCGATAATCAACGGCAGCCAGCCGATAATGGCGATTATTAAAGCGTTAGTCGCCCAAGCGTGAAAGCCGTAAATTTGGACAAAAATTCGCGACAGCGCTTCTTTTTTCGGCATCGTCTGCCAACGCTTGATAACGTTAAAAACCAAATATGGCATATTTTCCACGCCCCAACCCCACCGTCGTTGTTGCTTGTATAAATTTTTGATTGTTCGCCAATTGCTTTTATCCATGCAGACATCCATTGATACCGGAAAATAAAGCGGCTCAACGCGATAATCGCCGTTGTAGTGGCAGAAACAATGCCAAAAAATACGCGAGTCTTCCGAAACCATATTCGGCGCCCAAAAATCAATCTCCGTTAACGCGCGGAAGCTCATGGAATGCGACGAATAAGTCGCGAGTTTTTCTTGACGCACCTGTTGCATCATTTGCCAAAAAGTATTGCTCATGGATGATACGCGTGAAAAAAACGGCGACTCCCATAAGTTATTGTTATAAACCGGAATCGGCTGATAGCTTGTGCGCAATGGATTGGGAACGGTCAACCAAGCGTAAACCAAACGGTAAAAATAGCCTTGGCGGATAACCGTATCAATATCAAAAACGCTAACGATGATTTTATCATAATCAAACTTTTGCGGATCAATGATTTCTTGTTTTACCAAGCGCGCCGCCCAGCCCTGATTCGCGCCTTTGCCTTTCAGTTCGCCCGTAATGCCGTCCGGATGCGCGGTAAATAAAAAATTTTTAAATTTGGTTTTGTATTCGGAGACAATTCGGCGGCATTTTTCCAGTTGTTCTTCCCCCGCCCGTTCTTCCGCGGTTAAAACGATAATGAATTTATCCAATGGATATTCTTCATTGATAATGGAATCCAAACAAGCCTTGATAATTTCTTCGCTTTCCTGATACACCGGCAATATTACCAACTGAGTTAAATCTTGCCAACCGGGTAAATTTTGGCATTTTTCCCGCCAATCAATTTTAATATTTTTTTTCAACTCGCGGTAAGCGGCGATTAAATGCAGGCTGAGAAAAAAAACTAAAATCAGCCAATAGACGTCAAACACAATAATAAAATAAGCCACGCCTACCGGTTTTAAATAAGAAAAAATAATTAAAGCCAACAGCGTGCCGAGCGACAAAAAAGCGGGTAAAATTTCCAATACCCGATATAAAAAACGATCCCTGCCTTGGAGATCCGCCGCCTGCGCTACTTTTAAAAAATTAATGGACATAAAACAAATATTGCTAAATTGTTAACCCCCTCTAACTCCCCCTTATAAAGGGGGGAGAATCAATGCCGATTTAATATTGTTACTTCTCCGCATTATTACACCCCTTTATAAGGGGAGGTGGCGCTGCGCCAGAGGGGTCATGCTCAGGTCGGTGGGGTTAACAATGGAACAATTTAACAATAATTATATTTTTATCACTCT
>Ga0172379_10008201_pt1 | contig 13240 bp, 4 predicted proteins | sample GrowelOW334metaG_FD_119756 | JGI IMG/M metagenome (GOLD analysis project Ga0172379, IMG submission 119756) | Groundwater microbial communities from an aquifer near a municipal landfill in Southern Ontario, Canada - Groundwater well OW334 metaG | ecosystem: Environmental > Aquatic > Deep... | reverse complement strand
TAGGCAGACAGGCCACTGCCACAGCTACTAATGCCACCTCTTATGGATATAGTGCTGATGCTACAGCCTCTTCAGCAACTGCTATAGGTCCATCTGCAACAGCGAGTGGGGACTCTGCAATCGCCATAGGCGATCTTTCATCGGCTAGTGGCACTAATTCGATAGGCATTGGGTCTGGCACAGCCAGTGGTACTAGCTGTATATGTATAGGTGGCTCAGGTGCTGAGGCTGGACCAGCAGATTATTGCACTATGATTGGTGATGCCATAACTAATCCTGTAACAATGTCGCACATGATGACAGGCCCATCCGTCATCCATGCAGAAACAGGACTACCAGATTCTTATTTAGGATTAGTTCATGCAGGTCAAGAAAACTATATACTTTCTAATATTATTGATTTAAAGCAAGTTGCTGCCGATGATATTATTACTTGGACTATACCCACAGGGACTACTTTCTACCCAAATGAGTTTGGAGTAATAGTAACTACTGCTAATACAGTTACTGTTCAACCACAGATATCTTTTGGTATCTCTGGAAATACTGTTGCTCTTTTAGCTCAGACGCCAACTACTAAAAATGTGGCTAAAGGTAGGGATGTCTTTACTCCAATATCTGTAGATGGTATCTCTGGAGATATACGAGCCAGTCTTAAAGTAGCTGCTACGGCTACAACACTATCTGGTAGATTTTATATTAAAGGACTTTTGGTACAAGACTAATGCTAATTAATGGTAATATAATTAATTCTTCTGTAATAAATGGTATCCCTGATTATATGGAAGTTTTACAATCAGATATATTAGCAACTACAATCCCCTCATATTCTCATATTATTCATTTATTTGAAAGTATAATCAATAGTTCAAATAGTACCACAAGTACTGCCTCTAAACAATTAATACAAGATTATCTAGTTTTATTAGACCTTATAAAGATACAACTTAAAGGTATAATAGGAGAGACATTAACTATATCTGAAAGTTTATATAGTATTATTAATCAGATAATTAAAGTAATAGACCATATAGAGATAATTACACAACTATCTAATACTGTATCCTATAAAGAAGTTGTACAATCTTTAATTTCATTATTAGATTCTATATTATTTAATAAACCAGTAGATATCTCTGAGATTGCAGCGTTTACTACATCTACCTCTACTTTATACTCTGTTTATAATTCATTTATAGAATTAATAACATCGACTACCACCAATTCTACAGAACTAATAAGACTTGGTTTTATTTCTGAATATGGTACATTATCTGGAAGTCTAACAACTTCTGCTACCCTTTTATCTAGTTTATCAGAAAATTTTTTAATAACAATACCAACTGCTTCTGGACAAGATACTTATTTAGCTTATCTTCTATCTCCAGAGACTAACTCAGTAACAAACTATAATAATTATAATTTTGATTTGTGTACTAGATATGGTAGTAAATATCTATTTGCTAATTCTTCTGGTTTATATGAATTTGGTGGAGTTACAGATGCTGGAAGTACAGTAGAGTCTATTATAGAAACAATAGCCTATTCATTTGGTAGTTCTAATAGAAAATCTGTACCTAATGTATATTTAGGTGTTACGAATTCTTCTACTTTCTTAATGAAGGTTAGAGTAGATGGGAAGGCTGAAGTAACTTATAAAATCAAAAAGAAAACATCAGGTCTAGATACTCAAAAAGTGGATATAGGAAAAGGGTTAATTGGAAGATACTTTCAATTTGAATTAATAACTAAAGCAGATGATTTTAAAATGGAAAGTATAGAATTTTTTCCAGTATTCCTTGGGAGGAAAATATAATGAGTATTGGCCTTATTGATACAAATGTACCAATTAATAGTTGGTTTGAAAAATTAAATAATTATGCCAATAGTGCAGTTGATAGTGCTAATGCTGCTGTAGATTCTATTACATCTTCTATCCTACAACCAATACCATCGAGTGTAATATTTATACCTGTAGAGACTAATATATCTACAGGTACTGTAACTAAACCTGTAGATCCTAGTATATCTCTACCTAATAGAATTCCTGTATCACCACCAACAATAGATAATATATCAATAGATATTGGGAGTGCTCCAGAATATAATATTATAGAACCAGTAATAAATATGCCATCAGTACCTAGTCCGCTAGATGCTATGGCTCCGGTTAAAGATTTTATTATTAATACTGATTTTATATATCCTATAGAACCTGATTCTACTTTGCCTAGTGTACCTACTTTAGTCGATATAAACATACCAACGCCATTAGACCTACTAATACCAATATTTGATCAAGCTCTCCCAATCTCTAATGATATAGTAATACCTGGAATAACATTTTCATTTAGTGAAAATATATATTCTTCATCTCTATTAACCTCTATTAGATCAGAACTATTATCTAGATTACAAGGAGGAACTGGATTAAATCCAATAGTTGAAGATGCATTGTGGAATAGAGGCAGAGATAGAGAACAAAAAGCTTCTCTACAAGCAGAACGAACTTTATTAGTTGAAAGAGGTCAAATAGGATTTAGTAGACCAACAGGTTCTCAGTTAGCGGCACTTTCTCAAGTAGTACAAGATACTCAGTCTAAAGTTATTGAATTGAGTAGGGAAATAATGATTAAGCAAGCTGAATTAGAGCAAGAGAATATTAAGACTTCTATTCAGCAAACTATCTCTCTCGAAGATATATTAATGAGGGAAAATAATAATACCAACCAACGGACTTTTGACACAGCTAAATATTTACAGGATGTAGCTATAGAAATATTTAAATTAGCAGTATCCAAATTTAATAGTGAATTAGAGGCATATAAATCATTCGCAGCAGCATATCAAGCTAGAGTACAAGCAGAGCTTGCTAAGATTGAGATATTTAAAGGAAAGATAGAGGCTGAGAAGCTTAAAGGTGATATTAATGAACAAAATATTAGATTATATCTTGCTAGAATTGAGGGTGTTAAAAATAATGTAGAGATATATAAATCACTTATCTTATCTATATCCGAGAAATTAAAAGGAGAACAGCTTAAACTTGAAGTATATAAGACTGATGTAACCGCCTACTCTGAAATAGCTAAAGCTAAATCTTATGAATATAGTATGTATGCAGATCAAGTTAAGGGTGAGCTATCAAAAACACAAATTTTAGAATCACAAACAAAAGCATTTGCTTCTAGAATACAAGCTTATGCAACAACTTCAGATGCTATTATTAAAAAGGCAGAGGTTGATTCTAGTATACAAGATTTAAAAATTAAGAAGTATACAGCAGATATAGATGCTTTTATTAAACAAGTTCAGGCAGATCAAGCAATGTATGCAAGTGCTGTTGATCTCTATAAAGGCAAAGTACAGATGTATTTGGGGGATGTCTCTATGGTCAATAGCAGTGCTGAGTTAGCATTGAAACAGGCAGAAAATATTATTCTTCAGAATAAAAATGCTGCTGATATTGGTATAGAAAACTCTAAAATAGCACTATCTGCTGTTATAGGATCTTATGATGCTCTACTTGAGTCAAAGAAAGCAGCAGGATCTATACATGCACAAATAGCTGCATCTGCTCTATCAGCAATAAATGTATCTGCTTCTACAGGTTCTTCTTTTGATAACAATAGATCTCAGACTGAAGATATATCTGCTTAATAATTAATATAAATAAAGGAAAAGTAATGGCACTTGATGATTTTGATCAAACTGTTAGACCAAGAAAGAAACCCAAATTAGCTCAATTAACTGCTAACTCTCAGGCAGGGGCTGGTGGTGATAATACTGCTTCTAATGGATCTAGAAATTTTATACAGAAGTTTGGAGCACCTGGAAGTTCTGGTGAACAGCTTGCTAAAACTTTTAAACAAGGTGGAATTATAGGTGTCTTAGGTGAAGGAGCAAAACAGACTTATGAAGATATTGCTCCTGTTGTTTCTGGTACTGGCAGAGTCTTAAAAGAGGCATTAGTTGGTGAGAGTACTCCAGCAAAACTAGCACCAACTCCTCTAGCAAATAATATAGCTACTCCTTCTCCTAAACCAATAGTACCTATAGAACAACCGCCTATCTCTTCTGGACCTATATCACTATCAAGAATTGGAGAGACTAAAACATTAGAAGGACCTGGTTTTTCTGTATCATCTAGTTCCCCTAGACTTGGAAATATCACACAACCTGAATTATCTAGTCTAGAAAGAACAATAGCGAATGATAAGAATCCTGAAGTAATTCAGCATAGAGCAGAATCTGCGGCCCTATCACAAAAAAGTTATGATGATTATCTTAGGGGTGGAAAAACTAGAGCTGAATTTGAATCAGAACAAAGTAATCCACTTAGTACATCTAGTTTATATAGTAATTTACAAAAAGCTAGACAAGTTGGAGATGTACAAGGATTTAGTTTATATAAAGGTTTATTAGATAAACAAATAAAGGCTGGGGCAACTACTCCTAGAGATACTGTTGAAGCTGCTAAATTAGGTTATAATCAACTTAAAGACCAAAGAGCTTTTGATGCAGGACAAACCAATAAATTAACAGATCAAGCAATTTCCATACAAAATAAAAAAGCAGAGAATACTTTAGGTTTACTGAAAGCTTGGCACTCTCCAGAATCTATGTCATCAGAAATGTCTCCTGGTCAGAAACTTCAACAAGCGTTAGGTACTGGAGCTAATATTAGTCAATTAGATACTGATATATTTGGAAGTGATGTATCTTCACAACTACACAATGCTCCAGATAGAACAACAAAACTAAAAATACTTTTGGGCCAATTAAGCCCAGAACTTGCTGCTGCATATATAGACAATACTACACAATAGGATAGAAATGGCTAGTCTTGGTGATATTAATAATCAAAATATAATTAATAATTTTATAGGTAAAAAAAGATTAGGAGAAATTACTAGCCCTGAATCAAGTTATAATGAAGTATTGGCCTTAAGTAAAGAGATGGGCCAGTCTGAGAATACTAATCAACCTGCTAATCAATCTACTTCTTTAGCTGGAGATATAGGTAGAAAAGCTCTATCTGGGGTTATCAGCGAGGGATCTGGTTATATAGAACATGGAAGAAAATTAGGTATTATTCCTGAAGATACTGCAACTGCTTGGCAAAAAGGGGGTCAAGAAGTATCTGAAAAGATATTAAGTCATATATCTCCAGAACAAAAAGCTGCGGATGCTATATCTACTTTTGATGAACAAGGTAATTTTCATGTTCCATCTTTAAGGAAATTAGTGGGTCAATTAGCCCAATCAACTCCTGGTATTTTAGCAATGGCTGCTCCAGGTGTTGGAATTGCTAAGGGATTAAAAGCTGCTGGTATTGGTAGTAAAGCAGCAGGCACTCTTGGTGCTTATGCATCTGGTGGTATTGAAGGATTAGAAGCAGGTGCTCAAAATGCCTCTCAATCTAGACAAGAAGCTTTAAATACTCCTATAGAATCTTATAGAGCTAATCCAAATTTTCAAAAATCAGTTGCTTCTCAAGATCCGAATTTGCCTATAGAACAAAGAGAAGCTTTGGCTAAAAAGGATATGGCAGACCAGATAGCCAATGATGTATATGGTAAGACCCTTGTATCTACTGGGGCTATTGGTATAGTAACAGGTGGTGGTGCTTTAGGACATATTATTCGTGAAGCAAATGATGCTACCGGCGGAGCTTTGACTAAAGGTTTTGGATCTGTTACTAAAAATCTAGTAAAGACTCTAGGTAAAGGTGCTTTAGGTGAAATGGCACAAGAAGGACCACAAAGTTATGTTGAACAACTTACTCAAAATATTGCTAAAAAAGAATATGGTGATATTAATACTGACACAATGCAAGGTGTTATAAATGCTGGGGTGGAAGGTGGATTGGTAGGTGGTTTGAGTGGTGGGTTAATGTCTGGTGGTCATCATGCTGCTTCAGTTTTTAGCTCTGCTATTGATAAAACAGTAAAACAAAAAGTAAGTAATGAAGCTGTGGATATGACTACTGGTAAGCCTATAGTTAATAAAGATATTGCTAAATTAATTAATACTTACGATACTCTTCATGCTACTCAACCAGATGTTACCAACGAGAATTATTTAGCTCAAACTAATGCTATTCGTAATTCTCTTAACGAAATGACTAAAACATCTGAAGGTAAAACTCCAGATCATGTTAAAATCCAAGAGGCAGAATCAGCACTAAAACAAATTAATGATGCACATAATCTCTTAACTCGTATTCAAGAAAGAGAAAAAGCTGATAGTAGTCAAGTAAAACAAGTAATATTAACTGATCCTGTTGAGATTGAGAAAGCTAGGACTAATCCAAATAATACTATTATAGATAATGCTGATGGTACGGCTACTGTAGCCTCAGTTCCTGTAGCTCCTGTAGAACCAATAGCTCCTGTAGAACCTATAGCTCCTGTAGAACCAATAGCTCCTGTAGAACCAATAGCTCCTGTAGAACCTATAGCTCCTGTAGAACCTATAGCTCCTGTAGAACCTGTAGCTCCTGTAGAACCTGTAGCTCCTGTAGAACCAATAGCTCCTGTAGAACCTATAGCTCCTGTAGAACCTATAGCTCCTATAGAACCTATAGCTCCTGTAGAACCTGTAGAACCTGTAGCTCCTATAGAACCTATAGTAACTCATACATCTATAGCTCCAGTAGTAGATACTGCTGATCCAGCCCCTGATGTTACATTAGATGATACACGTACCACTTTATATCACGCAACTCCTAAAGAATTTGAGAATTTAGATGTATCTAAGTCTACAGATTTTGGTATTCATTTGGGCGATCAAGCAACTGCTCAATATATAGCTGAAACATCTAATAAGAATAATATTGTATCTACTAAAATTGATACTTCTAATTTTATAGAATTACCTGATCTAGATTCTTGGCAGACTCCTGATATTATTAATGAAGTAAAAGATAAGATTAATTTAAATACGGATATTAAAAAGAACTATTGGACAGTTCAGTCTAAAAAGTTACTAAGTGATTATGAAAAAGCTAAAAATTGGGGTGATCCTAAAAGAAAAATAGCAAGCGTAAATCATGACTTAGCTAAAACTTTAAGCATTCTAGGTGTGCCTGGAATTAAATATATAAATGATAAAGAAGGAAAAGGTAATTATTCTTACATTCTATTAAAGAATCCTGAATCTATCCAGAAAGAAGGAAGAATAGAAAAGAATAGAGAGCCTGATATAGATCTTCCAGAAAACTGGAGTAAAGCTACTCAAAGAAACTATGCTAAAGCTGAAAAGATAATAGAATCTGAATTAGTTCGATTCTCTAAATTAGATAAAGGAACTGTTAATCATGTTAGAAGAGTAACTGATTTGGCAGTAATAATTGCTAAGAAGTTAGGGGTTCCTACAGAGTCTTTAGAGAAAGTTAGGTTGGCTGCTTTAGGCCATGATTTAGGTAAAGAGACACTCCTACATCTTATTAATAAGAATGGTAAGCTTACAGAGGAAGAATATACTGAAGTTAAAAAGCACGTTGACCTCTCAATTAAAAAGTTAAAAGATTTAGGTATACCTGCTAATATCATTAAGACTGCTGGTGAACACCACATGACAACCACAGGTGGTTATGCGGAACACACTTCTCCTCCAGGCTTCTTATCTAGAGTACTTCAAACTGCTGATATTATTGATTCTTTAATAGGTGGTCAGAACTCTGGACACGACTATAATAGAAGTAAATCTTATGATCAAGTAGTTTCTATACTAGATGAGGTATATGCCAAAGGTGATCTTGATGAAACAGTATATACCATTGGCAAACAATTATTAGAATCTGGAGAACTTTCAGAAGAACAGCGTAGTCAATTAGAATCAGTGGGTAATGTACCCTGGAGTAAAAAATCTGAAGTTAAAATAGGAGATTCAGTACATCCAAATACTTTAGCAAAGCTTCTTAGAGGAGCTTATACTTATCAAGAATTAACAGATGCTGCATTTGCTTTAACAGGTGACTCATCTGTTGATCCAGCTCTTGATATGGCTAATATGGGGATACCAAGATATATTATAGATGATACAATTGAAAAATTAAAGGTAAAAAATAATACTAAAGATACTAAATCTGATTTAGTATCTAGTATGCAGGATGAGATAACTCAATTATTTTATAATATACATCAAGCAAAAGCAGCAGGTGCTACTGAAAATGATGTAGTAGATGAAAAGAATAGAATATTAGAACTACAGGATAAAATTAAAAGTGCCAACAAAATTACTGAATTATCTAATGTTAAGATTAATACTGTTAAACAATCTATAGAATCTATTCAGAAAGAAGGTAAAGTAGAGAAGAGTAGAGAGCCTGATATATTCACTCCAAAACAAGAAGCTCAATCTTTTGATAATTATCATAAATATGTAATTAGTGGAGAATACAGCCCAACTCATCCGGATAAACTATTAGCTTTAGAGGCAAAAAAGATTGCTTATAAAGAATTAGGTAGAAGTATTAATACTAAGAGCGATGACTCTAATGCTACAAGTCAAAATGATTTAGAGTATTTAACTGTTTGGAATAAAATATTTAAGGAATTAAAAAATGCCAACCAAATCGAAGAAGCAACAACGCCTGATGTTAGCAGCAGCACACAACCCAGCATTCGCAAAGAAGGTGGGGTTAAAGCAGTCGGTAGCAAAAGAGTTCGTACAAGCAGACAAGTCCCTGGGCCGATTATCCTCTCAGAAGAAGCGCAAAACCAAGTAGATCACTTAAACTCTATTATACAAGATAGAACTAATAGACTACTTGTTGAGAAAGAGGCTAGATTATCTACTGGAGAACACAAAGAGGACTTAACACTCTTAGCGAGTGAAGTGGTGCAAGCCACCTCTCTTAGAGATGCTATTATCTCTGAGGCCACCCCTAAAGTTATTAAAGAAAAGAAAGTAAAATCTACAGATACCACCAAATCTATTAAACCTAAATCCACCACTAAAAATACTGAAGCTAAGATATTGGTAGAGGCCGATGATTCTATTGAGCCATCTGCTGCTGATTTAGCTAAGGTAGTTGAAGAAGAAGCTCCAGAAGTATTAGATACTAAAGAAGCAAAGGTATGGGGGGATCTTGAATTAGAACTTAGATACCTAAGAGATAGAATGAAGGGTCTTAAGGGAGATGCACTAAAAGAGGTTAGAAATCAAATAGCTGAAGTAAGGGCTAAAATAGCAGAAGCTGGAGATACTACTTCTCAAGCAAATGCTGTTCCAACTAAATCAGATCTAATAGATACTGAAACTTATATAGATGAAAATGGTAATATAGTTGAAGAGCTAATTGTTAATCCTGAGGGAGTTGAAGTCCCATTTGATAAAGTAGGTGTCTTTAATGATTTCGTAGGAATGATATCTGATAATACTAAACTTAAAGTAGATTTTATTTATTTAACTTCTTTTTCTCCTGATAACTTATCTAAGCACGGAATAATTACTCGTTCTGCACCAAATACAGTTGGTGGTTTACTTCAACATGGTACAGCAACTACTAAATCAAAAGTATTTATTAATGGCTCTTTAGTTAAATCTAAAGAAGATCTATTGGGTACTTTAGCACATGAAACAATAGGTCACTATGGTCTACGTGCTTTATTTGATAAAAAAGGAGGTTATGATAACTTCTTGATGAATATGTTATTTAATAACACCAAAATGATTGATGATATTTTATCTCTTAATAAAAGATGGAAATCTTATCTTGAAACTTGGAAAGTAGATAATATCTATGGTTATTCTAAAGATCTATCTTCATTAAAGAAACGTCAAATAACGAAAGAGTATTGGGAAAATAATAAAAGAAATGGTATTCTAGCAGATGTTAATTATGGTGGTTTCCTATTTAATGAAGTAATTCCTAGAGAAATAGCTATCCAATTAGCCGATGAGTATATGGCAGAATTGGCTAAGAGTTATATTTCTGATAGAAACTTTATGGATAACATGGTTGGCATGGGTTTAAGCTTTTCTGAAATGAGAAATAGAATAGGCATCCGTAAACAGCGAGAAACTTGGTTTAACTCTTTCTTATTAAAAGTAAAACACCTCCTTCATTCTATTTTTGGTAATACCTATAATCATCTTAGTCAATATGATCTTGCTCAACTAGTAGCTCAATCTATGGATAATACATTTGGAGTAATTAATCCAGATGCTTTATTTGGAAGTGATAGACCTTTTAGCTCTCCACTGACCGTTCCATATGAGGGAATAGATAATATTACTAGCAAACAACTCTCCTCTGAGACTGTTGAAGATTCATTGGTTGATTTGGTAGGTGCTGGAACAAAGTCTGTATTTAATATAGGAGAGGATGCACCTAATACTTTTTTATCAAAAGTTAAAGTAGCAGAACCACTTGGAAATCTAGCTAAAGAAGCAAGAGAAGAGAGGTCTTATCGTGGTGAGTGGACTTTTGCTATGGAATCTCAACTAGAAGAAGAAGATATTACTAATCACTTTACTCCCGGAAGAATAGAGGATGTTAAGGTCTTTCATGATGGTATTATGAGTGGCTTCGGGTCTCAAACAGAAAACGTAAGATCTAAGTTCTGGGATAAGTTAAATGAATCTATTAATAATAATAGTATTTTATCCGCTTTTAAAGCTCTTGGTAACTTAAACTCTCAACAGGCTTATGAAGCGATGGGTACTGTCTTTAAAGGCGAAATATCACAAGCAGAGGAGTATGTAAAGGGTTATGTAGCGGCTACTAAAAATCTTAATTCTATGCAGAATCAAGCTGTGTTTGAGTACTTTACTACAAAAGACTCTGATGCTAATACTCTGCCAGTTACTCTTATTCAACGTAATGCTATTATAAAAGCTAAAGAATCTATTAGGGCTATTGGTAAATCATTAAATGAATTGGGTATGATATCTGATGAAGTTTATGAGAAGAATGAAGATAAGTATTTGCATGTAGTTTATATGAAGTATATTGATCAGTATAAAGGCTCTAACAAAAAGACATCTATGCTATCTTGGATGAAAAAGAGAGAGAATAAAACTGATAGAGAAAAACTAGCCCTTGGAGAAATTAAAGATGTTAAATTCTTAGTTCCAGAAACTTTAGGGACTATGGCTCGTGATCAAGTTTTGCTACAAATGTTTGATACAATAGGACAGATGAGTAGAGAGAATAATCTCTATTGGGTAATGAGTAGAGATATTAAAATCAAGTATCCTGGTCGTAGATCTAAACTAACTTTGGAACAAGCCTATGAACAACTAGATCAAAATAAATTTATATTAGATATGCATGATAAGAATAGTACTGAAGTATTTGGTACTACTGATAAAAATGCATTAGTAGAAGAGTTAAGAAAAAATACTATAACTTTAGAAAATAATATAGCTAGTGTAGCTACAGCAGAAGCTAAAATGTTAGAAGAGGCCTATAATTCTGCTAAAGCTCGTGGAGAAACTTCTGCTGAAGATCAAAGTAAGTTTTTATTAGAACAATATGTACGTTTACCTAATAAGAAACAAATGGGGTCTTTATCTAATAAATGGGTACGTAAAGAAATAGCAAATGATTTAGATGCTATTACTGGGGCCTATAATCTCTCAGATAAAAATAATATTGAAAAGTTTTTTGCTAGAGGAGGTACTTTAGAGCGTATTAATCAACTATGGAAAATGAGTATGGTTGCTCTTAATCCTGGTAGTTGGGTTAGAAATATTATGGGTAATTTTTCACTCTTAGATCTTTCTACTTCTACTAATAAAGTAAAATTGATTGGTATGTTACATGAGGAAATTAGTGGTGCAATTAGTGGTAATCAATCTGAGTGGTGGAAAGAATCAACAAAATATGGATTATTTGGAAGTACTTGGAGTGCTATTGAACTTCAGGATATTCAGAAAACATATGGTTCTGATCTTGCAGATGCTAAAAGACGTTTTGATGCTAGAAATGGTGGTAGTTCTTTAGATAAACAACTCCACTTCTTAGATGAGAGATTACTAAGTGTTGGTAAACTTATGACTCAAAGAGTAGGTGCAGCAACCTCTAAATCTTATAGTTTAGTTGAGGGTGCATTTAAAACAGTAGCCCTTAGGGATTATATTAATATTTGGGAAGAACAGAATAAAGGAGAATATCCTAATGGATATAAATCTTTACCTGATAATCTTAAACAAATACTTTTAGCCAAAGCAGCTACTCATGCAAACGATGCTATCTTTGATTACTCTCAAGTAAATAGCATGGTTAAAACCTTAAGGCGTATTCCTTTTGGATCACCATTTATTACTTTTACCTATAAGGCTGGTCCTGCTGCTGTAAGAGCAATGGTAAATCATCCTATTAAGTTTGCTCAATATGCTACACTTCCTGCCCTCTTAACTGCTATAGCAATGGCGTTTAATGATTGGGATGATGATGATATAACTAAGTTCAAATCGAGCCTTACAGACTACCAGCGTTTGAATCCTGGTATAGCTTTCTTACCATTTAAAGATGCTAAAGGTAGACCACAAATCCTTCCTTTGGATTATATGATTCCTTGGAGTCAATATTCTACAGCAGCTAGAAAGATATATGAAAACTATTTAGAGGATGGTGGTGAGAGTCCTGTATCAACTTCTGTAAAGAGTGTAGGTACTGCTCTTAATGAGTTTGGGTTCTTAGGTGGCCCCACTCCTACAGGTATAGCAGCAATGTTATCTGGTAAAGATGATTTTACTGGTAGGGATATAGTAACTCCCGGAGCCTCTGCTTCGCAACAAATGGGAGAAGCTATGTTATTTGCTTATAATATGGCAGCCCCTGCATGGTTAAGTAGTCATGGCTGGTTCTCTAAGATGTATGATGCTTTTAAAGATAAGCCAACAGTAGATCGTTTTGGTAATATTAAATACACACCTGCACAAGCAGTTAGTGATATTACAGGCTTTAGGGCCAGTAGTGTTAATGTGGAGGCCGGTAGAGCTAATAGACGATTAGGTTTTGAAAGTAGACTTAGAGAGGTATCTAAACTTAGAACTAAACTATTCTTAGATAGAAATGAAAGTAATAAAATCGGTAAATTAAAAGACCTTAATAATAGAGAGAAGATTATACGCTCTCAAATGATAGAAGCTTTTAAGTAGACAAAAGAAAACCCCTATAGAACCTTAAAAGTCTATAGGGGTTTTTTATTAATCAGTATTTATTGATTCTTCATCTCCAAATGGACAAAAATATTTAGTATCATCTGAAAGTGGGCTTTCG
>Ga0172379_10008200_pt1 | contig 13240 bp, 14 predicted proteins | sample GrowelOW334metaG_FD_119756 | JGI IMG/M metagenome (GOLD analysis project Ga0172379, IMG submission 119756) | Groundwater microbial communities from an aquifer near a municipal landfill in Southern Ontario, Canada - Groundwater well OW334 metaG | ecosystem: Environmental > Aquatic > Deep... | reverse complement strand
TTGCAGTTCACTTTAGTGAACTGATTTGAAGAAGCTACACAATAATTGTGGCTTTAGCCACATTAAGGAGAACTTATTTATGAGCTGGGTAAGAATTTGGGTTCATCTTGTATTTTCAACAAAAGACAGAGTTCCATCACTTCACTCCAAAGAAATCAGAGAAAAAGTATTTCGACACATCAAAGAAAACGCACAAATAAAAAGTATTTGGCTCGATCATATTAATGGTCATCACGAGCACACTCATTGCTTAATCTCTTTGGGCAAAGATCAAACCATTAGTAAGATCGCACAACTCATCAAAGGAGAATCTTCATACTGGATCAATCATAATCAACTGATAAGAGAAAAATTTATTTGGCAGGACGATTTTTGGGCAGTAAGTGTCAGCGAAAGTCATCTAGTCTCAGTACGAAAATACATCCAACAACAAGAGGAACACCATACAAGAAAATCATTCACTGATGAAGTTGAAGATTTTATGAAGAAATATGGTTGGGCATTAATAAACACAAAATAATTAAGCTGGATTGTGCGGCTCTTTTTTTGCCCTTGATTGAAGTATGCGATTTCCAAATAAATAATTATTTTAAAGCCGTATAAACTATTTATTATCAAATTTTTCAGGGAGTGGTAGTTTTGAAATCTTATAGAATTTTTTTCTTCCTTTTGTTGTTACTTCCCGGCATTCTTCATGCCCAGCAAGTAAAAAAAGGAAGTCTTAGCATTTTGCCTTTCTATGCAAAAGGGATTGACCGTACAACAGTATCAACCGCGGAAGAAATTCTCCGGCTTGAAATGGAAAATTTAAGTGCAAAAAATATTTCTTTAGCGAATAGCGCATCACTTGTTAATGCTGATAGTAATTGCACAAGCACTGATTGTGCGGTGGAATTAGGGAAACAATTAAAAGCCGATCAAGTTGTATCATGCCAAATATTAGTACTCGGGCAAAAACTTATTATCCAGTATTTCCTAATTGATGTTGAGCAAAAAGCAGTTCTTCTTGCTGATAAATTAACTTCTTCTTCTGTTGAAGACCTTGATGTTGTTATGAAACGGATGGCGATAAGTATAACAAGTCTTGAGTCCGCAAAAAAATCTGCCGAAGTTGGAGCAATTACGGAAAGCGAATCGAAGCCGTTCTTTTTGCGGAACGGACGCAGGTTTAATAATTGGTCGTTTGGATATTTATATCCTCAAAAAGGATTTAGCACCGACCAAAGATCTTTTACAATGGATGTAAAAATCGGTTCCGAGGTTGAAGATTTAGATTACGGTGTTCAACTTTTTCTTAGAGAAGGTTTCGGCGCAAATATTTTCTCTTCTTACCTCTTTAGCAGAAAGGATGTTTGTCCATACCTCGGCGCCGGTGTAGGATTTCATTGGGTTACTATTGATCAAAGTACTGTTTATTATCAGTACCAAACTTATCCAATTACAAAAACAGAAGAGAAAAAAGGAGACGGTTTTGAAATTCTTCTTAACGCAGGCGTAAGGTTATTTCATACATACAATTTCAGAATAAATGTTAACCTGGCATATTCTTATTCATTTAATGATTCACACAGCGAAGCGCTGGTTCTTACGCTTGGATTTTTCTATTAGTAGCTTGGATTAAGTAAAACATAAAATTGTATCCAAGATAATATTCTGTGATACGGATATCTTAGTAAGATGAATTAACAATTTATTTGTTGAAAATTACGAGCGAAAAAATATTAATCTTATCACCAAACAAAATAAAGGCAGATAATGAGACATGATTTAATTGTATCGGAATCAATTGAAATAAATGCAACTCCTGAAAAAGTTTGGGAAGCATTGACGAATCCTGAAATAATAAAACAATATCTTTTTGGAACAGAAACAATTACCGATTGGAAAGTCGGAAGTGAAATAATTTTTCAAGGTGAATATAAAGGGCTTAAGTACTGCGACAAAGGTATGGTTAGAGAAAATATTCTACATCAACTACTAAGTTATAGTTATTGGAGTGGATTTTCCGGATTAGAAGATAAGCTCGAAAATTATTCATTAGTAACTTACACGTTGTCAAAGAATAACAACTCAACAAAATTAACCTGGGCGCAAAAAGGTTTTGCTACTGAGGAAGGTTATCAACATTCAAAAAGCGGAATGGAAACGTTCCTTCAACAAATTAAAGAGATAATTGAAAGTCACTATAAATAAAATCGATTTACCAGCAAGCTCCGAACTTGCTATTTCGCGTCAGCAATTTCACTATGTTGATGCTTATTCAGCAATAATTGAAAACAGTGGTAAAGCAATAACCATCGAAGATGTTGGCAAAGCGTTTTTCTCTTCAGAACCCAAATGGATTGAAGTTCTATTAAATTTAAGAAATAAAATTGTCGGACTGTTTGGATTAAAGACCGGAAAATCGGTACGGAATAGACAACAAATGATAAATGATTTTAAATGCGAGCCCGGTAAACGACTCGGATTATTTAAAGTGTTTTCGAAATCCACTAATGAATTAATTCTCGGTGAAGACGATAAGCACTTAGATTTCAAAGTATCTCTGCTGCTTGAAAAAAACAATTTAGGTGAAAATGTTTTGGTTGTTTCAACGGTTGTAATTTTTCATAATTGGTTTGGCAGACTTTATTTTTTACCCGTTAAACCTTTCCACAAATTGATCGTTCCGGCAATGATGAAAGGAGTTGTTCAGCAAATAACAACCGGCAAATCCCAAAAGACAAAATCCAAATTGCAAAAGGCAGATTCCTTTTAAAAATATTTTGTTATAACACAGTAAAATTGTTTTGGTTTTTGGTTCGCTGCGGCGAATTGTATTTTGAGATTTCCGGTGTGATTCTCCTTTGTGTAATCCCAAAATTTAATGGTAATTTTGTTCAGCATTTTAATAAATTTTAATGGAACAATCACCAAAAATCTGAACACTTCAGAATGAACTGATAAACATTTATGCCCCCTTTCATTTTTTCACATCAGAGTATTCCACAAAAATATTTAATCAACAGGAGAGAGTATGAGCAAATATAAAATCGCTTGGCTGCCCGGCGATGGCATCGGGATAGAAGTCCTCGAAGCCGCAAAAATTGTTTTAAACAAATTAAATCTTGACGCAGAATATATTCATGGAGATATCGGCTGGGAATTTTGGTGCAAAGAAGGAGACGCATTTCCACAGCGCACGATCGATCTTTTAAACAATGTAAACGCCGCAATGTTCGGCGCAATTACATCCAAACCGGTAAAGACTGCCGAAGCTGAACTTGTTCCTGAATTAAAAGGAACGGGACTTATCTATCGCTCGCCAATTGTGCGCATGCGGCAGTTGTTCAATCTTTATATTTGTTTGCGTCCGTGCAAAGCCTATCCCGGCAATCCTTTAAACTTCAAAGAGAATATTGATATTGTCGTATTCCGAGAGAACACGGAAGATCTTTATTGCGGTGTTGAGTTTAATCCCGTTCCGCAAGAGTTAGCGGATGTACTTACAAAATTATCTAAACCGTTTGCAACATTCAGTAAAATGCCTTTGGATGAATACGCAGTTTCAACAAAGATCAACACGAAGAAAGGTTCTGAAAAAATAATCCGCGCCGCTTTTGATTTTGCAAGAAAGTTTAACAGAAAAAAAGTTACTGTTGTTCACAAAGCAAATGTTGTACGCGCTACCGATGGCTTGTTCCTTGATATTGCAAAAGAAGTTGCAAAAGATTATCCCGAAATTCAAATGGATGACGCTAACATTGATGCAATGACGATGTGGCTTTTGAAAAATCCTTTCAACTACGATGTGCTTGTGGCGCCAAATCTTTACGGAGATATTATTTCCGATCTTATTGCGCAAATGGTTGGCGGACTTGGTTTTGGCTGCTCGGGAAATATCAGCGAGAAGCTTGCTGTGTTTGAGCCATCGCATGGTTCTGCTCCAAAATATTCAGGGATGTACAAAGTAAATCCTATCGCCACAATTCTTGCCGCTAAGATGATGCTCGATTGGCTTGGAGAAAAAGAAATGGGCGACAGACTTGAAAAAGCTACCGCCGAAGTTATTGCCGAAGGAAAAATTAGAACGTACGATATGGGCGGAAGTAATAAAACTTTGGAAATAGCGGAAGCGATAGCGGAGAAGCTGTAAAAAGTAGAAAGTAGAAAGTAAAAAGAGAATTCCGGAATAAGGAATTAATGATCTCATATCTTTCAATGACTAATGACCATTGACAAATGACTTAGAGTAAAAAGATGGAGTATTCTTGAACGAACTTATAATTCACGAAGTCGGCATGCGTGATGGACTTCAAGCAGAAAATGAAGTTGTTGCGACCGGACAAAAAATAAAATGGATAAAACAACTTGCTGAAACAGGCGTTGATATTATTCAAGTCGGTTCGTTTGTAAATCCCAAACGGATGCCGCAAATGGCAGACACAGACGAACTCTTCAATTATTTTTCTAAACAAGAAAATAAACTGAGTAATGTTACTCTTTCCGGTTTAGTCTTAAACGAAAAAGGTTTAGAACGTGGAATGGCTTGCGGTGTTGAAATGTTTTGCATGGGAGTATCTGCAAGTGAAACACACTCGCAAAAAAATACCGGAATGTCAATCGCAGAAGCCACTGAACGGATTATTGCAATGGCGAAGAATGCTATGGCTGCCGGAAAGAAAGTACAAGTTGCGGTTCAATCGGCATTTGGCTGTGGGTACGAAGGAAAAATTTCAGAAGAAAAAGTTCTTTCTCTTGTAAAAATATTTTTAGAGAATGGATTGAAAAATATTAGTCTTGCCGATACTGCCGGACACGCTACTCCCGATCAAGTTGAAAGATTATTTGCTTCAATCCGCAAATTGGATGAACAGATACAAACCACTTGTCATTTCCATAACACGTATGGTCTTGGAATTTCAAATGCTTACGCAGCCTACAAAACAGGAGTAAAATATTTTGAATCTTCTTTTGCCGGTTTAGGCGGTTGTCCTTTCACCGCTGTTGCCGCCGGTAATATCGCTACCGAAGATTTAGTTCATCTCTTCCAGAAAATGAATTTGCGTTCCGATATTCAACTTGATAATCTGATAGCAATTTCCAAAGAAGCTTCAGAGTATTTTAAGCGTGAATTGCCGGGAACAATCTATAAAACTGGAAGAATCCAGTAAAAAAATGGAATCATCTTTATGAAATTGTTAGATGGAATTAGAGTATTAGATTTAACTAACGTTCTCGCCGGACCTTTTGCCACGCTGCATTTAGCGCTTGCCGGTGCGGAGGTAATAAAAATTGAAAATCCGGTTGACGGTGATCTTGCACGGAAACTCGGCATCGTTACAGAGTACAACAAGAAATTGATGGGGACAAGTTTTCTTGCGCAGAACGCGAACAAGAAATCCCTTACGCTTAACATGAAGTTTGAAGAGGGAAAAGAGATTTTCCGCAAACTTGTTAAAACCGCTGATGTAGTTGTAGAAAACTTTCGTCCCGGAGTAATGGCTCGACTTGGATTTTCTTACGAAAAACTTTGTGAGATAAATCCCAAAATAATTTATTGCGCAATCTCCGGATTCGGACAAACCGGTCCCGACGCTTTCAAACCTGCGTATGATCAAATCATTCAAGGCTTAAGCGGAGTGATGGCGGTAAACGGAGATGAAAGATTAAATCCGCTTCGCGCCGGGTTTCCCGTTTGCGATACAATTGGCGGAGTGAATGCCGCTTTCGCAATCATGGGCGCTTTGTATTTTCGTGAGAAAACAGGAGAAGGACAATTTATTGATGTCGCGATGCTCGATTCAATTATGCCGTATATGGGCTGGGTTGCGGCAAATCTTTTAATTGGTGGACAACAGCCTGCTTTGATGGGAAACGATAATTTCACTGCTGCACCGTCCGGCACGTTCATAACAAAGGACGGTTACATCAACATTGCCGCCAACAAACAAGAGCAATGGTACGACCTCTGCGATATTCTCGGCGTTCCGGATTTGAAAGAAGATTCTCGTTTTAAAGAAAGAGATACGCGAAAGGAAAATCGAAAAGCACTTACTCCGCTTATTGAAGAAAAGTTAAAAGAAAAAGAAACAAAATATTGGGCTGAAGTTCTGAATGCAAAAGGAATTCCTTCCGGTGAAATTTTATCGCTTGAAGAAGCTCTGAGTCAACCGCAAATAAAATATAGAGAAACTTTGAAGACAATAAACACTCCCGGCATTGGGGATATTCCATTATTCAACTTAACAGCAAAGTTTAACAAGACAACTGCCGAAGTTGAAACTCCACCACCAACACTTGGGCAGCACACAAATGAGATGTTGAAAGAGTGTGGTTACTCAGAAGAGGAAATGAAATCTTTTAAAGAAAAAGGGATTGTGTGATGTTAGCTGATACAATTATCTTTGAACGTTATATTTTTAATTGAAAGAAGTTAAACAATGACTGAATTAAACGTTGAATCAATTTCCCGCTTTTGTCACTCTTGGAAAATAAAAGAGTTCTCACTTTTTGGTTCTTATCTGAGAGATGATTTTACTCCACAAAGTGATGTAGATATTCTAATTGATCTCCCGCAAAATCATGGTATGGGTCTTTTTGAATTTGTTCGGATGAAAGAAGAATTAGAAAAAATGCTTGGAAGAAAAGTAGACCTCTTGACAAAGAATTCTATTTTGAAAAGCAAAAATTCAATTCGACGGGATGAGATATTAAAATCTCATAAGGTTATTTATGAATCGTGATCAATCTTATCTACTTGATGTATTTGAATCTTCCAAGATTATTGCTTCATACTTAGATCAAAAGACAATCGAGGATTTTCTTGAAGATATTCAACTTCAAGATTCCGTCATCCGTCGTCTTGAAATAATTGGTGAAGCAACTGCAAGAATTTCAGTAGATACTCAAAATCTTTATCCTTCAATTCCCTGGCGCGAAATGAAAGGGATGAGAAATCTTTTAATTCACGAATATGATGAAATTGATACTGAGCTTGTTTGGAAAACTGCTAAGGATGATATTCCTATGCTCGTAATTCAATTAAGTAAAATATTGAACAAGTAAGAAATTATTGGAGAAATAAATTTATGGGAATGACCATAGTTCAAAAAATTTTAGCGAAAGCAACAGGACAAGAATCCGTCAAGGTCGGTGATGTTGTAGAACCACGAGTTGATGTTGCTATGTCTCACGAAAACGCAGCGTTAGTGATAAATCAATTTTTAGATGTTTATAACGGAACCGGACTTGAGCCAAACGTTTGGGATCCTTCTAAAATCGCTATCATCTTCGACCACCGCGTTCCGGCAGAGAGCAGTAAAACTGCATCGAATCATAAAAAAATCCGTGAGTTTGTTTCCGCGCAAGGCATTACAAAATTTCACGACATCCGCGGAGATGAAGGTGGAATCTGTCATCAAATTTTACCTGAGAATGGTTACATTCGTCCCGGTTACGTTGTAGTTGGAACAGACAGCCACACCACAACACACGGAGCGCTTGGCGCATTTTCATTCGGTATCGGCGCAACTGAAATGGCAAGTGTTTGGACGCTCGGAACGGTTCTTAATGTTGAAGTTCCCGGAACAATTAAAGTTGTTATCAACGGTGAACTTTCCGAATACGTTTCGCCAAAAGATATTATTCTTCATCTTATCGGAAAAATATCCGCGCAAGGCGCAAACTTTAAAGTAATTGAATTCCACGGTGAAACAGTTAAAAATATGTCAACTTCCGGCAGACTTGTTCTTTCAAACATGAGCGTTGAAGCCGGTGCAACCGCCGGCATTGTTCCTGCTGATGATGAGACAGTTCGCTACTTACGTGAAGTTGCTGGTGTAACGGATGAAATCGAATTTGTTTTGCCCGATGCGGATGCAGTGTATGAACAAATTGTGGAGATTGACGCGAGTAAACTCACTCTGCAAATAGCATGTCCGCATACTGTTGATAATGTCAAACCGATCGAAGCGGTCGAAGGAATTAAAATAAATCAGATCGTTATTGGTTCATGCACAAACGGAAGACTTGACGATCTTGAAATTGCCGCAAATATTTTAAGAGGAAAAAAAGTCAATCAAGATACAAGAATGCTCATCTTTCCGGCTTCCTGGAAAATTTATAAAGAAGCGTTAACTCAAGGATACATCATGGATTTTATTAGCGCCGGCGCTGTAGTGATGAATCCCGGCTGCGGATGCTGTCTGGGTGTTCATCAAGGAGCGTTGGGCGATAAAGAAATTTCTCTTTCTACAACAAACAGAAATTTTAAAGGAAGACAGGGCAATCCAGATGCTGATGTTTATCTCTGTTCACCGGCAGTAGCGGCAGCTAGCGCAATAACCGGCGTAATTACTAATCCGGCGAAAGGAGTAAATTAAAATGATTTCAAATGTAATAGCAAAATTTGGCGATGATATTTCAACCGATACAATTTATCCCGGTAGATTTATGGCGACCGTTCTTCCGACCGAAACTCCTCAATATGCCTTTATCGATGAAAAAGAACTCAACGCAAAATTAAATAGTAAGCAAGTCCCGCCAAACAGTGTAATTGTTGCGAACAATAATTTTGGCTGCGGCTCTTCACGCGAGCAAGCTGCATCAACATTAAAAGGGTGGGAGTTGATCATTGTTGCAAGAAATTTTGCGAGAATATTTTTACAGAATTCAATTAACCTTGGATTGCGAACAATTATTTGTCCAACGATCGAAGCAAATGAAAATGATGAACTTGAGATAAGCGAAACAGAAATTATCAATAAGACAAGCGGAAAGAAATTTGCAATTGAACCGCTACCGCAAGCCCGCCAAGCGATTATTGATGCAGGGGGATTGATCGCCTACACAAAGAAAAAGTTGTTGGAGAAATCGAGCAAGAACTAAATCAGTTTAGGATGGTTGAATGGATGCATGCATGAATGGTTTTAATAACGTTTCACTAATTTTCATGCAATCATTCAACCATTCACTCATTCTATGATTTTATTCAAAATATTTTTCCCATCAACCATCATCCCTTAACCATCACCCATCTTTTCCCATTTCATTCTATCGCAAAATAATCCTAATTTTGCATCGAAAAACTTAAAGAACACAGAGGTAAAAATCTTAAATAAAATTATCATTTTCGTTTTCATTTCAACTACCTTGATTGCACAAACCGGGGAGCAGGAAGTGAAGAAAACCTATTATTCAAGCGGTCAAATCAAGACCGAAGGTGAATACCTTGCTGGAAAAGCCGATGGTGTTTTAAAGGAATTCTATCCTTCCGGAAAAGTGTGGAAAGAATGGAACTTCACAAACGGAAAAGAAGAAGGCATTTCAAAAATTTATTTTGAAGATGGATTGTTGAGCATCGAATGGGCTTTCCATAACGGATTGAAAGATGGACTTGCTCGCTGGTATTACGAGAACGGTAAATTGTGGTCTGAACAAAACTATCTTGTCGGACTTCTGGAAGGAGTCACAAAAACTTACTACAAAACCGGCGAACTGCAAGGTGAATGGGTTTATCAAAACGGAAGGTTGAACGGCATTTCTAAAACTTACTTTCTCTCCGGCAAAGTTGAAGTTGAAAGAAATTTTGTTGATGGAATGTTGAACGGAAAAACAAAAATATATCACGATAATAAAATTGTTGCACTCGAAGCAACGTATGTGAACGATAAAATTATTGGCGATGTTTTGATTTATGATTCCGCCGGACTGCTTCGCGTGAAAGATACTTATTCCAAAGACGAGCTTGTTAACCGCATCCGTTATGATTATCTGGGCAAACAGGAATCGCAAGAGAAATATGATCGCGCGTATTTTGATAATGGTGTTCTAAAATCCGAAGTTTTTATTAAAGACGGCAAGAAAACCGGACCGATGAAAATATTTTACGAAAGCGGATTTCTTAAAGATGAATGGAATTATAAAAATGATACGCTGCAAGGGAAATCTTTTTCGTTCTACGAAAATGGAACCGTTGCTTATGAATCAGATTATTTAAATGGTCACAAAGAAAGTTCGGAAAAAATATTTTTTGAGAACGGCCTCTTAAAAGAAGAAAAAATTTATGTGGCTGATCGACCAAATGGCATTGCGCTTACGTATTATCCAAATGAAAATCTGGCATCTTCCTTTCATTATGAAAATGGAATCGTAAACGGTGTCTATCAAAAATATTTTGAAAGCGGAGTGATGCAATCGGAAGAAATGTATCGCGATGGTGAAAGCTCCGGCGAGAAAAAAGTTTACAATAAAATTGGACAACTTATAAAGATAGAACCATTTTTTCATGGCGTCCTTGAAGGCTGGGCAAAAGAATTTTTTAACGACGGTAAAATTTCTAAAGAAGAATATTATAGAGACGGCATTCTTGAACGAAGTAAAGAATACAATCGCGAAGGAGCTTTAATTAACATTTACGGTTATAAATAAGTTGATAAAAAATATGAAAAAGAAAAACAAAAAGAATTATACGGTCGGGGTTCTTCAACTTGCTTTTTCTGCTGATGTAAATAAAAATTTGAAGAAGGCAATTGAATGGATAAAGAAAGCCGCCAAGCAAGGAGCCGAAATTGTCTGTCTTCCGGAACTTTACCGATCACAGTATTTTTGCCAGAAAGAAGATACATCACTTTTTGATTTAGCGGAAACGATTCCCGGACCATCTACAAATGCGTTTCAAAAAGTTGCTAAAGAAAATAAAGTAAGCATCATCGTTCCGATATTTGAAAAGCGGGCGAACGGACTTTATCACAACACTGCGGTCATTATTAATTCGGATGGAAAAATACTCGGAACGTATCGCAAAATGCATATCCCCGATGATCCGGCGTTCTACGAAAAATATTATTTCACTCCCGGCGATTTGGGATTTAAAGCATTTCAAACAAAAACCGGAAAGATTGGTGCACTAATTTGCTGGGATCAGTGGTTCCCCGAAGGTGCACGTTTGACAGCATTACAAGGGGCTACAACGCTCTTTTATCCAACGGCAATCGGCTGGCATCCGTATGAAAAAGAGCAATACGGAAAAGCGCAACGCGATTCTTGGATAACCATTCAACGCAGTCACGCAATTGCGAACGGTGTGTATGTTGCTTCCACAAATCGTGTCGGTTTTGAAAAAACTGTTGAGACGCAAGCCGGACTTGAGTTTTGGGGTTCATCATTTATATGCGATCCGCAGGGAGTAATGCTCGTGGAAGCATCAACTGATAAAGAAGAAATTTTATTGGCGGAAATCAATCTTGAGCATCTTGAAGATGTTCGCCATAACTGGCCCTTTTTGCGCGATAGAAGAATTGATGCTTATGGTGATATTACGAAACGGTTTATTGATTAAGTGAGTTAAAAGTTAATAAACAATGATTCCCGATGAAAAGACAACACTAAACTGAATGAGAAAAGAGGAATAATTAAACAGTTAGTGGCAAATCCACAGCAGCGACATCGCAAGATGGTAAGAATATTTTCATGAATTTTAATATCGAACATCGAACAAGGAATAACGAGTGATGAAGTTTTCGATCTTCGATATTCTGAATTCCTTGTTCGATATTCATTATTTCTTTTAGGTTTTGGCTTATTCAGGTTATGATTTAGCCAGTGATTATTTTACAATATCCAACAACTCAACTTCAAAAGTTAATACAGTGGCTGGAGGAATTGTTTCTCCGCGTCCCATTTCGCCGTAGGCAAGATCATACGGAATAAAAAATTGATATTTATCTCCAACTTGCATCAACTGTAATCCTTCAGTCCATCCTTTTATAACCTGGGTAAGTTGAAAAACCGCAGGTTCATTTCTATCGTAAGAGCTGTCAAATACTTTTCCATCCAACAGCGTTCCTTTATAATGAACTTTTACTTTGTCGGTAGTTTTTGGTGAAACGCCGGTTCCTTTGGAAATTATTTTATATTGGAGACCGCTTGCGATGGTTATAACACCTTCTTTCTTTTTATTTTCTTCAAGAAAAGTTTCACCTTCTTTTTTATTTTTTTCGATGATGGGAGCCATATCCGCCCTCTTTTTTTCTTCAGCAGCTTTTTGTAAAGCAGCTTGCCTCTCTTGCATTTTTTTATTGAGTTCGGTTAAAACCTGTGTCGTTTTCTCTTGAGAGAAAATTGATTTTTCAGTTGCAGCATCTTTTAGAGAAGCAATTAAAACATTCAGATTAAGCTGAATCATCGGGTCTTTCAAATTGCTGTAAATATTTTGACCGATAGCGTAACTGATCGAGTCACCCTGAGTTTTTAACACAACTGAAGCCGGTGCTTCTTTTTTAGCAGATGGTTTTTTGTTCTGTGCAAATGCGACCGAGAACAATATCAATGTAAACACTAAAAATTTTGTCACGTTCATTCTTTTTCCTTTTGTAGATTATTTTTTAATTAATACGCTGTGAAAATACTTTCATTGAATGAGAGAACCAAACATGAAAGATTTCGCATTGTTAATTTTAATTGACCTTATTTTGTCGTTTGTTGAAAGGAAAAGTTTGAAATTTTATTGATGATAAAAGCGTTTGGGATACACCCCGGCAATCCTAAATGTTTCTAAAATTTTCCGTAATTTTTGCGCGGGAAATTAATTTAAAAGAAAAATACAAATGAATAAAAAAGCAGCAGTACGACTTCCCGCTGAATGGGAACAACACAACTCAACATTAATTGCCTGGCCGGCAAATAAAGAAGATTGGCCCGGAAAGTTCACGCCGATTCAATGGGTGTATGGCGAAATTGTGCGCTATCTTTCCCGTGAAGAGAAGGTGCTGATCATTGTTCAGGATTCCGCGCAGCAAAAAAGCGCTGAAAGAGTCTTCTGGAAAAACTACACTGATCCTTCGAATATTCAATTTATAATTAAGAAAACCGATAGAGGTTGGATGCGCGATTCTTCTCCGGCATTTGTTAAAAGAAAAAACAAAACCGAAGCAGTTCATTTTCTTTTTAACGGTTGGGCAAAGTATGATAATTGGAAACTCGACCGGAAAATTCCCGAACAAATTTCTAAAACATTAAATCTTCCTTTAACCGTTGCAAAGCATAACGAGCGGCATGTTGTCCTTGAAGGCGGCGCTATTGACTCAAACGGAGCTGGAACCCTTTTAACCACGGAAGAATGTCTGCTTGATGAGAAAACGCAAACACGTAATCCCGGTTTTACAAAAAGCGATTATGAAAAAGTTTTTAATAAGTATTTGGGAATTGAAAAAATTATTTGGTTAGGTAAAGGAATTGCAGGAGACGACACGCACGGACA
>Ga0172379_10008199_pt1 | contig 13240 bp, 15 predicted proteins | sample GrowelOW334metaG_FD_119756 | JGI IMG/M metagenome (GOLD analysis project Ga0172379, IMG submission 119756) | Groundwater microbial communities from an aquifer near a municipal landfill in Southern Ontario, Canada - Groundwater well OW334 metaG | ecosystem: Environmental > Aquatic > Deep... | reverse complement strand
TGGATGGCCTTCCGCAATACGAACTTGGTCTGCGGCATAGGGCCTTCTTTCGCATCGACGAGCAGCAGTACGCCGTCCACCATGCGCATGATGCGCTCCACCTCGCCGCCGAAATCGGCGTGCCCGGGAGTATCCACAATGTTGATCTTCGTCCCGTGATAATGGATAGAGGCGTTCTTCGAGAAAATAGTGATGCCGCGCTCGCGTTCGAGCTCGTTCGAATCCATGATGAGATCCTTGTCATCATCCGCTTTCAGACGGAAATTCTCCGATTGTTTCAAAAGCGCGTCCACGAGCGTCGTCTTGCCGTGGTCCACGTGTGCAATGATTGCGATGTTCCGAATGTCGTTCCGTATGGTATCCATAGAAGATAAAATGCCTCAACGTGAGGCGCAACTCAGAATACCCCGAGAGATGCTCTATGTCAAAATTTAGAGTACGAAAAGCCAGAATAGCACGGCGAGCGCCATGCGGTAGATGCCGAACGGTACGAAGGTGTGCTTCTCGATGAACGAAAGAAGGAGCCGGATGCTCAGAAGCGCCACGACAAACGATACGATAAAACCAACCGCGAGGAACGGAAGATTCGCCGATGAAAGCACCTCGTAATTCTTCAGTATGTCGAAACCCGCCGCCGCGCACATGGTGGGAACCGCGAGGAGGAACGAGAATTCGACGATGGTCCTGCGGGAGATACCGAGCAGCATACCGCCCAGAATCGTGGCACCCGAACGCGAGACCCCGGGAACAACGGCGAGCGATTGAAAAAGACCTATCCGGAACGCGTCCTTATACGATATCGATTCGATATCACTGACCGCATCCTCCTTCTCTTTATGAAAGAATTCGAAAAGAACGAGAAGAAGTCCCACAAAGAAGAGAGAGAAAAGAACGATTCGCTCCTCTCCGAGGAGGAATCGCTTGATGAATGCATAGAGCGCGAAGCCCACAACCGCAGTCGGAAGAAATGCGAGCGCGACGCGCGCAATCGACGCGCGGCTCGTGAAAAGACGCTTCCTGTAAAGCACGACGACCGAAGCGATGGCGCCAAGCTGAATCACTATCTCGAACATCTTCATGAAATCGGATTGTACGATTCCGAGAAGACGGGAAGAGAGAATCAGATGACCCGTCGAAGAAATGGGAAGAAACTCACTTATCCCCTCGACGACGCCCAGTACCGCCGCATGCCACAAGGACAGGGACTCCATCGGCTAGAGAGAGGGTTCGCGGGAAACGACAACGACTTTCCGCGGTGCACGTTTTGCTTTCCGCACGGACACCGTATCGCCTCCGAAACAACGGGGAAACAGCATGGGGACGCGCGCGCGGTAACCGAGATAGGCGACTTTGAAGCGCTTCGCGAGAAAATCCTCCTCGATGCGCGCCCATACGAAAAAGACGAGTGTCGCCCAGCCTGCGGCAAGAAGCATGCGAACCGAGGGGAACATGAGCCATATCCCCCACACGAGTGCGATATCGGCACCGTAAATCGGATGGCGCACGCGGGCGTATATGCCGGTCTTCACGAGCGTCTTCACGCGCGCGACGCTCCGCACGGCGCTCCGGTTCACAAAAAGCGCGCGGGAAAGAGCATACACCCAATAGGCGAGTGTAAGAACGAATACCGCGTGCGAAGCATCCGTACGCATGAAAAGCCAATCCGCATCGAAACCGGCAAAAAGTGCCGCGACTCCGAATGCTATCAGAATCCACATGAATACCGGCGCTGTCCAATGAGATTTCATATTATTGTTGCCGTTTGAATTGTTCCAGATCCTTTAATGCTTTCTGTAACACCCCTTCGATGTTCTCGAGCGTCACTTTCGTCTCCTTCCCCTCCTCTTCCTCCTGAATCTCCTCGATGTCCTCCGATATTTCTTCGATGTCTTCGCTCAATCCATGGACGTCTTCCTGGATTTCACCGATGTCTTCCTCAACTTCCTCGAGACTCTCGGCATGCCGGTTTACCGTCATCTGTATGAAGATGGAAAGATAAATCGCCTCGAGCGACACGATGGTCGTGAGGAAAAGCAGTACGGTGTTCGTATCGAACCCCACGAGGACGAGTGCGAATGCACTCATGAATATGAGCGTGTGGACAATGAGCGAATGGGTCGAGCCGATCCATTCGGTCATATGCTCGGATATCTTCTCCCATGATTTTCCCCGTTTTCGCTTCATCGGATGGTATCGTACTCCTCTTCTCTCAAGATTGTCACGTCCGTCATATGAAAAGTATATCAAACCGCACCCTATCGGATGCGAATCGCTTCGAGGAAAAGGAACATGGGAATCTCCTTCCGTATCCTGTTTTCGGCGGCCGCGCGCGCGCCCGGCTCGCTTTTCTTGTGCGAAATCCATTCCTCGATCGAACGGATGAGGAAACCGTGCTTGCGGAGCGCCTTGCCGTACGATTGGAGCGGACGATGAAACGAAAGCGTGTAGGAATCGGGGTCGTCTCCCGGATGCATCTGTATCTTTTCCGCGGCCTCCGACATGTAGCCGTCGATACGCCGGTACTGCGCTTTCGCCGTTTCATCCCACCCCCAGCTTGAGCGCTTGGGGATGCGGAATGCGGGATGATTCATGACAATATGGAGCGATGCTCCCCGCTTCATGACGCGCGCGCATTCTTTCAGCGCGTCGTCCATATTCTCTATGTTCTGTATGGCGAATACGATAGCCGCCTTATCGATGCTCTCCGAGGGAATGAAAGGAAGTCTGTGGGCGGGCGAAACATGGAATACGGCGTTCTTCGGCGCATCCTTCTTCGCCAGTTCGACGAGCCGCCGTGCCACATCTACTCCTATTACGTTCGCACCGGATGCGGCGAACGCGCGCGAAAAGAACCCCGATCCGCATGCGAGATCGAGGATATGTTCCCCTTTGTTCGGCTGGAGAACGCGCAGAAGATTCGGGAGTACCACCTCCTTCTGGTAAGTACCCTCTTTTTCAAGAAGTTCGTCATACCAGCCCGCAACGGACCCCCACGAGGTGTTTTTGCGGTCCATAGATGTATTACGCGTGCGGACGGTTTTTCGGAACTACGAGCGCCCCGAGTAGATAGGCAATGATACCGGGAAATATCCCCGTGAATACGGTGACGAACACGTATGCGAGACGGAGTACGACGGGATCGACTTCGAGGTATTCCCCGAGTCCCCCGAAAATGCCCCAGATTACCTTATTATCTTTACTCCTCTTCAGTCTTCGTGTCTCGTTGTGCATAATCCATTCATATCACGTTGTCGGATATCCGACAATGTTCATGCTCCCATCATGCGCCGGAGACCGCAGAAAGGACATTCCGCGTCATCGCACCGGGCAGACCAGAATGCAAGTTCGGTGATTTCACCCGCCGTTCCCTTGATGAGATCGCGAAGCGCGTCCGCCTCCTCCGATGCCACCGTGAACGACTCCTTTCTGTACCGTCCTTTCTCGTCCGGCTCCACAAAATCGATATCACCGGAGACCATGCGGTACCGTTTCCCGCTTTCATAGAGCTCGAGAAGAATGCTGTAGAACACGAGCTGGCGCTTGATATTGCCATTCGACTGCTTCGTCGTGCCTTCGATATCTCCGCGTGTCTTCTGTTTCCCTGTCTTATAATCGACTACATTCACTCCGTTCGTTCCATCCTCCAGTTCCATCTTATCAATCTTCCCCGTAAGTTTTATTCCCGGTGCGAGAAGGACGCCTTTCACGTCGAATTCGGTGATAACGCGCGTCTGCCATTTCCCGTGATACGCGTCATAATAACCGCCAAGATGCTTCTCTCCGCGGGCGCGATGCGCTTCATAATCCGCCGCGCGCATATGCTCCTTTTCGAGACGGGCTACGAACCGATCGAGAAGGAATATCTTCGGCGGAAGCGGAGCTCCCTGCGCGGCCGAAAAGAAATCGTCGAGCGCCCCGTGCACGGCAGTGCCGTACATCTGATGCGTCGTTTTCGCGGCGGGGATACGGAGCAGGTTCTGATAGAAGTATTTCCACGGACACTCGAGGTAATTATTGAGCGCCGTGACCGAAAGCCCCCGCTCGAGAAAAAGGGCGCGGACAAATTCCTTATCGTGCATGTCCGCGGACGCATGGTGCGGACGGGTCATGAGAAATGCCGTGTCCTCCTTCTGTTCCCGTTCGACGGCGGCACTGTCCATCCGGTCAATGCACTCTTCCCGTATCTCGCCGATGAACTGGCAGGGAATCTGTTCCCTTCCGGACGCGCTCTCCCGCGCGTAGGAGATGGTGATTGTTTCCTTCGCGCGCGTGAGCGCCACATAGAAAAGCCGCCTCTCATCATCGTGCGCGACGTGCGGGCCACGTTCGGCCGTCTCCCGCAAGAACAGCGACTGCGGAAGCGCGAACGAAGTTCCCTCCCTTGTGTTTCCCCAATGTCCGTCGAATGCATTCACGATGTAGACATGCGAGAATTCCTGTCCCTTCGATTTATGCGCGGTCATGAGGCGCACTCTCCCTCCGCGTCCTCCGAACGCGCTTTTCTTAATGAGCATCTTATGCGTTTCGAGCACCGAAAGGTATTCGAGCAACGCTCCGACGTCGGCGTCGGGACGCTTCTCCGTCAACTTCTGTATCTCATCGAAGAAACCATTTGTTTTTTCGAGTTTCTCGACCGCATCATGCCGCGCGAGGATATGCGCGAGAAAGCCGGATTCGCGCACGATCATTTCGAAAAAGACCTGTATGCCGTCGTTCTTCGCGCGGACCGCCCATTCGGACATGGTGCCGTACCACAGCCGGAGCGCTTCGCCGCGTTCGAGATGCAACGCGCGCACGCGCGCGTCACTCCGCAGCACTTCGTACACGGACATGCGCTCCGCATTCGCCGCGTGCATCACGCGGTATATGTCGAGCGGATGGAGATTGAAAAAATCGATATGCATCGCTTCGACGAGGCGCTCGTCGGAACCGAATTCGTGAAGGGCGCGGAAAAGCGCGATGAGCTTCCGGATATCGGCGTCGTGCATGATATTTTCGTCCGATTCGATGACAAAAGGTATGCCTCGCTTTTCGAATGCGGGGATGAATGGCGAGGCATCACGATTATTCCTGTAGAGCACTGCAATCTCCTCGGGCGGAACGCCCGAATCAATCCTCTCCTTTATATCGCGCGCCACGAAATAATGCTCCGCATCGGCGCGGGCAAAGGCGTGCGTGCGGACCTTCCTATTCTCGTGCTTCGTCCGCGCGCGGAGTTCCTTTTTTCCGGGCAGCATGCTGTGTGCGGAATCGAGAATCGCCTGTGAGGAACGGTAGTTATCCTCGAGAATGACGAGAAGCGCGCGCGGATAGAGTTTCTTGAAATACAGAAAATTTTCGAGCGAAGCGCCCTGAAAGCGGAATATCGCCTGCTTCTCATCCCCCACCACGAAGAGGTTCGGATCGGCATGGAAGTTCATGAGCAGTTCGAGAATGAGATTCTGCGCCTTGTTGGTATCCTGGTGCTCGTCCACGAGAACGTAGTGGTACTGTTCCTGAAGGATGAGAAGAAGGTCGCGGTTCGACTTCAATTCGCGGAGCACCTCCATGATCATGTCGCCGTAGTCGTAGAACCTTCCCGTGCGGAGCCGCTCCTCGTACTGCCTGTAGACCTCGGCGAGTTCCTTGTTCTTCCCTATCTGCTTCAGTTCCTTCTTGTACTCCCCGCGCATCTCTCCCTTGTACTGCCCTTTTTCGTGATAGAGATCGGGAAGGGCGTTCAGCGCTCGCTCGTCTTCCAGAACGAATGCGAGAAATGCCTCGGGGTCCGCGCCTTCGCGCTTTATCCCATTGATCGCCTGTACCAGATCCCGTACGTAATACAGCGGATCGCCGAACGGTTTTATGACGGTGAATGCGCCTTCGCGTACGATCTGCTCCACGATTGCCACTTGATCCACCTCGGTTATGCTCTGCGAGCCGATGATGCGGGGAAAGGATTCCGGATAATCCCGGATGATGCCGTTGCAGAATCCGTGGAAGGTGCTTATCGCGACCCGGTACGCCGGTGTTCCTACGATTTCTCCGAGTCGGCGCCGCATGGCCGCCGCGCCGGCCTCAGTGAAGGTGAGGGCAAGAATGTTCTCCGGATTCACATCCGCCTTCTTCAGGATGTTCGCGATGCGGAGAGTGAGAATCTGCGTCTTCCCGGTACCGGGACCCGCGACTACCATGACGGGTCCTTCGATGGCATCGACTGCCTCCCGCTGGGCGTCGTTTAATTCCGCGTATTTTTCGGAAAAAAGATTATTATCCGGTTTCATAGGGATGCTCTGTACCCTCAGAATACCATCATGCGTGCAAAACAAAACCCCGCCTTCCGGGCGGGGTCGGTCGCTTATCTGAAAAGGAGGAGGAGTGCGGCACCCGCAAAGGACATGTGCGGGGGTTTCACCTTCCCCACGCGGCGACGAGCGAGGTCATACACGTATCCGTTCTCCTCAACGGTGCCGATGTGCTTCGCGCGGTCATCATAGACCTTCCCATCGGGTTTCAACGAACCCACCTTGTCGCCCGTTTTGTCGAACACCGTACCGTCCATCGCCACGCGGCCCACTTTCAGGTCGCGCACGGTGAATACGAATCCGTTGTCGTCGATTCTCCCCAAATCCCCCCCATCGATCGATTCTATGTTCTCAATCTGTACCATATGCGTTCATTATAGCGCGGAGGACGGCCGAATCAATGACTCTGCGCTCCGGCAATACTGGAGAATTCATTGTATGCCGCATCGAATTCACCCGTAAGCGGTGACTTGCGCGCCCTGAAAAGCTTCCCCATTTCACCGTTGAACCATACTTGCTGCTCCTTTGTGGCATTGAATTTCCCCCAAAGCGCCTCGCCCTGTATGCGATAATTCTGAATCGTTGAGAGGAGATTGTGTATTTTGTCGGCCGCGGTCACGAGAAGCGCCTCGTCGCTCAAGCGCGCTGAACGCTCTATATATTCCCGCTTCCGCGCTTCCCATGTGGTTTTTTTATCATACGCGACATTCGGGTCCTTTTCTTCGCTCACCTCTTTCACGATACCCGCCACGCGCCCTCCGAAATCGGTCTCCAGTTGCGCATAACCGAATCCCTTCACATCCTCGAGTGCGTCATGGAGAAGCCCCGCCGCTATCACCTCCTCGTCATCGGTATGCGCCGCAATCATCCACGCAACGGAAAAAAGATGGCTTACGTACGGAAGCGTTCCGTGGCCTTTGCGTTTCTGGCCGTCGTGCAGCATGCATGCGGTGTTGATTGCCTTCTGGATGAGGGGGGTGAGCGTCATTGAGTATGAAGATGATAGACCACATCCTTGCGCTCCACGATTACTTCCCATCCCGCGCGCCGGGCGTGCGCATACAGCTTTTTGTTGGGGTTGAAACAAATCGGCTTCTCCACCAGTTTCAGGAAAGAAATATCGCCCTCCGAGTCGCCTACGCCCACGGAGCCCTTAAGGGAGAATCCTTTTTTCGCGACCGCGCGCTTCAGGAGCTTCGCCTTGTCGTTGATGAGTTCGAGATGGAGCACGCGCCCCGTGAACGCTCCTTTCGCACCCACTTCGTAGACACGGCCGTATGTCTTGTCGAATCCGTACATGCTGCAGAATTCGTCGACAAGCTCCTTCGGAGAATGCGAGATGGCGATGACGGTATATCGTTTCTTCTTGAGGTCTTTCACGAGGTCGCGCGTATAGCGATACACGCGGTCGCGATGGAACGAGACGACGCGCCGCACCACTTTCAAAAATTCCTTGCGCGACACTCCCTTGATGTGCACCTCGAACGCCCGTACGACGCCCCAGATATAATCCTCGTACGCGCCTTTCCGATCGCTCCACTTCCTGTAGGCCGCGTGATACATCTTTTTCGCACTCTGGGGAAAAAGCCCTTCCTGAATCATCGCTTCGGTCACTTCGATGAGTAGACTCGATCGGAAGATGGTGCCGTCGATGTCGAATATCGCGATGCGCTTCATAGTATCGGTTAAGTATAACGGCGCGAAAACAGAAAAAGAAGTGGATACCGGCCCAAATTGACACGCGATGCGATGCCGCTATAGAGTGGAGCCAGAACCCCACACCACCAATAGGAGACTATCCATGGAAACAATGCTCGTAAACGGAAGGGAGAAGGTGCTGCTTTGCCCGAACTGCCGCAAACAATTAGGCATGGGGACTCACCGTATACTCTGGTGCCCTTCATGTAAATGGAGCGAAACCGGGCAGATACCCGAGTCGGTCCTCTGCTGCACGGAATGCGAACGCACGCTCCTCGCGACCGAGGGAGGCGGTTCCTACTGCGGCATATGCAATCTTCATCCTTCGGGACAAGATACCTTCCTCTGGAAGCTCTGCCCGCAATGCGGTGAAATCCGCAAGAATAACAAATGCCCGAACGGGCATCCGTAACGAACACCCCCGCCATTCGGCGGGGTTTTTATTTCAGAAAAAGACCGTATATGAAAGAAACGACAGGGTCGGCATTCGGTCCGTAGACCAGCGCACCGCCCAGGGCGCCCACGATGCTCATGCCGATAAGCCCCGCTACCGCAAGAAGTACGGTGAGCCAGGGACGGAATAACTCCTCGTTCATCGCATACACGCGCGCGAAGAACGGATATGCCTCTTTTCTAAACCTTTCATGAACCGAAAGGCGACGCGCGCTCGCAATAAGATAATGGATAGTGAGTATGCCGAACACGAACGAAGATGCCTGTGCGAACCATTCATGCAGCTGGAGGAGCGGACCCTCCCTGCCGTTCAGTTCCGCCGCCACATCACCCGTCATGAGCGCCATTCCCGCTCCCAGCGTGCCTATGACAAGAAATACGGTCTTCACCATGAGCCACCACTCCTGTTCCTCAAGCCGGCGCACTCTCACGAGTTCGAGGAGAGAATAGACGACAAGAAGTGCGATGGGAAAATGGACTATGAGCGGATGGAAATCCATACGAATAGTATACCCTGTTTTCCGCCGATGGAAATACGCCGATTGACGCATGAAACGATACGCCGTATTGTTTCTTTAGAACTTACCATCATCCGGAAAGGGCGATATATGAAGAAAGTGGAAATGGTGCTTCTCGAGATACTCGTATCCGAGAAACCCGAAGAAGATGCGGTTATCGCGCTCAAGGAGCGAGATGGTGACCGCTACTTCGACATGGCTCTCGGTAGCTATGCCGCGTACGCGCTTGCCCGGCTCACCCAGAAGAAGGAGGGACAGGCCGTATTCACGCATGAAACCATGGCGGAACTCGTTTCGCATCTCGGAGGCGAAATAAAGGAGGCGATGATCGTGGGAATCGACGAATATCAAACATTCATCGCCACCGTCACCACAAACCGCGGTATGCTCCAGGTGCGCCCCAGCGATGCCATCTATCTCGCACTTTCCTCAGGCACTCCTATATTCGCGACCGAAGAACTGCTCCAGAAGGTGGGTGAGATGATGCCGAAAGAGGATCCGGCGGTCAGAGTGACTCCGCCTTCCGCTCCGGCTCCTACACTCGAAAAACTGAACAAAGACCTGCAGAAAGCGATCCAGAAGGAGGATTACGAGAAAGCCGCGAAGATACGCGATGCGATTCTCAAATTGAAGAAATGACCCCGTCTTTTGACGGGGTTTTATTTCCTATGCGGCGGCCTTCAGATCATGCCGCGCGTCTATTGCCTTCAATGTCTCTTCGAACCGTTGTATCCGTTTTTCCACTTCCGGGTGCACCTTCTCTCCCGCGAGCATTCCTATCTGATCCTTCAGACACCGCATGAGTCCCTCGAACGCTTTCCGCTCGACAGGAGAAACGGAGTCAGGAGAATAATCCATCTCCTTCATGATATCGCGGAGTGACGTCTCGGGAAGGCTCAGAAAGAAAAGCGGTACGTGCCGTATGCGCTCCATGATGAGCTTCCCTTCCTCTACCGATGCGCCGTATTTTGCCTCGGAACCTCCGCGCATCGCGCGCTCTTTTACGCGCGCAATCTTCTTCGCCTGCCGCTCCGTATCCCGCTCGCTGTAATTCAGTTCGTCGAACGCGCATACGACGTCTCCCGTCGCCTTGTTCACGATAAGGTTATCGATGCCGTTTTTGTAATCATCGTACGCGGATGCGCGTAGTACGAGGAAATCGTCGCCCAACATCTTGTGGAGAATGACGGTGACCACTTTCTCGAATTGCGCGCTCGCATGATGCTCCTTCCTTCCCTTCCAGTCCTTCACCGCCTCCTCTTCGCTCGTGATGCCGTTCTTCTCGTATACTTCTTTCCGTACCGTTTCGTTCCACCACCCCGCCCACTCCCGCTCCTTTGCATCGACATACTGTCCGTCTTCGCGTATGGATGCGTCATCGTATACCTTACCGCCCTCGTTTCCGAAACATTCCGTGCGGATCGCGCACGAATCATCGAGGAAGCGCTCCACGCCGAAAGTGGATGCTATCGCCTCATTCTCGCGGAGAGCGATCGTACGGAGCAACTCGTCGAGTTTTTCCGGAGGATGCTCCTTCCGTTCTACGGATGTCTCGGGCGGTCGTTCGAACATGTTCATATGGTACCTCGTGCGGATAGAGGAATCCACCGTGATAAACGCCCTTAAAGGATGCCGGAAAAGGCGAGCTGGTTCGCGATGAATTCGAATATCACGAATACGAGCCAGAACATGATGAGAAGATAGCTCTCGCGCCGTGAAATCATCTGCCCCGAACGCATGAAGCGGAACAGAATAAATGCGGCGGCGACCATGAACATGCCCGTGATATAGATGATGCGCACGGGAAACGAAAAGGGGGCGACGAGCGCCAGGATACCGACGACGACAGTCGCATCCGCGAGTACCGTTCCCAGTATGTCCCCTTCCGCAAGCGAATCATTATGCCGGCGAACGGATTTCAGCGAAAAGAAAAGTTCCGGCATGGTCGTCCCGAGACCGACCACCAGCATGCCTATGAGCGTCGGACTCACCCCGATGGCATGTGCAAGAACCGTTGCCGACTCGACGGTGAAATGGGATCCTACGAGCAAAAGTCCTACACTGAACAGCAGCCATGGAACATTCCTCCAATCATGCGAAGCGCCGTGCGGTTCCAAAGACCCTCCGGAGCCGCTCTTGAACGAACGGTAATAAAACACGATGCCCGCGATGATAAGTGCGGCTCCGTCGAGGCGCGAGAATGCCCCGTCGAGTCCGAGGACGAGCGGGAGAAGAAGAAGGAACGGATAGAGTTTGTTATTTTTGAGTATCTTGCTTTCCACCACGATACTGCGTCGAGCGAAAAGGATGATAAGCGCGACTACGAGCGTAAGATCGGCCACATTCGAACCGAAGAGCGTGCTCAGTCCGAATTCCGGCATCCCGTTCAATGCCGCATTCAACGAAATGAATGTTTCGGGAAGTATGGAGATAATCGCAATGACGATGAACCCCACGGTGTATTTCGAAAGATGGAAACCCTCCGCAATCCGCGCGGCGTACTTCGTCGAGAGCGTGGCGCCTTTCACGACGAGGAAGAGTGAAAAAAGGAAAAGAAGGAGGTTTTCTATCATGCAATCGGGTTAGTTGAGCATCCAGATGGTGTAATTCAGATACCCTGCGAAAGTCACCCAGAGAAGATACGGGACAAGAAGGTACGCGGCGGGGCGTGAAACGCGCGCGTATGCAAAGATGGTCGCGATAATCGCACACCACAATACGATGATTTCGATAAACGCGAGAAGGGGGCTATGGAGACCGAAAAAAAGGAACGACCAGAGCATATTCAATGCGAGCTGCACCGCAAAAAAGAGAATGGCCTTCTTTGCGCCGGGCGCCTCCCCTCCGCGCTTCCATACGAGGAAAAGCGCGATGCCCATGAGAACGAAAAGCGCGGTCCACACCGGGGCGAATACCCAGCTCGGCGGATTGAATGAGGGCTTCACTATCCCCGCATACCATGAAGATGCGCCCGATTCGGTGAAAAGGGATCCCAGTATGCCTGCGGCTTCGCAGATGGCTATCGAACTCACGAGCTTGATTCCGTTCGACATGATATGGGTAAGTATATCACGATTTTCCCGGCTCTTTCACCAGCCACGCAGTTCGATAAAAAATCCCCGGTGCGATGCACCGGGGTGAGTATTGAATCTACCGTCCGAAATGGTCCTTATGCGGACCGCTTACCACTTCGACCTCGTCGAACGAGAGTTCGCGTCGGATGAGCACGATGGGCTGCTCGTATCCTCCTTGGTACTCGGTTACCGGAACGAGCGTCGCCGCACGCGCACCGATGAAATCAGCGATTTCTTCGCTCGTGAATTTATCACGCGCGTCCTTTATCGCATCGGCGAGTTCCTTCCTCCGCTTTTCCCACGCGGCATGGTCGGCGATATAGATGTCTTCCGCCCTGTTCGGCGCGAGACGGATGATGAACCGTTCGCGGTCGGACCACCGGGTATGACCGGGGACTTCGAGCGAATCGATCGGCGTATCGCCCTTCGGCTCTCCTACGCCGCACCAGAGGAATCCATCGTAGGCGACTTCGGGGAACCCTTTCGTGTTCCTTACATTGAGCGACACCAGCCGATAACCGTTGCCGATCATCCCGTACCGGTCCGCGGGTTCGAGCTCGGCGGGATCTTTCTTCCCCTGTATGATGCGCTTTGCATCATCGTATTCGCCGAAACAGAAGATGGGACCGACGGATGCGGGGAATGCATGAACGGGCTTGGGAGCGAACCTGTCGGTTTTCACCTTGGGAATCGGAAGTGCGACGATGTTCGCTGCGATGCTGTCGAAGAAAAGTCGGAACTCTTCCATGACATCCTTCGTCGAGAACAGTTTCGGTTCATTTCCTTCGGGGTCGTATTCGCGTCCCAAATCGTTCGTATGGACGAGAAATGCGGAACGACGTCCCGCGTAGGTATAGCCCCCGCTCCTGCTCGCGCTGCCGGAATACTCGAGATACGTCTTCGTTTCTCCGCAGAGCTTACTGTTCACCTTGGAACCGCGCACGAAGCGCTCCTTGTCGCGCTCCCAGTCATCTCCTACATAGAGGTAGAAGGTGGGGCCCGATTCGTCTTCGTACACATGGAGCTGTTTCTTCGGTATCGTGAGTTCGTTCACGCCGGCGATATCATTCAATCTTCCGCCGGCAAGCGCGTGCTGCCCGCGACAGAAATGGAGTCCGAAGTCCGCACCGCGGATATTACTCACCATCCGATATTTGTCCTCTCCGGTACCGTACTCATAGAATTCCACGGCAATACCGGGAACCTCCCAGTT
>Ga0172379_10008198_pt1 | contig 13241 bp, 9 predicted proteins | sample GrowelOW334metaG_FD_119756 | JGI IMG/M metagenome (GOLD analysis project Ga0172379, IMG submission 119756) | Groundwater microbial communities from an aquifer near a municipal landfill in Southern Ontario, Canada - Groundwater well OW334 metaG | ecosystem: Environmental > Aquatic > Deep... | reverse complement strand
TTTATCATCTGCTTACCCATTCCCAAAATACGCCTCTGTAGAAGAGTATCGGCGTAAATTACCGCGCACACACCTTTATAGTTATCCCAGCTTTTATGTTTTATGGACATGACTAAATCATAGGTTCAACTCCCACCAACGCGTATATTAAATACCGTGTATAATAAACCTCGATGAGCAAGCTACTCAAGATCACTACAACTACCAACCCGTAAGGGATGGAGTGGTCGTGGTAGATCTCCATCCCGCAACTGGCGGGATTTTTTATACCCACATTACCTGATATACTAAACAAAGGAAAATATGAATCATAAAGACAATCCAGACCAACTCCACTCACTTCGCCACACGGCTGAGCATGTCCTACACCAGGCCATGAAAGAGCTTTACCCCAGTATTCAGCTCGCCATGGGCCCAGCTACAAACGAAGGCTTTTACTTTGATTTTGATGGGAGTGTTAAGGGCAAAAAGACTGTCGCCATTACTTCCGCTGACTTTCCTAAAATCGAAAAGAGGATGGCCGAAATTATTAAAAAAGATCTTCCGCTCTCCCGCCACGAAATCAGTGCGGAAGAGGCAAAAGAACTTTTTGCCGACAACCCCTACAAACTCGAATGGATTGACCAAGCGGTAAAGGAAGGGCAGGGGATCACCATCTACTGGACCGGTCAGCCAAAGGAAAAAGGCTCCATGGTGGATCTATGTAAAGGTCCTCATCTTGAAAAAACGGGCGAGATCATAGCGTTCAAATTGCTCTCTGTTGCCGGAGCCTACTGGCACGGTGACGAAAAGAACAAAATGCTCACCCGGATCTACGGTACAGCTTTTTCTTCCCAAGAAGACCTCGATAAATACCTCTGGCAAATAGAAGAAGCCAAAAAGCGAGACCACCGCAAACTTGGGAAAGAGTTGGATCTCTTTACTTTCTCGGAAGCTGTCGGTCCAGGTCTCACCATCTGGCTACCCAACGGAGCTACTGTCAGACGCGAAATCGAGAACTACATGATCCAAGAGCAAATAAAAATGGGGTACCAACATGTCTATAGTCCCCATATTGGCCAAAAATCCCTTTGGGAGAAAAGTGGTCATTGGGATCTCTATCGCGAAAAAATGTACTCCCCCATGGATGTGGATGAGGTAGAGTACCTGGTCAAACCCATGACTTGCCCCATGCACATCCAAACCTATGCTCTACATCCCAGGTCCTATCGAGAACTGCCATTTAAGATTGCCGAAATTGCCTCGGTCTACCGCTACGAACAATCGGGCGAATTAAATGGTCTCTTACGGGTCCGCGCCTTTACCCAAGATGATGCACATATTTTCTGCACCGAGGAACAGGCCGTCACTCAATTCCTAGAAGTTTTTAAGTTTATCGAGCGTCTTTATGCGGCTTTTGGGTTTACCGACTACCGCGTACGTCTTGGTATTCGTTCAAAAAAAGAGAAATACTTAGGTAGCGACAAAGTTTGGAAAATCGCTCAAGACAAAATCATCGAAGCGCTCGATCAGAGTGGTTCTCCCTACTATATCTCGGAGGGGGACGCCGCCTTTTACGGTCCCAAAGCCGACTTTATGGTCAAGGACGCACTGGGCAGAGAATGGCAGTGTGGCACCGTACAGATCGACTTTATGTTGCCCAGTCGCTTCGATCTCAAATATACAGACAACTCTGGTCAGGAGCAAATTCCCGTCATGGTTCACCGGGCACCTCTCGGGTCACTCGAACGATTCATGGCAATTCTGATCGAACATTACGCTGGTGCCTTCCCCCTCTGGCTCTCACCCACCCAACTCACTCTCCTCCCCATCTCCGAGCACGAACTTGCCTTTACCCAAAAACTGGCCAAGGAGTTAACACAAGCCGGTCTGCGGGTTGAGATTGACGAGAGTAGTAACACCCTCGGCAAAAAAATTCTTCGCGGCCGCAATTACAAGGTTCCGTACCTTGCAATCATCGGCAAAAAAGAAGTCGAAACCAATACTCTGACTCTCAAAAATCGCGCTGGGGACCAGTTGACTCTCTCCCTCGATGAAGTTATCGCCAAATTAACCCAAGAGACCGAGAGTAAGTTATAATATCCTCATGAAATTTCATCCGATCAACCAGTTTATCAAATCCGCCGAGCTTAGGGTTATCGACGACACTGGTAAGCAAATTGGGGTCATGTCCCGCGAAGAAGCCCTCAAAACCGCCCAGGAGAGGGGACTGGATCTCGTCGAAATCGCCTCACAAGCCACTCCTCCCGTCGCCAAAGTCATTGACTTCAAGAAATTCAAATACCTTGAAGCCAAAAAAGAACGTGACAGCAAAGCCAGTAGCGGCAAAGTCGATCTCAAAGAAATTCGTTTCACTCCCTTTATCGCCCAAGGTGATCTCGCTTCTAGACTAGAACGCATTCGCGAAATCCTGGGGGATGGAGACAGAGTTAAAGTTGTGGTAAAATTCACCGGTCGTCAAATTACCCGGGTCGAGTTTGGTCATGAACTGATCAAAAGGATCATGACTCAACTGGAAGGAGTGGCCACCGCTGACGGAGTTCCCAAACTCCAAGGCAAGACACTCTTTTTGATTCTCAACCCCAGCAAAAAGAAAGTTGAAAAATGAAACGTAAATCAAAAAAATCGCTCACTCGTCGAGTCAAGGTCACCAAAACCGGCAAAATCATGCGTCGCACCCAAAACATGCGTCATATTCGCCGGCACAAATCCAAAGCCCAAATCCGCCGAATGAAAGCCCCCAAATTTTTAACCGGCCAAATTGCCAAAAACATTAAACACATCCTAGGAATCTAACATGACTCGCGTCAAAAACTCTCCTGTCAAACGGGCTCGTCACAAAAAGGTTTTAGCCAGAACCAGCGGCTTCCGCATGACCAAAAACCGCTTGTGGAAAGTGGCCCATGAGGCTTACTTGCACGCCCTTGATTACAGTTTTCAAGGCAGAAAAGACCGCAAAAGTGATTTTCGTGCTCTCTGGATTTTGCGCCTTAACGCAGCTTTGCGCGCTATCGATCCCGCTCTTACCTACAGTCGTTTTATCCCGCTTCTTAAAACCAAGCAAGTTACCCTGAACCGCAAAGTCCTAGCCGACATTGCTACTTCCGACCCCGAAACGTTTGCCAAAATCGTTGAAAAAGTGCGTTAAATCAAACTCTTGACAGTTCCCCATCTTATAGTGTAGTATGCATATCTTGCGAGAAGCAACCATCCGCACGTTCCCACTCATAAAGGGTTCGCTGGCAGGAAGGTTGCTTTTGGCGTATCTAAGGGTATATACTCAAAAAACTATGTCACTCCTATCCAATATCCTAGTCTCATTTACCCACTTTACCAGCGGGGTGTATATTGCGTAAGTCTCGAATTATCAAAGCAATCCATCAACCCGCATAATTAGCGGGTTTTTTATTGTAAAATGAAGATCATATGACCGAAGCACTATACTTGACAAATTCACACCTAGAAACTGCCAGCGCCAAGGTAACGAAAGTAGGGGATACTTACCTCATACTCGACCAAACCATCTTCTATCCTCAAGGTGGCGGACAACCATCTGATAGGGGAGATGTCAAATCGGATAGCGGAGAGCTCAACGTAAAATCTGTTGAATACAATGGTGGCGAGATCAAACACACAGGTACAATCAGTGGCAACTTTTCCGTCGGACAAACCGTTGAATTGATGGTTGACTGGGATCTCCGCCTTAAACATATGCAGTGGCATACCGCCGGACACCTTGTTGATCTCACTGTGCGCCAAGTTTACCCAAACCTCACACCAATCCGCGGTATACACGGCATTGGTAAAAAACTCTTCATCGAATATGAAGGGGCGCATGATCTCGATATCACCAAATTAAATCTTGTTCTTACAGATTTGATTCTATCCAAACCATCGATCAACACTCAGTTTGTTACTCTCAATGAATTACGGAAACTTTCCAACTGGCTCCCCGTCAAACTCCCAACCAGCAAAAAACTACGCGTTTTATGTATCAACAACACTTATTACATTCCCGATGGCGGTACACAACTAAAAAGCGGTGAAGAAATCTGGAAAATCGCAATCACTAATATCGAATCCCTCAAAAATTCGACTCTCGTCCACTATCAAGTTTCTCCACCCAAGGCGAAGTGTATCGATGATTCGAATCATCGATACATATCAATCAATGACATCCAATCACAAGTTAACTCTCTTAAGACAAAATTTATCTCTCATCTAGATATTGTCAAAACTCCCGCCGAGCTCGATGCGCTTTACCTCAAATATCTTGGCAAAAAGGGTTTGACCACCCAGCTTCTTCAAGAACTCCCCAAATTATCCCCAGGCGACAAACGCCAATATGGCCCCATTCTCAACGAGCTCAAAAAATCCCAAGAGACTCAAATCAGAGAAAAATTATCAACCCTCAGCCATGCATCATCAACCATTGATTTAACTATCCCCGGTACCGTCCAACCCATCGGTCGCCTTCATCCCACAACTGTCATTATTCGCGAAATGAATGAATTCTTCCGCTATCACGGCTTTTCTATCGGCGAAGGTCCAGAAATCGAAGACGTCGAATACAACTTCCGTCGCCTCAACTTGCCCGAAGGACACCCCGCCACCGACCTTCAGGATACTCTCTTTATCGAAGAACCCAATCTGCTCCTGCGCACCCACACTTCTTCCGTGGAAACTCGCATCCTCAGCGAAAACAAGCCTCCCTTGCGCGTCGTCGTCCCTGGCAAGTGCTACCGCAACGAAACCAATAACACCACCAACACTAGTTTTTTCTATCAATATCAAGGTTTCGTCGTCGACAAAGGCATCAACATGGGTCATCTCAAACACATTATTACCACTTGGTTCCAATATCTCTGGGGACCTGATATCAAAATTCGCTTTCGCTACAAGTATTATCCCGAAGTTAGCCCCGGTCTTGGCCAAGACATCCAATGTACTTTCTGTAGAGGCCAAGGCTGTCAAATCTGCAAATATCGGGGGTGGATTGAAATGGGTGGATCAGGCATGATTCATTACAACACTCTTAAAGCCTGTGGTATTGATCCCAATATCTACTCTGGTTATGCTTTTGGTGTTGGCTTAGATCGCATGGTGATGACCAAGTACAACATCCCCGACATCCGCCAGCTTTACGGAGGTGAAATAGTCTATCTATGAAAATCCCCCTGATTTGGCTAAAAGACTACCTTGAAACTCCCAAATCGGCTAGCGAACTCGCCGCAAGTTTCACCCAGCTCGGGCTTATGCTCGACAAACCCCTCGATAAATCGAATGTTCTTGACCTTGAACACCGCATGGACCGCGCTGACTGGCTCAGCATCCTGGGCTGTGCACGGGATCTCTCAGCCTTTGAAAATATCCCCCTTGTTTACCCCAAATCATCCGGCAAAGCCCCCAAAAAGCCCTCAAGAGAACCAATCATCCCCATTACCGTCCGCTCTCCTTATGTCCGCCGCTTCACCACTCGTACTTTCCGTGGCCTCAAAGTTGATAAATCTCCCGCATGGCTCAGAAAGAGGCTTGTTGCCTACGGCCTGGAAAGCAAAAATAATCTTGTCGATATCACCAATTTTGTTATGGTCGAATACGGCCAGCCCATGCATGCCCAAGATCTCGCCAAACTTCCTGGACGCGATATTACCATCCGACCTGGCAAAGCCGGGGAGAAACTGACCACGATTTTAGGTACAGAGATCAAACTAGATTCTGACACCTTTATTCTAACGTCTGGCGGGCAGCCCACCGTTATTGGTGGTATTGTAGGCGGGAAAAATACAAGTGTAACTGACTCAACGACTGACATTATCTTAGATGCGGGGAATTATGATCAAAAAGTTATCCGCAAAACCTCGCGCCGACTCAAGATTATCAATGAATCAGTCGCCCGCTACGACAAATTCCTTGACCCTCGCGCGACCGAGATCGCCATCAATCGCGCCACCGAGTTAATCCTCAACCTTTGTGGTGGTACTGTCTACGAAAATGACGATTACTATCCCGCTCCCGTTGCACCGCAAACCCAGAGTCTTCGTTACTCTCGACTCGCCCTCCTATCTGGTATGGAGATCGACAAGAAAACTGTTAAACGAATCCTAACCTCTCTCGAATATGCAATTGTTGAAGAAGATGAACATGGTCTGACTCTCGAAATCCCGTATTTCCGCACCGACATCGAAGTTGAGGATGACCTAATCTCGGATATCCTCCGTATCCACAACTACGTCAATGTCCCCACGCGCCCCTTGACTACTGCTGTACCTCCCGACATTACGCCTCCAATCTACCGCTTTGAAGATCGTCTTCGCGATTTACTCGTTGCTCAAGGTGCACATGAACACATCACGAGCTCTCTCGTTACTGCAAATGGACAGGGTAACGAAGTCGTCCTAGCCAACGCTCTTTCGACCGACCAAAATGCCCTCCGTACCAGTCTTGAGCCAAGTCTTGCCCATGTTCTCTCAACCTACAAAAAACACAAACAATCAAAGATCCCGGTCTTTGAAATTGGCAAGGTCTTTAGTAAAGCAGGCGGCAAATATCTTGAAGGACGCCTCCTTACAGTCATGGACACATCTGATTCCCTAACAACTCTCCTTTTTTCACTCGGTATCGCCAAATATTCCATCAATCCTCAACACGAAATCCTGGTTGGGAAACGCGTCGTCGGAACAATCGATTCCACCAGCTACACTCTCGTAACCAACCTCCTTATGACCCTAGCTAGCAACTATTCAAATATCATTTCCGAGTTCTCTCATCCTCAGTCACGTGATATTTCACTTTTGGCACCCACCAATCTTACCTACGCCGACATAATGTCCGTAATTAACGATCTCACCTTAAGCATTCAAAGCATCGAGTGTAAATCGTATACTAAACTTAAGAATGCCAATAACTACCTTCTCACCCTCATTTGGCCAAAAGAGAGCGATATCACCACTGAACAAACTCTCATTCTCAAAACACTCAAAAACAAACTCAACGTTACTTCCAAATCCTAAGGTGTCGCCGAAGCCGAAGCTGCTGGCGTTGGTGCAAAATTCCATTCCATTCTGACCCCAATTCGTATCCTGGTCTCCGTCTCATTTCCATCCTTTGTGCGTACTTTTCCCATAAGTTCATACGTTCCATCCGGCAAAGTAATATTTGTAACTACTAACTTTTCCTTGCCAAAACTCTCGATCTCGCTCCCGTTTCTATATAATTTTACCCATTCAATTTCTTTGCTGGTGGTAACTCGCAGCCTCACTTCAAAAGTGTTATTGTCCATTTTGCTTTGGTCGGCTGGTTTCTCAAATCCAATCACTGTCTCTGTGTTGGCACTGCAAAACTCGCGCGGGACTTTAAATTTGGGATCCCCTTGTGAATCTATCCACGCCCAAATATCTGTTTGCCAGGCAGAACTTTCGTTGCGCAAGACGTAATATTCCTTCTCGTTATATTCACCCCGTGCAATATCCACCTCATTCGCCAGTTTATTTTCATCCGCTCGGCAGACTTTAACCTTGGTATGAATTGGATCTGGCTCAGTGGGGATCGTCCCCCGGACAAAATAATCCGCACGGGCTGGGTAACCATCGTGTTCCGGATATCCAGAGATGATATCGACTTGTCTTGCTTCGACGTTTGTTGGAACTTTAAAATCACTCCCTTTATATTTTTCCCAAGTTTTGAGCATGATCTTCCGCCAAATAGGGGAGGCTCCGGTTACTCCCGATGCCACCTCTTTCATCGCCGAGTTATCATTATTTCCGACCCATACTCCAACTACCGCTCCCGTACTCCATCCAATCGTCCAGTTATCCCGCTTGTCATTGGTTGTCCCAGTCTTAACTGCAATTGGTCGCCCGCTCATATTCAAATAACTATTTGGTCCAAAGGTGAGTAAGCGCGCATTGTTGTCATACAGCACGTGATTGATCAAAAATGCCACTTCTTCTGTCAAAACTCGCTTCTTCTGAGGTTCTCTTGTCTCAAAAATTGTCTTCCCATTCTTCTCCACTTTCAAAATCGAAATCGGCGTCACCCGCTCACCTCCGTTCGCAAACACCGCATAACTTCTCACCAAATCAAACAGTCTAACTTCTCCGCCTCCCAAGGTTACCGACAACCCAAAGCGTTTCATATTTTCGGTAGTCGGTGCCAAAGTCTCCAGTCCCATATCGTAGGCAGTTTGTAGCATATCGCGCAGTCCGATCAACGACAGTAATTTAACCGCCGGGATATTCAAAGACGAGCCTAATGCAAAGCGAAGCTGTACCGGTCCATGAAACTTACCATCATAATTCCTTGGTTCATAAAATTCCTCGGCCGTTGCTCCCGGGAACTTGGTCGGCACATCTAGTAACATACTCGAAGGGGAGTAGCCTTTGGTAAAGGCAGTCGCATAGGTTACTGGCTTGATCGCACTTCCTGGTTGGCGCAGGGACATGACTACATTGACCTTCCCATCATAATCCTCGGCAAAATAATTTTTCGATCCCACCATGGCCAAGACTTCTCCATTTTGCGGATTTATGACCATTGCCGCCCCATTCCCGATCTTCATACTCGCCAGCTTGTCGATTTCTTCGGTCACCGTCGTTTGGGCAAAATCCTGCAATTCAGAATCGAGGGTAGTTGTCACCGTATATCCGCCTTCTTCTACTACCGCTTCTCCCAAAAGTTCAACCAGCTGTTCTTTCACGTAAAACACAAAGTGAGGAGCTGTAATCGCCACCGATTGATCACGAAACTCGGCTTTGGGTAACTCGGATACACTCAATTCTTCCGCTTGCTTATCAATGTATCCATCCTCCCGCATCCGTCGTAAAACCGCGGTCGCTCGAGCCACATAAGCTTGGTTATCCGTTCCATATGGCGAATAGCGTGACGGAGCTTGCGGCATTCCTGCCAAAATCGCTGCTTGAGTCAGGGTCAAATCTCTCGGCTCCTTGCCGAAATAGCGCTCACTTGCCGCTGCTATCCCCACCGCCGTCCCTCCATATGGCGCCTCGTTGAGGTACATCGTCAGAATTTCGTCTTTACTAAATTTCTTCTCAATTTGCAGTGCCAATACCAACTCCTTAAACTTGCGGACCAGTGATCTGTCCGACGTTAACAGTACATTTTTAACTAGCTGTTGAGTCAAAGTACTGCCGCCCTGAGCTCGACCTCTCGTCACCCCCCGTGATAGTCCTCTAATCATTCCCCACATACTAAAACCTTCGTGGGAATAAAATTCCTTATCTTCAATCGCGATCGTGGCTTGTTGCATCACCTGAGGAATCTCCGTCAAAGCCACTGGAAGTCGATTGTAATCCGTGTACAAGTCATACAGAGTTTTACCCTCCCGGTCGACTATCTTGGTGCTAAATCCTTCTCTTCTGACCACTTTATTAGGATTAGGCAGTGACGCCGCGGTCCACGCGAACAAAATAATGACTAAAACAATTCCGGCCAAAACTCCAAACAACGCCAAAATTCCTAAATTTTTTAATATTGTCTGTCTATCCCATCTACGCCTCCGGTTTCCCATCCGCCGCTGATTCCACACCTGCTTCCACTCCTGCATAGCTTAGAGTATAACCCGAACCAGTTACCAGAGCAAATTTGACACAGCAAAAAATAGTGTTATATTTATAGGACAAGTTAATAGGAAAGCGTTGATGGAGCCAATAGTAGGCTTGAGCGGGTAATCAGAAAGATGTCGGTTGCTGCAAGACATCCAAGAACTCAAGTCCGAATTTACTCTCCGAAGCAGGTCTGACAAAATCAGACACGGTAGTCCCCGTAATCAGACTAAGATGTGTCACACAAGAAACAGAGCATCTGGAAATGAGGTTACTCTCAGTTATTTCAGATCCCGTGTTTAGCGGGATTTTTTATAGCTAAAAGTAACGAAGCAGGGTTGGTATCGCCGCACTTGCAGGCCCCTGTCTACTTCCAATTATGGTTGGTGGTAGGCAGGGGCTTATTTGTTATTAAAAAAGGAAATATATGAAACCAGAAATACTGACTGCGCAAATTGAAGCAGCCAAATTACATAACCCAAATCTTGAGGTATTGCCTCCGGGGTCGTTGTCGGCGGAAGAAACGTCGGAGCCAATGATTGACCTGTTAAACAAAGTTTACTTCAAGCACGACATCTCCAATGAGCCTGATAAAGTAGACATGGGCATAAAAAGCGGAGAAATCAAAACTTGGCTAGGTAAAAAGGATGGCCAGTTTATCTCTACAGCCTCATTGATCAAACAGCCAAATGGAGATGTTGAGATCGGCCGAGCAGTTTCCCTCGAAAAAGGCAACGGTAAGCTCTTGATGATGCTAGCCGCCGAGGATCACCTCAAACACGACGCTAACTCTCCCTTAACCGCGGAGGTTCGCGTCGCCAAAGAGTTTGGCGGCATTCCCTCAGGTGAGGCGACTCAGCACATATGCTTCGAGATCTTAGGTCTCGTGCCACACGCCATCGCACCATTTTTTGCGCATGGCAACCCGAAGCGAAATGAATCTTTTGTCCTAGCTAGGAGCGATCACAAAAGCAGAAAGACTATTAGCGAGCAGGCACTGGCACCGTTAAACAATCGGGACATGAAAGGTAAAGCTCTTGGGTTAAAAGTGATCCAAAGCAAACCATTCCGTATCGCGGTACCTGATGAGCAAGGGCAAAACCTCGAAGATTTCATCTCGACTAATAGGTCTGAAAATGGGAACGGATTCACGCTTTTCCCGATCGAGGCAACAGACGCCAACATGCCGCTGGTTGGAGCTTTACTAGGCAATCCCCGCATAGTCTTGTGCGGAGTCGATAGCCGCATAGGACAAAATCACAAACCAATTGTTTTGTTTGGGACAATTGAGAAAGGAACAATAATTGCACCAACCCGCGTCACTGACGCTTTAGAGCAACCAGTTAGGCGGGATTTGCAAAATATTGCCGACCAATTTACCAGATTAGGGAATATAACCATAAATATGCAAGATGGTCCAACAGATTCTGAAAAAAGATTTATGGAATCTGCTTGTGGCAGTTTGTACTAATCGAAAGGAATTTATGACTACACTCAATATTCTCAATGATTTCATCGCCGTCCCCTCCATCTCAGGGGACGGCGAGAGCTGCCGCAAAATCGTGAAAGTAGCACAAGCTACTTTAGCCGCAGAGCACGTACCTAGCAAAGTGTTGACTGTCACAAAACGATCGATCCTTATTTGGGGAGAGCTAGATTTATCCAAAACCAAGTGGCTGATCAACTCACACCTCGATGTTGTCCCGGGCACCCCCGACCAATTTATCCCGCAAACCAAGGGCGGCAAAGTTTGGGGTAGGGGAGCGGCCGACACCAAAAGCAGTTGCGCGATTATGCTCGCAAATGCGGGAGATTGGAGCGGTCTTGCCGTAGCCAAACATCTCACTTTTATGCTCGTCACCGACGAAGAAATCGGCGGTGAATCTACCAAAGCAATCCTCAAGCAAATGAAGAGTTTGCAGGGGGCGATCTTCCTCGAGCCAATTTCAGGAGAAAAAATGATTGTCCAAGCCAAAGGGATCATCCAGCTCAAAATTACCGCCAGTGGCAAAGTTAGTCATGGCTCAAGGCCCTGGGACGGGGATAACGCGCTAGAAAAAATTACTAGCTGTCTCACCACGTTTCGCATTCACCATCCCTCACCAGTTAGAGAAACTAGAGAGACTACTTTCAATTTTTCACTCATGAGTAGCGGTACTGCTATCAATCAAGTACCAGTCGAATCGACCCTTTGGTGCGACGTTCGCTGGAATCCAGCCGACGACCCAAACAAGATCGTGTCGGATATGGCACAGGCATTTCATGATTGTAAAACAGAAGTAGTCAAATTAGAGTCACCCATTAAATGTCCGCTTGACTCCCGTTTACACCAAAGTTTCAGCTTTTCGCTAAAATCTAATAGCATCAACCCCATAAACGGTTTTGAGCACGGCAGTTCTGACGCTCGGCACTGCACCAATCTAGGCATTCCCGCTATCGTCTTTGGTCCTAAAGGGAAAAACCTGCACGGAGATAATGAGTGGGTGAGTCTCAAGTCAATGGACAAAGTTCAAGCAGTAGTCGACCACTGGATCAAAAATATTTGATACAATACAAGGAGTCATATGAAAACCAATAAAGATCTTTTAACTCGTCGCGTCGCCAAGATTCTCCCTTCTAAAGAGGGGTTGGAAAAATTAATCACCGGCAAAAAAATCCGTCTCTATCAAGGAGTAGACCCTACCTTCAAAAATCTCCATCTCGGTCATACCATCGGTTTCCGCAAACTTATGGACTTTGCCAATGCCGGCCACGAAGTTATTCTCCTCTTTGGCACCGGGACCGTCCTCGTCGGTGATCCCAGCTTGCGCGACACCGGCCGCAAGCTCATCACTCCCGAAGAGGTCGAAGCCAATATCCAGGAATGGAAAAATCAGGTTTCACCCATTATCGACTTTGACAAGGTCGAGGTTCGCCAGAACGGCGACTGGCTCACCAAGATGACTCTCAAAGACATTATTCATGTCGCCAGTAACATCAGTGCCGTTCAACTTTTTAAACGAGACTCTTTCACCCGTCGGATCGCTAAAAACGATCCTGTCTGGTACCACGAAACCATGTACCCCTTACTCCAAGGTTACGATTCCGTTGTTATGGATGTGGATCTTGAAATTGGCGGCACCGATCAAGAATTTAACATGCTCGTAGGGCGTGAACTCCAACGGAAAATGAACAACCGCGAAAAATACGTGCTTACCGTCCCCATGATTCTCGGTACCGATGGCAAAACTATGAGCAAATCCTCCGGCAATTGTATTTGGCTAACCGACACGGCCGAAGAGATGTACCGCAAAATTATGGCCGTCCAGGATGATCTCATCACCACCTACTTTGAGCTTTTGACCAATGTTTCCCTAGAGGAAGTTGATGCTCTAGACCCCACCCAACCGGTAGAGAACAAGAAAAAGCTAGCCTTTGATATTACTAAGCAATTTCATGGGGAAGATGGTGCCCAAACAGCGGCCCGTCATTTCGAAACCGTGGTCCAGCCCAAAGGGATCGATCCCTCCCAATCACCGATTACTCTGAAAGCCAACCTCTTCGAAACGTTAAAAACCGCTGATCTTGGAGTGAGTAATAGCGACATCAAGCGCACCATCGAACAGGGAGGTGTCGAAATTGATGGCCAGAAAATTACCGATCCTTTATCAGTCGTTTCAGGTAGTGAACTCAAATTCG
>Ga0172379_10008197_pt1 | contig 13243 bp, 15 predicted proteins | sample GrowelOW334metaG_FD_119756 | JGI IMG/M metagenome (GOLD analysis project Ga0172379, IMG submission 119756) | Groundwater microbial communities from an aquifer near a municipal landfill in Southern Ontario, Canada - Groundwater well OW334 metaG | ecosystem: Environmental > Aquatic > Deep... | reverse complement strand
GCATTTGCTGCGAGCTGAAAAATTATTCCTTCATTAGGGTTTGGGGAACTTGCGCTTCTTCTGGAAGAGGCCTTTAGTCCGTCTATTGGCTTTTTTATCTTAAGTAATGGGGGTCTTAGTGAAACCATTTTATTCACCGTTAATTTTGTTTTCTTGATTTGGCAAGTTGCTTTCTTCTTTTTAGAATTGCTTTAATATTTTCAATGTCTGGGATTCTTCTCATTGTTAGATTTCTCATTTTTTTGTTTGATGTTCCTGGGGCAAGTTGATGTACTTTTCCCTCTTGTGGATTAAAAGTTCCATTAACAATATGTTTTGGCTCATTCCAGTGGGCAACAGTCTGTCCAGGGATTGTTTTTTTTAATCTGAACAAAGGTCTTACTCGTGGCATAATTTCGATCCCTTTTATAAATATTGATTAATTAATTGCTTGTGATTCCTTAAATGCTGGTAATCATTTGATTGCCTGCAATCACTTGATTGATTCCCAAATAATGCTATCTCTTGAGTTAACAACTACTCCTTTGTTAGTAATTTCTAATGGGTGTGGATTTTTGTCGTGTACTGTTCCTCTCATTTTTCTAACAAACAAGCTTCTGTTTGGTGGAGAGAAATATAATGCAAATATTCCGTCAACAACAAATTCTTCTACTCCAAATGCTGAGAAAGTATTTTTTGTTGGTTGTGTTTCAGAAGTGAGTAATGTTGTACAACCCATTGTTTTTAGTTGATCACAAAATTTGAATAAAGTAGTTCGTAATAAACTTGGTTCAAGGTATGCTCCAAAAACAGTTGTTGAATCAATTACTAATCTTTTTGCGTGAATTTCTTCTACCTCTTTTTTTATTTCAGCAAGTTGTTCATCAAGTCTTTCTTCAAGCATTGCTCGATCTTTAATAAATTCCATTCCTAATCGGTAAATAGTGAACATTCCTTGGTCTTGCAAATTTTTAATGTCCCATTGGAATGATTCCATGTTCCAAGCAATATCTCTTACATTGCCTTCAAGTGTAACAAATACTCCTGGTTCGCCGTATTGTAAAGCTCCATTGTATAAGTATTGTGTTGTAAAAATAGTTTTTCCAGTTCCTGCTCCCCCTGCAACTAAAACATTACTTCCTTTAGGTATTCCTCCATTTAATAATTCATCAACGCCTGGTATTCCAGTTTTAGTTCGTTCCAACACAATCACCTTTCAAAAAAAAATATTTTCTTTTTCTACTTCAAAGTTAAGGGATTAAGTGATATTTAAGGCTTACTTGGAGAATTTGCAAAGTTATTCCATTACAAAACTCTTTACTTCTACATAAGAAAAGTTTAAAAGCATCCTCGCACTTATTTATAGTATGCCTAAGTCTTTATCAAAAAGTTCTTCCTCTGTCGCGGAAGCTGTTTCTGTTGAAGTTGAAATAAATGAATCTGAATTTAATTCAAATGAAGTAGAATTTGAAAGAGATTATTCCAAAATGGATTTAGTGGATCTTATTGATCAGCCTGCGTGGAAAACAATTTTGCTTGATTTAGTTGAATCCGAGAAAATGAATCCTTGGGATATTGATGTCATTGAATTAACTGAGAAGTATATTAAAAAAATTAATGATTTGTCGGGGCATAATTTGAGAGTTCCAGCTAATGCAATTTTAGCTTGTGCAATTTTAGTTAAAACTAAATCAAAATATTTGCGTTTATCTTCTCTTGATGATAAAGAGGAAGTGGCAGTATTAACTCCTGAGCAAAGAGCCTTAATGCTTGGAGAAGTTCCTGATTTAATGAGTAATAGAATGGCAAGGGAAGGAAGAATTACTCTTGATGAATTAGTTTCAAGTATTGAGGATATTATTCAAAGAACTACCCCAAAAAAAGCCTCTGCAAGAAACATGCCTCGAATTGAAATTAATTTTGATTCTTCTTCAATTGAAGAAAAAATGCAGGAAGTTTTTGATTTAATTAAAAGTAAAGCTGATTCGCAAGGGGTAGTTTTGTTTAGTGACTTGACTGGTAATAGCGGTGAAGTCGATTCTATTGTAGATACATTTCTTCCAGTTTTGTTCTTAATGAATAATGGAAAAGTAATTGCTTACCAAAATGAGTTCTTTGGGACTATCTTTGTTCAACTAGTTGTGATAGAAGCTGCATAAATCAAAGTTCTTATTTTTGGAATTTTTCCTCTAGAAACCATTAAATAGGGGTTTTTCCCTTTTAGTTGCTAGTTATGGCCAAGAAGAAAAGTAAGCCTAAGAAGCGTTTCGCTGCAAAACCTGTTACTAAAGTCAAAGAAGTACCGATGGGATTTTTTGCAAGAATGAAAGATGTTATCCCTCAGCAAAAGAAAGAAACTGTTAGAATCAAAACTTTTATTGTTGAAAAACCAGTTTATGTTTCTGCACCTGAGCAACGAATTCTTCCTCCTGCACAAAAGTATCAAATGGATGAAGAGCCACAAAGAAAGTTTGATTCAAGACGAAGTAGATACTTGAAGCGAAAACAAATGGAAGCTGATTTGGATGAAAACAGTATTGATGATACTGAAGATCCAGTTCCTTTACAAAAAGGAAAAAAACAAGTTGAAGAGAATTTTGATTCCAACGAGGAAGCCCCTTTAGAAGAAGGGGAAGCGAATGAAGAAGGAGCTGTTGATGAATTCGGCGAACCTTTAGATGATGAAACGGGAGAAACTGGCGAAGAAAATATTGATGAATCGGGCGAGGAAGAACCAATGCCTCAAGTAAGTTCTCATACAAGAAGTAGAGCAATGTTTGTTAACGTCTGGTGGAAGAAAGCAATTTTTTGGGCGGTTTTACTTTGGTTAGTAATTTTGCTCATAGAACTAGGGATGCAATCCATGAGATTAATTGAAGTTGATTTAACTCGACAATGGTGGGTAGTTCTCGGCGGGTTAGTAGTAGTCTTGATGATTTATTTCAAATTTTTTGAAGGAAAACTAAAAATTTGAAGTGAAGTGATTATACTTGGAAGAAAAGATTCAAAGTTTTAGACTTGAGTGGGGAAAAATTTCTTTTGACGGAACCGAATTAAGAGATATCCTATTTGTGGATGGAAGAGTTTTTCCACGAGATTATGATAAATTAAACAAAAAGTATGGGTCCATTCACCTTGTTGATCTTGATGAAGCTAAAGAGCTTTTGAGGGGAAATCCTTGGGAAGTTGTAATTGGCATTGGGCATGAGAGTTTGTTGAAATTGGCTCCTGATGCTGAAACTATTTTAAAACAACGAACGGCTCTAATTATCTTACCTTCTCCTTTGGCAGTGGATAGAATAAATGCTGATATTAAACGCGGAGAAAAAGTTAACGCACTCATCCACACTACTTGTTAGCGAATGAGTGCAATTCCAAATTAACTTATTTATTTTTATTATACTAGTTTTTTATTTTTTAATGCAGTTTCTATTCGTGGTCTGTCAAACCCAATAATTATTTCCCCGTCAATGTCAATTACTGGAACTCCCATTTGTCCGCTTTTTGTTATCATTTCGCGAGCTCTTTCTTGGTTGATTCCCACATTAACATCTTCATATTCTACTTTTTTTCCTTTCAACCAGTCCTTTGCCATTACGCAGTAAGGACAAGTGCTTGTAGAGTACACTGTTACTTTAGCCATTAATTAACACCTCAAAGATAAATGAAACTTCATTCATATGTTGTTTTAAACCTTTGCCCCGCTTCTCTTCTTGTCCTCTTTCTTGCCAACCATTACAAAAAAGGCCTCTTTTTTCTCCATCATCCACTTAATCTCATCGATTATTGGCATTTTGAATTTTGGTTTTGATGCAATAAAAACAAGATTCTCTTCTTTAAACCATTTTAAGACTTCTAAAATACTGTGGTAGCTTTCGTGAATTTGTCCATACTTATCTGCTGCCCAGGATTTGTTTCCATTTGTTCCGAAATATTTCTCTCCAAAAGTAATTCTTTTTTCAATATCATTCCCGCAAAATGCTCTAAGAATTACTCGTCTTACTCTTTGCCTTGCTCGGGAGTATTTGTTATACAACCCAACAATAACAAGTCCATTTTGTTTTGCTTTTGAAGAAAGTATCTCAAATCCTTTTCGTGGGGCAACTGTGTGGTGGAGTGAACCAAGTGCAATGCAAACATCATATTTTCCTCTATTAAAATCATCCGAAGTAATTTCTAAAATGTTTTTTTCAATAAATTTTGCTTTGTTTGCAACTCCAAGTTTTTTTGCAAGACTAGTGGCGTGTTTTATTGAAGTTGAACTAAAATCAATTCCAGTTACGCTTGCTCCACAAAGGGCTAAACCGCATGCGAGTTCTCCTGTCCCGCACCCAAGTTCGAGTACGGTTTTATCCTTCCAAAAAGTAGTATTCTCTCCAAATATCTTTGCTACCCATTTAGCAAAATATTTTACATCCTCTTCACTAGGGTCATCCCTTGATGGGTAAGGGTATTTTTCGTAGAGTTCTTTTACTGCGCTCTCTTTTTGCTTATTGTTCATCACAAATAAGGAGTTGCTAATCATTAAAAAAGTGTTGAAGGGAAAGAATATGTACGGGTTTTGGGAAATGGAACGAATTATTGCTTTACTTGATTTGGATTACTTTTATGCGCAAGCGGAGATAATCCGAAAACCAGAATTTAAAGGAAAGCCGGTTGTAATAGTAATGCCTTCTCTTCGCGAGAATTCAGGGGCAATTGCCACTTGTAGTTATGAGGCAAGAGCACTAAAGATTAGTTCAGGGATGCCTCTTTCGTTAGCCCAAAAACTAGCAAATAAAGAAACAGTTTTCATTAATGCTGACAAGCCATATTATGAAGAAATTTCTGCTAAAGTGTTTGAGATAGTGGATTTTTTTTGTGAAAAAGTTGAACAGGTTTCTGTGGATGAAGCTTACTTTGATTTAACTAATCCCTCGGATTATGATAAAGCAATTGAAATTTGTAATAAAATTAAACAAAGAATTAAATCAGAATTAGGATTGACATGTTCAATTGGACTAGCTCCAAATAAAGTAATTGCAAAAATGGCGGCATCAATGAAAAAACCTGATGGGTTTTCTGTAGTAAAACCAAATGAAGTTGATTCATTTCTTTTAAAGCAAAAAGTTTCTGCGTTGCATGGTGTTGGACCAAAAACTGAAGAGGAGTTTAAGAAACATAATATTTTGCTTGTAGCGGATATTAAAAAGTTTCAACGCGTTGATTTAATTTCTTGGTTTGGTGAAGCAAATGGGGTAAAGTTTTATGATTTTGCTTTTGGAAAAGATGATAGGTCCGTTGAGGTCAATAGGGAAAAACAACAACTCTCAAGGATGATGACAATAAAACAGGATTCAAGAGAGTATGAGTTTGTTGTTCAAAATATTGATTTTCTCTCAGTTCTACTTTACAAAGAGATTTTGGAACTTAAAAAAAGATTCAAAACGGTTTCACTAATAATTGTTACTGATCGGATGGATACTGTGACTAAATCAAAAACAAAACTTGAACCAATTTCTTCTATTGAAGATTTGCAAGAGATAGTTCACAATCTTTTAAAGGAATATTTGAATGAGACTCTTTCAAGTGTTAGAAGAGTGGGTGTAAGGGTTTCGAATTTTGATGAAAATAGTGGTTTTCAAAGAAAGTTATTTGAGTTTAAGTGAAGTGTGTGATTATGTCGAGTGTGGATATACAAAGCAGGGCTAAAAAGGTTTATTCTGAGTTAAAGAAAAATTATTCTAGTGTGCCTTTGTTATTTTTGGATTATTCTACAGATTCTCAAATGCTTTGTTCAATTATTCTTTCTGCTCAAAGCACTGATGCTCAAGTGAATAAGGTTACAAGTATCTTATTTAAGAAATATAAAAGGGTGAATGATTTTGCAAGCGCTAATTTAAAAGTTTTTGAGCAGGAAGTTAAACCAACGGGGTATTACAAGCAGAAAGCAAAAAGAGTGATTGAGTGTTTTAAAATAATTCGAGATAAGTATGGAGGGAAAATTCCTTTGAAAATGGAAGAATTAATAGAGTTGCCAGGGGTCGGAAGGAAAACAGCAAACTTGGTTCTTGCAAATAAAGGAATTGTTAATGGGATTGCAGTTGATACTCATGTTTGGAGATTAGCTCAAAGATTGGGGTTTTCAAAGTTTGATAACCAAAACAAGATTGAGCAGGACTTAATGCAAGTATTTGATAAAAGAGTTTGGCATGAACTTAATGGTTTATTAATTTCGCACGGGCGTGCAATTTGCACTGCAAGAAATCCAAATTGCGAAGTGTGTTTTTTGAATAAGAAAAAGTTGTGTCCAAGGATTGGGGTTAATTAATTAGGTTTTTAATATTGTTTCTGCCGCTGCGTTGCTGAGAAGTATTATAAACATGTATGAACACTAATTCATATGTTATTAGGGGGATTTTTATGATTACAAAAAAAGATACTTTGGGGGACATAATGACAAATTATCCCGAGGCTGCGCCGGTTCTTGCGCAAGCAGGGTTGCATTGTATTGGATGTCATGTTTCAGTATATGAAACATTGGAAGAGGGTTGTCAAGCACACGGTTTGAATCCTAAAGAAATTGATCAGCTAGTAATTGAAGTTAATAAGAAAATAAAAGAATTCGAGAGTGCTCCTAAAGTTGCTTTTTCTCAAAACGCAGTAACAAAGCTTTTAGAGAGAGTTAAAGGAAAAAAGTATGTGCGAATAGTGAATAATTTGATGGGAGAATTTGATTTCGTTGGGGCTAATACAAAAACTGCTGAAGAGTTCATTACTACTGTGGAAGGATCAAAATCAAAAAAGAAGATTTCTGTTGATGTATTAATGGATAAGCGGACTGAAAAGGGGCTTCGCGGAGTCATAATTGATTATGATCCTAAAGAAAAAGATTTTACTGCAAAAAGAGTCTAATTGATTTGAATGCGGGTAAAATATTGTTTGGATTATTAGTTATTTGAAACATCTTTGTTTTGAATATATTTTGCTGCGGTGTGCGCAGCTGTTGCCCCTTCTCCAATGCAAGTAGCGATTTGGTTTAGTTCTTTTTTAATACAATCTCCTGCTGCGAATATTCCTTTTGTGCTAGTTTCCATTGCATCGTTTACAATTATTCTTCCGGTTTCATCTTTTTTTACATTAACAAACTCCGTGTTTGGTTCAGAGCCAATGTAAATGAATGCGCCGTTTGCTGGAATACTTCTTTCCTTTCCCTCAGAATTTTTTATAAGTATTGTTTCAAGCATTTGTTTTCCTTCAAATCCTGTTACATTTGTTCCTAGAAGTATTTCCACATTTTTTTCTTTAAGCGAAGCTTGTTTTGTGCTGTCTGCAGTTAATTCTTTTTTTGAACTAATTAAATAAACTTTTTTTGTAACAGTTGCAAGATAAATGGCTTCTTCAGCAGCTCTGTTATCATTTCCAATTACTGCTACTTCTTTTCCATTGTACATTGGGCCGTCGCAAGTTGCACAAAAATGCACTCCTTTGTTTAAGTATTCTTTTTCTCCTTTAACTTTTAGCCATTTGCTTTTTGCTCCAACAGCAACAAGTATTGATTTTGCAGTAATTATTTTTCCTTGAAGAATAACCTCTTTTTCGGTTCTATTTTCCTTAATTTCATTAACAGAATCTAGCTCAAATTCTACTCCTGCTTTCTGGGCTTGTTCTTTAAATTTCCCCATTAGTTCCATTCCTGAAATATCTTCAAATCCAGGGTAATTTTGAATACTATTTGCCCAAGTTGCTGTGCCGCCAATTAGTCCTTTTTCAATAATAATTGTTTTTAGTCCGTATCTTGCGCAGTAAATTCCCGCAGTCAGTCCTGCAGGTCCAGCCCCAATTATTACAATATCGTAAGTAGTCATTTTTGCTCACTCGGTGTAGTGAAATCAATGGGTAAACGGTTTTTATTCTTTCCTCCTAACTTGAAGTAATTGCAGGGTAATGAAAAGGTATTTAAGGGGGCAATGGCATAATTTTTATTATGGCTGAAGAGAGTAATGATGCACTTAAAGAAGCTAATCAAATAGCACTTGAACTTGGGGATAAAAAGAAATCCACTGATTCCACTTCGAATCAAACAAAATCAACTGTGGTTAGTGTTCAAACAAAAACTGATTCAACTAAGCCTCAAGCAAAATCTGTCCAAAAAAAATCTGCAGGTAGTGTAAAGAAGAAAAAAGTTGTAAAGAAAGTTGTTGTTAAGAAAAAAGTTGTTTTGAGCGAAAAATCAAAAGCCGCTGCCCCAGTACTGCCTTATAGTAAAACTACTCTTGTGGATATTGCTGCCGAGAATCCTGTTGGCGAAGAAAGTGCTTCAGAAACTAGCGATAAGCGAGTTTTTGAAAATGATTCTGTTGAACTGAAAAATCCTTTGTCCGAGGACAAGTATAAGGGAGGGTTGATTGAAACCCTTGGAGGGCTGGCAATGGTTCTCATTGGAATTGAAGTAGTTATAATTATTTTGTTATTGATTTCTGCTTTCTTTAAGTAAAAAAATAGAACTCTGAGTTAATTAGTTTACTCTTTATTTCGAGCTAATGGCTTTCTAATTATCTTTTTCTAGTAAAATACCAACCAAGAATTATTCCGCAGATTAATGCAACAATGACACTAATTGCAAATATTTCAAAGCTTATTCCTTGAACTATCGGTGCTTGAGGGATTTGTGCAACTGGGGCAATTTCACTGCCTGCTGCCATAGTGGTTTTTAGTAGTTGTTCTCCTGCTGAATAATCATTTGCTCGCATTGATTGGTCTGCGCTTGATTGCATTACTGTTAAGTTCATTAAAATAAAGAATACAAATCCTCCAACAACAAGAGTGGATAAGCATAATACAATTAGTACTTTTACTTCATCAAATAAGTTAGGTTGAGTAATTTGTTTTCCCTTTGAAGTAAGTTCGTAGTATTTCCATTTTCTTCCTTCATCAATCTGTTTAATTAGTTCCGCGTTAACCAAAATGTCACAGTGTTCTTTTACTGTGGAACTTCCAAGATTAAGTTTTTGGCTTAGTTCAGTAAGTGTCTTTCTTCTTTCCCCGAGGTTTTTGAGTATGCTCACTCTTGAATCCGCAGAAAGTGCTTTGAAACTTTTTTCATCCAAAATTATTCTAGAGTCCATATGTGCCTCTCTTCCTTATTATTGTCCTATTATGTATTGTTGCTTTGAGGGTTTTTATTCCTTAGTATTCTATTCGGTTTCTCCCTTTTTGATGTGCACCTCAGGAAATGCAAAAAACAATATTGTGTAAAAGATTGCACTTAGGTTTTTTATAATTGCACTTCCAATTATTGTGAAAAGTAAAAAGCCACTTATTGCATAAAGAACCCAAACAAAATCACTAACTTGTTTGATAAAATTAATTTTAGCAATTAATTCTTTTCCTAAATCAATATTTTGTTCTTTGAGTTTTGCCAAGGCAATATTTTTTGTCTGTTGGCTGGTTAAGTTTGATTTAATTGCCTCAAGTTTTGCTTTTAGTATTAATCCGTCAATGTCACTGTTTGTTTGAAATGAATTGAATTCATCAAACCCAAGTATTGTGTCAATCATCTGAGTTTGTGAGCCAAGTAATGCATCCACTAATTGGCCTTGGAAAGTGTCATCTAATGTAACTCCATCTCCAATAGTTACTTGTAAAAAACCTGGAACAAATTCTTCTTTTAATTTTGCTTGGTTTGTAATTCCAATGAATAAAAGTGTAAAGAAAAATCCTAATCCCAGTATTAGTAACATTCTTCCTGCCCCAGTTGATGCTGCTCTTATTTTCTTGAAATATTTTAGTTCTTCTTCTCTTTTGTTAATGTAAACAATTCCTGCAGGGATTGCAATTAAACCGAAACACATTAGGATGAATACATTTGCTAATTGTTTGAACAGAATTGTGCTGAGTATTATTCCAATTAAGTATCCTGTGATTGAAAACAATAATGCGTACTTGAATGTGTATTTTTTTCCAATGATTAAAATTAATGCTAGTGAAAGAGATGCAAGAATTACAAATACTAAAAAATTAATTGAAAGAATTGCACTTAGTAAGGGAAAAGAGTTTATTGTCATTATGCTTTGAATAGTTATTCCAGTTTGTCCGAAGAAGTATGCCCCAATCATAATGCACACAAATAAAGCGCACATCCATGCAATTCCAGGGAGTCTATTATCCATGCAATGAAATAGAAAATCTTACTATATAATCCTTTTCCTTAGTGTTTTTTGAGGCTCAATAAATCCTTAAAAATACTTATTCAGCATATTTATTTGATAAGAATGAATAAAATCCCTCCTCGTAGAATAAATGAAAGTGCTGATGAAGGTAATTCCGAGTTTGTTTTTTTCCATGCCTATAAAGATAATTCTAAAAGTGTTTTTTGGCCATGGTTAACAAAGGAGCTTTTGTTAAAAAATAAAAAAGTTGTTTTTGCTCCAGATCTTCCAAATCCTGCCGAACCAAATATTGGGAAATGGGTTGAATTTGTTTTGAAGAATTGTGAATTTAATGAAAATACTGTCTTAGTTGCTCATTCCTTAGGTGGGGTGTTAGCACTCAAACTGTTGCCGGTCATTAAAGTAAAAATAAAGAAACTAATCTTAGTGGCAACTCCTTCCATGAGTAAATTGAAAGATGGTAAATCAAGACCAGCGCTTGATAATTGTTGTGATTGGAAGTTTGATTATAATGCTGTAAAAGAAAAAGCTTGCGAGATTGTTGTTCTCGTTGACAAAACAGATCATTTAGTTAGGATTGAGAAAGGGAAAGAAATTGCTAAGCAATTGTCCGCGAAATTGATTGTTTCCGTTGGGGCAGAACCACATTTTAATTCAACAATCGAACCTGTTGTTCTCGAAGCTTGCCTTTAAGCAGGGTTATGTTCCTCCTAAAAAGTCTTTTTTCAGTCCCCTACTTTAACCCTTAAAAATGCTTTCTAAACTGATTCTTTTATGGTAATTGAAGCAGAAAGTACTAAAGCAATTGACTTTTTGGCAATTGAAAGAAAGTGGCAATCTGAGTGGGAAACTAGCAAAATCTTCACTGCTAAAGAGGATTCTTCAAAGAAAAAGTGTTACGTTCTAGAAATGTATCCTTACCCTAGTGCTAGTTTTCTTCACATGGGGCACGTTAGAAACTTTACTATCGGGGATATTTTTGCAAGATTTAAGAGAATGAATAATTTTAATGTACTTTACCCAATGGGTTATGATTCTTTTGGGTTGCCTGCAGAAACTGCTGCAAAAAAAGAAGGAATTCATCCAAGAGTTTACACTGAGGGTGCGATAAAGAAAATAATGGAATACCAAAAAGCAATGGGGAATAGTTATGACTGGGACAGAGTTCTTGCAAGTCACGAACCTGATTATTATAAGTGGAATCAATTCTTTTTTGTAAAACTCTTTGAGAAAGGTTTAGCTTTTAGAAAAAAAGCCCCCGTTAATTGGTGTGAAACTTGTCAATCCGTTCTTGCTAATGAAGAAGCAGAAAGTGGAAAATGCTGGAGATGCAATAATGATGTTGTTCAAAAAGATATGGAACAATGGTTTTTGAAAATAACCGAGTATGCGGATAGATTGCTTGAAGATTTGGACAAAGTAGAGTGGCCTCAAAAGATTAAGACTATGCAAAAGAATTGGATTGGTAAAAGTGAAGGAGTAAATATTAATTTTAAATTAAAAGATTCTTCAAAAGTTCTTAAAGCTTTTACAACAAGATGCGATACAATTTTTTCAGTTACTTTTATTGCGGTGGCTCCAGAAAGTCCAATTGTTGGAGAATTAGTAAACGGAACAAAATATGAAAATGAGGTTAAGGAATTTGTAAGTAAATGTGTTAAAGAAAAAATAGAAGATCGGACTAATGAAGAAAAAGAAAAAGAAGGAATTTTTACAGGAAAATATGTAATTAACCCTGCTAATGGGGAAGAAATTCCAGTTTATGTTTCAAATTTTGCTCTGCTCTATGGAACAGGGGTAGTAATGTGTGATGCACATGATAAAAGAGATTTTAGGTTTGCAAGAAAATATAATATTCCATTAAAATTTGTTATTAGTAAAGATGGAAAAGAAATTAATCCAAGAGATTTCTCGGATGCATTTATTGAAGATGGAATTCTGTTCGGTTCTGAACAATTTTCAGGAATGAACAATAGGGAAGCTTTGCCAAAAATGGCAAGTTGGCTTGCTGAAAATAATTTTGGAGAAAAAGTTGTTAATTATAGTATTAGAGATTGGCTTGTTTCTCGTCAACGTTATTGGGGGACTCCAATTCCTGCAATTCACTGCGAAAAGTGCGGAGTAGTAATGGTTCCTGAGAAAGATTTGCCAGTTCTGTTGCCCGAAACAGTTGATTTTAAAGTTAGTGGAAATCCACTTAACTCAAATCCAGATTTTGTTAATACAAAGTGTCCAAAGTGCGGGGGCGCTGCAAAAAGAGAAACCGATACAATGGGCGGATTTGTAGATTCTTCCTGGTATTTCTTAAGGTACACTGATAACAAAAATAAGACTCAACCTTTTGACCCTGCTAAAGCAAAATATTGGATGCCTGTTGATCAATATGTTGGGGGAGCAGAGCACGCGGTAATGCACTTAATGTATGCTCGTTTCTTTATCAAAGCACTAAAAGATTTGGGTTACGTTGATTTTGATGAGCCTTTCCAAAAATTATTCAATCAAGGAATCGTTTACAAAGATGGGGCAAAAATGTCAAAATCAAAAGGAAATGTTGTTTTCCAAACTGATATTTCAAATAAATACGGAATTGATACTGCAAGATTGTTCTTGATGTTTGTTTCTTCCCCAGATAAACAAATGGAGTGGAGTGACGAAGGAGTTGACGGGGCTTTTAGAATTATTAATAAGTTCTTTAGAGTGAGCGAAAAAGTTTCTGCTAACAAAAGCGTGCTTGATAAGAAAACATTAAGTAAATTAAATATTGCAATTCGGGATGTTACAAAGAATGTGGATACTTTTGATTATCCAAAGTGTGTAATAGCAATTTCAACTTTCCTTGATTATTTATCCGGATTTGATAGTGTTCCTAGAAGTGCGTTTGAAGAATTACTAAAATTAGTTTCTCCATTTTGTCCACATGTTGCTGAAGAATTGTGGCACAAAATAGGAAACAAAACTTTTGTTTCCCTTGAAAAGTGGCCAGTGCTTGATGAGAGTTTGATTGATGAAAATCTTGAAAGAATTGATGTAATCGTGGATAATCTTCGAACGGATATTATTAGAGTAAAAGAACTCGCAAAAATTGCTAAAGTTTCAAAAGTAAAGATTTTTGT
>Ga0172379_10008196_pt1 | contig 13245 bp, 14 predicted proteins | sample GrowelOW334metaG_FD_119756 | JGI IMG/M metagenome (GOLD analysis project Ga0172379, IMG submission 119756) | Groundwater microbial communities from an aquifer near a municipal landfill in Southern Ontario, Canada - Groundwater well OW334 metaG | ecosystem: Environmental > Aquatic > Deep... | reverse complement strand
GTCATGCCGCGCAACCCACCAAACATGAGCTCCAAGTCTGCGGCCTCGCGGTCGATCATCAAACGCTCGCGCTTGGTGAACTTGTTGAGCTCACCCGACTCCTTCATGGTTGAAATATCTTCGAGGCGGTTAAGGCGCTTGCGGATTTCACCCCAGTTGGTAAGACTGCCACCGATCCAGCGACCTGCGACATATGGTTGGGCTAGAGCTTGTGCGGTGCGCGCAACGGCCTCGCGAGCCTGTGCCTGACCGCCGACAAAGAGGATAGTCTTGCGATCATGAGCAAGTTGGGAGATAAAATCGGTCGCCTTTTGCAAGAGGTCAGCAGTCTTCTCGAGATCAAACAACTCTACACCGCCCTTAGCACCAAACAAAAAGCGCTTGGTAGCCGGGTGGCGGCGCGACGAATTGAGGCCATAGTGGGCCCCAACGCCGAAGAGTTTTTCTATAAGATTTGCCTCCATATCTAAACAAAAGGCTGGCCAATTGCCAGTACTAGGAAGCATACCCTAGCGTAGGGAGAAATGCAACTAGCTGCATTACGACCGGAGCGACGGTTATATGGGCGCCGAGGCCCATATATTACGGCAGAGTTACCGTGGCAACTGCCACCCCGACCTGCCCCAAGACCCTGTCCCGGGCGGCCCCAGTAGCCACCCTAAGCCGTTCATCCTCTATGGTGAGCGGTATAAAGGTCAGGTCGGTCTTGTTGGGGTAAAAATCGAGGCGTACGGCCAGGCCATGGGTCGTATCCCAGGAGAAGTTTTGGTCGAACATGGCGTTCCCGAGCGAGTACACGATTGGCTTGCCCCGGTAGATTTCGAGCGGCTGGACGACGTGCGGATGCGCGCCAACAACCATGTCAGCCCCTGCATCGATAAACGCGTGCGCAGCGGCAACCTGGGACCCGGTTGGCTCGTGCGTATACTCGTCACCCCAGTGTGGAAAGACGACTATTTTGTCGCACTCGGGGCGCAGTGTTTGAATCTCACTCGTAACAGTCGAGGTGCCTGTGACATACAGCTGCATAAAACCGACCAGACAGATAGTTTTGCCGCGTGCAGTGAGTTTGGTCGAAAGGTGCCCTGCCGTGTTGTACGGATGGCCAAACGCGCCAATACCCCACTCTGACAAGTACTCACGCGACTGTGCGTAGCCCGACTTACCAAAGTCATAAGCATGATTGTTGGCCAAACTTACGGCCGACAGGTTAAGTGAAGTCAGCACCTGCTTGGCAAGCGCCGGGTCAAAGGTAAAGCGCAAGACCGTGTTGTCGACTTGGGCAATAGACGCGTTGTCGGTCACTGCTCCCTCGAGGTTGGCAACGCGCAAGTCGGTTTGGGTAAACAGTTCGGTCGAACTCGCAAACAACGAGTCGACACCGCGCGCCGCCGCCATTTTGGCCACCTTGCGGTCGAGCATAATGTCGCCTAAGAACATGACGCTGACGGACTTTTGCTGGGGTACAAATGGTAGCCCCGGAGCAGCCGCCACATACCAAAAACCACCAAACCCGACAATCGCACCGAGCACGGAGAGAGCGAGCGCGTACTTTTTTTTATTCTTCGTCGCTGTCATCGGTCGAGAAACTGCCTGCGCTCGCGAGTGCATCGAGTATTGCGTCTATATTGCCGGCAAAAAGATTGGGTAGGTTGTGCCAGCTCTCTTTAATACGGTGGTCGGTGATGCGGTCTTGGAGCACGTTGTAGGTGCGGATCTTCTCGCTGCGGTCGGCCGTGCCTATTTGGTCGGCGCGGGTAGCGGCGTACTTTTTAGCCTCCTCCTCTTCGGCCTTGGCTTCGAGCTTGGCGACAAGCACCGCCATCGCGCGCTCACGGTTAGCGTTTTGAGAACGCTCGGCCTGACTGCGTGCGTCTAAGCCCGTTGGCTTGTGGATGACGCGCGCGGCAGTCTCGACTTTGTTGACGTTTTGCCCGCCGGCGCCTCCCGCGCGACTAAACTCCCACTCGATATCTGCAGGGTTAATCTCTAGCTTGGACTTTTTGCGCAGCGGCAGCACGGCGACCGATGCGGTCGAGGTGTGCACGCGGCCCGACTTCTCGGTCGCAGGGATACGTTGTATACGGTGCACACCTGTCTCGAAGCGCAAACGCTCGTACACGCCGATGCCTTTAATTTCAAACACGGCCTCTTTGTAGCCGCCCAGGTCGGTCTTGCTTTCGCTCAATATCCGCACGCCCCAGCCTTTGGCGTCGGCATAGGCCTGGTACATGTGCGCCAGCTCTTCGGCAAACAGCGCCGCCTCTTCGCCACCCACGCCGGCACGGACTTCTAAAATAGCCTCGTTGGGGAACTCGTCCTCTTTAGCTTCGGTGGCAAGGATGCGGTCCATCTCGGCGAGCACGGCAACCTTTTGCTCGGCAATGCGAGCAAGGTCGTCTTGTGCGAGTGCACCCAAATCGCCCGAGGCCAGTGACTGGACCTCGGCCTCTTCAGCCAACAGGCGCTCCATCTCGACCGCCAAATAGGCAGTCTTGGGGTTTTCTTTATATTTAGCTAAGTCCATGGGTTCGAAGTAAGGGTTGGAGGGGGTTTGCCGAGCGACTGGCGAAGGCAACTTCAGCGATTTTTTCAGCAGGAAAAATCGCGTACCCGGAACGCCCTACTTCGAACCCTTCTTCGTGGCAGCAGCGCGGCGTGCCTTGAACTTCTCTACGCGGCCAGCGGCGTCGAGGATCTTCTCGTTGCCGGTGTAGAACGGGTGGCAGTTAGAGCAGATTTCTACCTCCTGCTTTTCCTTAGTAGCACCAACAGTAAAGACCTTCCCGCATGCGCAGGTAATCTTGGCCTCGGGAAAATATGTCGGATGAATCTCTGCCTTCATATGCGAGGCACTATAGCACAGGGCTAGAAATCCTTCAAGAAGTCGATGTTTTCTTGATATTGGGTGGCATATGACAGGACACTGCCGGCATATTTGAGTGCCCCACTACTCTGCCAGTTGCTGCCGGCATAGTACTTGCCTGCCGCCTTGCGCTCGGCGCTATACGTCTGTGCGCTGGCGCCCAAATCGGCCATATACAGCGCGGTGGCCATGACGGCGTCCTGCGCATCCCATGGGTTAGCGACGCCATTGCCAGTCGCCCGCTCTATCCGGTCCTCGTATATCTTCCAGGTCGAGGCGATAAACTGCGACGGACCCATGGCGCCACCCCAGCCTATAGACTGCGGACACGACACTACCTGGTTGTATGGGTCGAGGCCCAGGCGGCCCATTAGGTCAATAAACGGCGGCACATCGCGGGTCGGGTTCATCACTTTAGCCATGGGAGTACCGGTGTTTTTGCCCTTGCCAGCACCGGTCGCCGAGTCGGTCAGGTAGCACTGGCCGACATTGGTGCCCAAGTTGGACTCTTGGCGCAAGATGCCAAGGATAAATGCCGCGCGCACGCCGGTAGATTTCTCAGCGGCGGTCGCGTACTGCAGCGCCGTCTCGAAGGTAATGCCCTTGGCGTCGCGGAGGTTAAACAGTGCGTTGCGCAGCGCGGTTGCCTGGGCCTGCTTTTGGGCCAACACCTTGTTGTAGGCACTTTCTTGGCCCTTGGTCAGAGTAAGTTCGGCAGCCTTTTGCTGTTTACTGTTGTCGATTGTCTTTTTTAACAGCTGCGTCTCGTGCTGGGCGTCGAGCTGGGCGTCTTGCTGCTTGGCCAAGGCCTCCTTTTCGGCCACTGTTTTGGTCTTAACCCCCTGGAGCTCGTCGAACAACGACTGCAGGCCGCTGTTGACCGAGTCGATACTGTCGCTGTCGGCAAAGAACTCAGACAGCGTTTCGGCCGAGAGCGCAACTACGACGAGCGGCGTTGTTTCGAGCTGGTTCTTTTCGCGGATAAGTTTGGCCAGACTGTCACGACCTCGTTGCATCCTTTCTTCAAGCGTCGCAATGTTTTGCGACTTTTGGTTAATCTGACTGGTGAGCTGGTTGATGGTAATCGTACGCTTGTTGATTTCGGCCTGGGCCTTTTTAATTTGTGCCTCGAGTTGGGTCACGTCGCCCTGGAGCGACTTGCCTTTGGCCTTGGTGTCGTCGATAACCTTTTGCCACTCGGCGATTTCCTTTTGGATCTGGTCGTACTGGGTCTGGAGCGCCGAGCGCTGCTCGGGTGTCAGCTCGGCCGCTTGGGCGCGAGGAATGACCACGGTGCAGCAGTACATGCCAGCACCGATCAATATGAGTGTAGACGCGAAGAATACAAAGCCACCTTTCATGGTATCTATACATTTTACCAGACGAACGAAAGGCCCGGCAGTTACTTGCCGAGCCCTTCACTAAACTTTTTATTTGACTACTCTGCTGCGGGAGTCTCCTCCTCCTTCTTGCCGCGCTCCTCGGAGATTTCGATTGCCGAGATGTCTGCTACTGGGGCAACTTCGGTCTCCTCCTCTACCTTGGCGGCCATCGCGACCACCTCGTCCATGGATACCGTTATCTCGGCGCTCGCTGGGAGCTTGAGATCGCTTACCAAAATTTGGTCGTCGATATTCTTGAGTGAGCTGATGTCGACAGTAATGTGCTGCGGGAGATCCTTTGGCACGATAGTCATCTCGAGCTCGTGGATAACCTTTACCAATACGGCGCCGTGGTCCTTAACTGCCGGGGCAACGCCGTCAAACTCGAGCGGGACAGACACGGTGACCTTTTGGCCCTTCTCGATAGCATAAAAGTCGGCGTGGATAGGGTGGCCACCAACGGCGTCAACCACTACCTCGTGGATGAGGGCGTCTTTGTCGCCACCCAGGCCTTTAATAGTGATAACCGTCGACTCGCCAGCAGCCTTGTAGAGCTTGCCAAAGGTCTTGGCATCAATCGTGATAGGGGTCGACTCCTCTGAACGGCCATAAATGACCGCAGGCAAGAGGCCCTTGTCACGCAAGGACTTGGCTTTTACTGAAGAATCGCGCTTTTCTACCGTTAATTCCATTGTGCGGGCAGTATACCCCAGCGAAAATCAGAAGTAAAGCCTTATTTCTGGACTCTGAGCCTTGGCGACCACTTATTTTTGTTGGGAGTACACGATCATTTTTGCCGTCACCTTACCATCAACAAGCGCGACACCATTCGCTACCACATAATAGCCGACGGCCATCGGGTATCCGGTTTGACCACCCGCCACGACAGCGGACGCCTTGGTCGTAGAAGCCAGCACAATAGTGACCCGTGTACTGTCATTAAACAGTGTAATAGTCAGGCTCGCACTATCGACCGCAGCAATATATCCCTTGACCGTGTCGACTGTGCCCGGCTTCACAATGCTGGGTGTGCCCTCTTGCACAAAGGATATGGCCGTTACCTCGCGCGGGGTTGTTGTCGATGTATAAAGTGTTACTTTCGTGCCAGGTTGTATATCGTCAAACCCTCTGCCCACTTCCCCCACCGACACAGATGAATACACTGGGAGTTTCTCCGCCAACGTGAACGTGCTCGTTTGGTTGGCAGAATCCACAACCGTAACACTACGTGTAGTTGTACTGACCACAGTCACGTCAAACAGTGCGTTGGACCACGCCTTGGGCCCTATAGTATTCGCGCTGGTCGCTTCGGTTGTTTGAGTGTCTGGCGACAATTGACGCAGTTGTTGTATGTCGAGATATCCATACCGACTGCCCAACCAAAGTGCGCCGCCAAGTACCAAGGCAGCTACAATGCCAAAAAAGAGGACTTTTAGCGACATATACTACTAGTATATGCAGCGTATGCGCTCGTACCTGCACTTGTCCCCACGCACAGTAACCAGTGTGTTTGGAGACATTGCCATCCTCCCGAGCCTCATTGCCCTCTAGGCAGCTTCCGCAAATAACTTTAACTTCCCCGCCACATAGGCTTTCATCTCCTCGACACTAGGGGCAAGGAACTTGTATGGGGTTGTTTCGTCAGACATTAAGCTGGCCCGCAGGCTGTTGCGGTAGATAACGCGCAGCTCGGTGTTGATGTGCACCACAGCAATGCCCGCCTTAATGCAATCTTTAATATCTTGCTCGGTGTTGCCTGACGCGCCGTGGAGCACCAACGGTACACCAACGGCATCGGCTATGGCTTTGACCTGCTCGGCATGCAGTCGCGGCTCGGCAGCAGACTTGAGCATGCCGTGTATGTTGCCTACTGCGGGTGCCAAACAATCTAGGCCCGCCTCTTTAACCAACCGCTTTGCATCCTCGGGCGTGGTCAAGTTCTCCAAACTTACGCCTGCTGGCAACTCATCGTGCAGGCTCGACGACTGGCCGATGTAGCCCAGCTCGCCCTCGACCACTATGTCGCGGCCGCCAAAGAGACCCTTTTTGCTGCGGGCATACTTCACCACCTCGCGCGCAAACTTTATATTTTCATCCATCTTGAGTTTGGCGCCGTCGACAACTATCGAGTCGACACCGTCGTCTATCGCCTTCTTGGCCTTCTCGACACTGTAGGTGTGGTCGGCGTTGAGGTATATCTGTACACCATCTGCACGATACAGGTCGACCAGCGCTTTGGCGTGGCGTATTGGGAAGTACTCGCGCTCGCCTTCGCTAAGCCCAACAATGACAGGCAAGCTGGTCTCTTTGCTCGCGAGTGCGAGCGCGTGCAGCTGGTTGCTGTCTGAAATATTAAAATGCCCGATAGCCTTGCCCTGTTGCCTAAAATCCCCAACGAGAGCACGTAAAGATTTCATAGACCTAGTATATACTTAAATTATATGGACTTTCTCGCTGTAGGCGATGTTGTCATCGACGCGTTTATTAAACTCAAAGACGCGTCGGTGCATTGCAACATCGACAATGAAAACTGCGAAATATGCATGCGCTGGGGCGACAAGATCCCCTTTGAGTCGGCAACTGTGGTGCCTGCAGTCGGCAACTCGGCAAATGCGGCGGTTGCGGCAGCTCGACTTGGGCTCAAGTCAGCATTGCGTGCCTATGTGGGTGCCGACCAGTATGGCCAAGAATGCATTGCTTCTTTAATGCGCGACGGCGTCGACACCACCTTTGTCGAGAAGGTCGCGGGCAAACATACCAACTACCACTATGTACTGTGGTACGACGACAACCGCACCATTCTTGTAAAACACGAAGCGTTTGACTATACGGTGCCGCCCTTGCCCGAGGGCCCCAAGTGGCTCTACCTCTCGTCGCTTAGTGACAACTCGCTACCCTACCACTATGCGCTCGTCGAGCAACTTAAACGCTGGCCTAATACCAAGCTCGCCTTTCAGCCCGGGACCTTCCAACTTAAGATGGGCGTCGAGCAGCTCGGTGACGTATACAAAAGGAGTGATATCTTCTTCTGCAATAAAGAAGAGGCTGGGATTGCACTCAAGGTACCCGTAGGCACTGATATGAAGGACTTGCTCAAGGGCATCCAAGCGCTGGGACCAAAGGTAGTGGTTATTACCGACGACAAGCGCGGCAGCTATGCCATAGACGAGTCGGGTGCTATGGTGCACTGCCCGCGCTACCCCGACCCGCGGCCTCCGTTTGAGATAACTGGGGCGGGCGACGCACTCGCGTCGGGTACGACTATTGCGCTAAGTTTGGGTAAACCGCTTGCCGAGGCCTTGATGTGGGGCTCGGTCAACGCATCGGCAGTACTCCAAGAGATAGGCGCGCAAAAGGGTCTACTCTCGCGTGACCAACTTGTACACAACCTACAAAATCCGCCCGCACCCTGGGCAGTCGAGCCGCTTAATTAACCTCGTAGATACTCGAGAGTAACACTTGCTCAAACGGGTTGACTCCAAACGCCGCCTGCCAAATCACAAGCCCTGCAGCGAGTGCGCATGCACCCAACAAGAGCGAGCCGAGCATTGTATTAACGTCCGAAAGCCAAATCGCGCCTCTGTAGTCGTCCATCATTGTTTGCGACCTGCCGCTTTGCGGATGGCATCGGCAATGGCCGGAGCATCCAATTTATAAAATTTATACAGCTCTGCCGACTCGCCGCTCTGGCCAAATTGGTCGCGCACGCCGACAAACTCTACCGGCACGGGCGCCATTTGTGCCAACACCTCGGCAACAGCGCCACCCAACCCTCCTGCTATTTGGTGTTCCTCCACCGTCACTACTGCGCCCGCCGTACGGGCAAATTGTGCCACGGTCGCATAGTCCAAGGGCTTAATGGTGTGAATATTGATGACTGCGACTGGCAACTCGTGCTCGAGTTGTTTGGCGGCCAGGAGCGCTTGATAAAGTAATGGCCCGGTGGCAAACACCGCAACCTCGGGCTTGTGGTCGCTCTCCCACATCACCAGTGCTTTGCCAAACTCAAACGGCGTCTCCTTAGTCGTCATGGTCGGCGACTTTTCGCGGGCAAAACGCAAGTACACCGGCCCTGGTATCCCACCCGCAGCAACGGTCGCTTTGTAAGCCTCTTCGGCATCGCATGGACTAATCACGCGCATGCGCGGGATAACCCGCATGAGCGCAATATCTTCGAGCGCTTGGTGGGTGGCACCGTCGGGGCCAACCGACAGACCCGCATGGTGCCCGGCGATTTTAACCGGCACGTTGTTGAGCGCCACCGTGGTGCGGATTTGTTCGTTGTTGCGCCCCGGACTAAAGGTGGCGTATGAGGCTATAAACGGTATCTTGCCATAGTTCGCCAAGCCGCTTGCTACCGTCGCCAAGTTTTGCTCGGCAACGCCAAGCTCGACATAGCGGTCGGGGTATTTTTCTTTAAACGCGAGCATACGCATCGACTCGGCCAAGTCTGCACACAGTGCCACGACATGTTTATCCTTCTCGCCTAATTCAAGCAAGCCTTTGCCGAACCCGTCGCGAGTCGCCGCCTGTTCGGGCTTGTCGAATATATTCTCCTTTAGATGTGCATTGGGGTTCAACATATTATTGATGCTCGCTTTGAATCTTGCCTTTAAGCGTCCGCAGCTCGTTAAGGAACACCTCTGACTGTTTGTCGGCAGGTACTTTGTCGCTCGGCCCCTTGCCTGGCGGCACGCCATGCCAGCGATAGTCAAACTCTATCTCTTTAATTCCTTTGCCGGGGATAGTATGGGCGATGATGATGGTCGGTTTTTCATATATCGCCTTGGCCTCGTCGACTGCGTCGACAAATGCGCGTATGTTGTGACCGTCTACCTCGATAACGTGCCAACCAAACGATTCGTACTTGGCGCGCAAGTTCTCGAGTGGCATCACCTGCTCAGTAAAGCCGTTAATTTGTATATTGTTGCGGTCGATGATGGCGGTGAGGTTGTGTAGTTTGTTGGCTCCGGCAAACATCGCTGCCTCCCACGTGTTGCCTGCGTCGTGTTCGCCGTCGCTTAGTGCGCAATAGACACGAAAATTGGCGTCGTCCATACGCGCCCCCAGTGCTATGCCCGCCGCCTGGCCAAGCCCACTACCCAGCGGCCCGCTGGTTGTTTCGAGTCCCGGCAACTTCTCGCGTTCAGGATGACCCTGGAGCCTGCTGCCGAACTTACGCAGTGTCAGACACTCTTCAACGGGCAAATATCCGGCATGCGCCATAGCAGCGTAGCGAACTGGCGTAATGTGGCCGTTGCTTAATATGAGCCGGTCGCGCTCGGCCCAGTCGGGATGCTTAGGGTCATGCTGCAGCACATTAAAGTAAAGTGCTGCAAATATATCCGCCATACCAAGCGGCCCCGCCGTGTGACCCGAGCCTGCAGCCGTGAGCATCTCGATGATAGTCTCGCGTATGGCCTCGGCCTTGAGTTCGATGTTTTTTATTTGAGAATCAGTGAGAGCCATTGTTAGCTCTAGTATACGCCTCTTTTAGTGCAACTTTTGGATTATCCGCAGCAAGTATCGCAGAGCCCTCGACAAGTCGGTTTGCACCCGCTTGCGCAAGGGCTTGTTCGTGCCCCGCAGCATGTCCGTCGACTTGGATAAAAAGATCGGGGTTGGTTTGGCGCAGCGCAGCAACCAACTCGACCGTGCGTGGGTTAAATGGCTCACCCTGGCGGCCCTCGTTGTCGATACCCATCACCTGAACATAGTCATACAATCCTGAAAACCGCTCGAGCACTGACGTGTCGTCGGTAGGTCGGAGCGCAACGCCAACTTTAATAGCAAAGCTGCCTGTCCGATACTCTTGCAAAGCTTCAAGTGCCTGTGTAGCACTATGGTGCCGCGCGTGGACAACGACCGCGCTTGCACCAAGTTCGACTGCTCGCGCAACAAACGTAGCGGGCTCAACATACAGGTCAAACTCAAAGTCAAACTCCTCCCACTCGGGCAACCCTTCTTCATCTCCAAAAATGTCGGACACAACATCAACCTGTGCCAAAGGCGCGACACCTTTAAGGCGTGCGAGCGACTCGGCAAGCTGATCTAGGCTGTGCGGCAGTACGGCGGGAATAATATCGGTCATACGTTATCGTTGTTCGTCTAGTTCTTTAATGCGTCGCATATGTCGCTCGTCGCCACCAAAGGGCGTAGCGAGCCACAGGTCGACTGCAGCAGCAGCCTCGGCAAAGGTTAAAAATCGCGCGCCCAGACTCAAAATGTTAGCGTCGTTGTGCTGACGTGAAAGTTTAATGATTTCGGTGGGGCCGCCATAGTACACCGCGGCACGCACGCCTTTGACACGGTTGCACTCGATAGCTTCGCCCTGGCCCGAGCCGCCAATGGCGATACCCAGACTCCCTGGCTCGAGCACTACCGCATGCGCAAGCGGGCGGATAAGTTTGGGGTAGTCGTCACCCAAGTCGAGGTGTAGTGGGCCATAGTCTTTGACCTCGCGCCCCTGCGCACGCAAATACTCAACAAGCTTTTGCTTAAGCTCAAACCCCGCATGGTCACTAGCCAGATATATCTTCACCTTCCTATTTTACCAGGTGTTATTGGGGGAGTATATTCCCCGCCTCTTTTACGTGGCGAAGGAGCGTGTAGGTGTACCCTATCTCGTTGTCGTACCAGGCAAAGACTTTGACCAGCGTGCCGTCAACAACCCGGGTGAGTCCTAGGTCAGCGATACTCGCGTATGGCTCACCAATGATGTCACTACTAACCAACTCGTCGTGGGTGACAGTAAATATCCCCTGCCAGCGCGGGCTCGCGGCTGCGTCAGTCAAAATCTTGTTTACTTCTTCAACCGTAGTGGCGCGTTTGGGGACAAAGGTGATGTCGGCAATCGAGCCTGCCGGCACTGGCACACGGAGTGACACACCATCAAATTTGCCCATAAGGTTCGGGTACGCCTTGGTAACGGCAACAGCGGCACCAGTCGAGGTTGGGATAATGTTTTGCGCCGCGGCGCGCCCCTCTTTCATCCCCCGTTTGGACGGACCGTCAACAATTGACTGCGTTGCCGTGTAGCCGTGCACGGTCGAGAGTATCGCGCGCTCAATCCCAAGCGTCTCGTCGAGTATCGCAATAACCGGCGACGCCGAGTTGGTGGTGCACGACGCGTTGGAGGTTATTGGGCACGTGCCCACCGCAGCGTCGTTGACTCCCATCAGTACTGTCGCGCCCAACGGGTTGTCATCTTTAACGGGTGCGGTTATGACAACATGCTTAGCCCCCGCAGTCACATGCGCGTTGGCCTTGGTGTAGTCGGCAAAGAACCCCGTCGCTTCGACCACAACATCTATATTCAAACTCTTCCACGGCAAGTTTGCCGGTTCCTTTTCGCTCAATACTTGGATGCGCTTGGCTCCAACGACTAGCCACCCTGATTTTCCCGCTTCGCTTGCTGGCTCGCTCGATACCTGACCGGGGAAGCGTCGGTACACCGTGTCGTACTGCAGCAGGTACGCCAAGTTCTCGACACTACCCAAGTCGTTGATAGCAACAATGTCGATGTCGGGGTCATGCACCGACGCGCGCATAAGTGCGCGGCCGATGCGACCAAATCCGTTTATTGCAACACGCACTGCCATACCAACAGTATACCGCTAGTTATATGCCTACTGCTCTTGCGTTATCGGGATAATACCGACCGTAGTCGTTCGTACCGTAGTTCCACCAACGTTGGTGCAGGTAATTGTAAAGACTGTATTGGTAGTTATTGCGTCAGTGGGCAAGGTTCCTTGCAGACCACTTATTGGTGCTATCGAGGTTGAGAAGCCGTTGGTGCCGGTGACCGAACACGAACTCCCAGGATTCGTAACGGTGAACGTTAAGTTAGCGCTGGCCCCCTTGCGAACGCGTATAGGGCCCGAAAATGTGTTAATGGTGGGTGGCGGGATGGTGCAGGCATTTGCGCTCGAATTCCATATATAACCCGACGGTACACAGGTACCACCGTTGCCGCCTGTTGGTACGCAACCGCTTGCCGTCCACGTGCTGGGCTGGAACCCAGGCACATCCGAACAGCGGTCATAAATCGTTACCGATGCCGAACACTGGCCACTAAGACCAGACGCCGCGTTAGTGACGGTCATGGTAAAGGTTGTCGGCGATGTCGTAATGGCCGGAGTCGATACACTGCCACCCGTGGCAAAGTTGTACGGTGTGTAGGTGACATAAATCATTCCTTGTGCGCCACCGCTGCCCGCAGACACCGCACCGCCACCACCACCCCCGCCGCCGTAGTTACCACCACTGCCGCCCGAGCGACCACCACAACCAGTACTTCCTAAGCATCCTGATCCCCCACCCCCGCCGCCGCCGCCCGGACCATAACCAGAAGCGATAGAGTTGTCTGGGCCACCACCATTGAGCCCCGGGCAACCGGTCGCGACACCTCCGGCTCCACCACCCCCATTTGTGCCTGCATTAACACATGAGAAGTAGGGGTACGATTGCACCCCTCCGCCAGTACCGGTATATCCATCGTTACCACCCGAGCCTCCCCAGTACGCGCTGCTGGTAGTTTGGCCTGCACCACCACCATTAGCACCACCACCACCGCCACCACCCGAATAATTGCCACCGCCATAGTTACCACCTACGCCGCCATTGCCGTTTGGCCCAGCAGCACCACCGCCACCAGCGCCACCATACCCAGAGGCACCACCGTTGCCGCCAGAGTATTTAAGCGTGCCTATCCCCGCCGAGGCTTGTCCACCAAGCGCTATGCCGCCGCTTGTAATACCTCCCGCTCCTCCCTTGGCGCAAGCAGCAGACGTCGCACAACTCGTACCCCCAAACCAGGTATCCCCACCAGCAATTCCTCCGCCAGTTCCATACCCCGCATTGCCGCCACCTCCACCCACCGAATAATTTATCGTCTGCGGATACGTAAACCCTGCGTAGTTCGTTACCGAAGAATAAGCACCGCCGCCGCCGCCGTTACTGTAAGTCCACGCAGCACCACCTCCGCCACCACCAATC
>Ga0172379_10008195_pt1 | contig 13247 bp, 9 predicted proteins | sample GrowelOW334metaG_FD_119756 | JGI IMG/M metagenome (GOLD analysis project Ga0172379, IMG submission 119756) | Groundwater microbial communities from an aquifer near a municipal landfill in Southern Ontario, Canada - Groundwater well OW334 metaG | ecosystem: Environmental > Aquatic > Deep... | reverse complement strand
GTTCCTGAGGAAGCAAAGGGTGACCGAGGGTTCGGCTATGCGCAGCACGACAGGGTTCCGTACGTGGGGGATGGCGATTCCGTCCCCTATCCCCGTCGAGCCCAGGGTTTCCCGGGAAAGTAGGACTTCGTAGAGAAAATCACGATCAACCTCCTCCGGAAGTTTCATGATATCCACCACCGAGCGAAGGACAGACGCCTTGTCATCCCCCTCGACAAAGTATTCGATGCCACCAGCCTTCAGGGCATCCGTGAAGGACGCCAGCGCTGTTTTTCCGGCATCCTCTTCCCCAAGTATGTCCGCCGAAACCTGGATCCCCCGGGAGATCGCCCACTCATGGAGTTCCGCGCGGTTGAAACGGTACTGTTCGTTTATCTTGTGGAAAGGAATATCTTCCTGCTGTATCAGACGGTATAGCTCTTTTTCCGACATCCCAAGTATGGCGGCCGTATCTTTCACGGACAATTGCATGATGAACCTTCTCTGAAGGGAAAATAAACCGCTTTGACTATACGTACAGCTTACGGATATGTATCCCCGGATGTCAACACGGCGTCCCGTCATGACGGCTCCCAAACTTATAGCTATAATCAAATCATGAAGCACGAAACGCAGGGGGCCTCTGTCGTGGACACCTCCAAGCGGTACACCAACGCCGACTACCAGACCTGGCCCGAAGGGGAGCGCTGGGAACTGATCGACGGCGTACCCCAATCAATGAGCCCCGCCCCACGAAGGAAGCACCAACGGGTGGTGAGCCTTCTTGACACTCAACTGAATATCTGGTTTGAAGACAAACCCTGCATGCCTCTCGTCAGTCCCCTGGATGTGTACCTGCCCGATGCCGATGAGGACTTCGAGGATATCGAGACGGTGGTCCAGCCGGATCTGGTGGTGATCTGCGACGAGGCGAAACTCATCGACGAAGGCGTGATGGGTGCACCGGATTTTGCCATCGAGGTGCTTTCCCCCACCACAGCATGGCGGGACCAGACCGAAAAACGGGACCTGTACGAGCGCCACGGTGTACGTGGATTCTGGATACTCAACCCCGAAACCCTGGAGGTGACCGCCTGGACCAGGGAAGGCGACACCTTCGCCCTACCCCGTTCGGGCTCCCTCAAAGTGGGCATGGATGTCTCCATTTTTCCCGGTTTCATCCTGAAAATCACTTCAAGACTGTAAGCTCTTCAATCGATCTTCAACCATTCAAGCCTGCGGACGCGCCTGCGAAGGAGCCCAGGACCAGGCCTCCTCTGGCGGGCGTTTCCCGGACGAGTGGCTCCTTGTACAGCCCGCCGCACCTGCCGGCGTTGTGAAGCACACTAAAGCTGAAGGTTCAAACCATGGTGGCAATGCTTCAAGCGGGAGGAAGGGGCAGCTGGAAACTGATCCGCGTCGTCTTTCCATCAATGCGTCCAACGTGGATTTCCGTACCGATCCGGGTCGCGAGCAAGCCGCATATGAGCAGACCCAGGCCGCTCCCGCGCTCCCCTGCAGTACCGGGCGTTGACTTGACATGGGCACCTGTCAAACCGGCAGCCTGGGTGGGATCGAGACCGGGACCCGTGTCCTCGACATAGAATTCGACCGAAGCCCCGAGTCTGCGGATTCCCAACCGGACGATCCCACCGCTTGGAGTGAATTTGCATGCATTGGTCGCAAGGTTCCGGAGTATCGCGGAAACCGCGTACGGATCGGTTGTGACCGGCGGTATTTCAATTCCAAGCTCCTGCACGACTGTAAGCCCTTTTTTTTGGGCCTCCGTCCCGATGCCCAAGACCACATCCACAAGGAGTCCTGAGGTATCCACAATGGATGTGGCGACGTCATGCTTACCTATCTCGATCTTGGTCCAGTCGAGTATTTGCAGAAGCAGGCGGATGCTCCGTCCGGCGCTCTCGCCAATCGCCGCGATGAATGACAGCCTTGTAGCCTCATCCATTTCGCTCCACTCATTCTGGAGCAGCTCGGCACCACTCTGGGCCACAAAGAACGAGTTCTTGAGATCATGGCTCAGAACATAGAGCATCCTGTCCCTGGCTTCAATTTCCGCAGCGAGTTCACGGCTTCTTCCTGCAAGATCCGCAGCGATTTTCCCAAGCCGACATTGAACCCCTACCCTGGCCACAAGTATTTTCTCGACAACGGGCTTGGTTATATAGTCGACGGCACCCACATCAAATCCGTGCAGGACGGCTTCAGGAGAAACCTCGGCCGCGGTCAGGAAAATCACCGGAACGGCGCTGGTCGCCTTGTCCGCCTTGAGTCTGGTACAGGTTTCGTATCCGTCCATTCCAGGCATCGAGACATCGAGGAGCACGAGATCGGGAAGATCCGCCGCAGCGAGCTCGAGAGCCCTTGGTCCGGAATCCGCCGGACGGGGATCGAATCCGGCCTTCCTGAGTATCGTGCACTCGATTGCCAGATTGTCAGCGGAATCGTCCACCACAAGTATGGATCCCAACGACTGGATTGAACTCATTCCGGACCACCTTGCTTCCTGTCCGGCTGCATGGCGGAAATCTCCTCGAATTCGGTCCTCCGCGCTATAAAGGCTTCGACAAGGGATGGATCGAAATGGGTGCCGGAATCCGATTTGATGATCTCCGCCGCCTTTGCTGCGGAAAAAGCCTCCTTGTATACCCTCCGCGAACGCAGGGCATCGTAGACGTCGGCCAAAGCGACTATACGCGCTTCAAGGGGGATAGCCTTGCCCGCCAAACCCTCTGGATACCCCTTTCCATCCCAACGTTCGTGGTGGAAACGCACAATGTTTTTTGCCCTTTCCGGCACGCCGGGATGGTCGAGCATGGCGCATCCGGCATTGCAATGGCTCTTCATTATTTCGAACTCCTGGGGATCGAGCCGACCAGGCTTCTTGAGGACGATATCCGGCACCGCCACCTTGCCTATGTCATGGATGACGGCGAAACGGCGTATTTCCGACGAATGTGATTCGGGAAGCCCCAACGCAACCGCGAGTTCACCCGAATAGGATCCGACGCGCTTGATATGCTCCGCTGAATCGTCGTCCCTCCATGCATTGGCGCTTTCGAGGGCACTGACCAGCGCGAAGTTGATCTGCTCAAGCTCATTTGTACGCTCTCTCACCTGTTCTTCGAGAAGATCGCGGTAACGCTTCAGCTCGATGTGGGTGGCTACCCTCTGGAGGACTTCGACAGGCTGGTACGGTTTGGTCACATAATCCACGCCTCCTGCCTTGAAAGCGGAAATCTTGGTCCCGACTTCCGAAAGCGCGGTCACGAAGATCACGGGAATCCTCACCGTGGCGGTATTGAGGCGCAGACGGCGGATCGTCTCCAGACCGTCCATGCCAGGCATCATGATATCGAGCAGCACGAGATCTGGAGGATCATACGCAGCGGTCGAGACACCATCCTCACCGTTGGTGGCTATCCGTACCTCATATCCAGCTTCGGCGAGAAGGCCACCCAGAACGGAAAGGTTCGCGGGCTCGTCATCGACGATAAGGACCGATCCGCGTTTCGGCTCAGACATTCCCACCCCCTAAATTCCTGTTCATCACCGTTTCGATCTTTTCAGCCTGGGCGAGAAAGTAACGCATTCCATCAACGTCCACCACGCTCGCCCGTTCAGCCAGACCCTGGCCGGCAATGACCAGGGATTTCAGCGCGTAACGTTTTCCAAGTTCTTCCATGGATCTGCCAGCCTGCTCGGCGACGACCACCGAAAAGGTTTTCTTCGCCTCCGAAAGCAGCTCCGCCGTTCCGGACCTGAAACTTCCGGACAAGCCGTCGGGCAACCCACCTGCCTGCGCGAGTTCAATCCCGAAAAGTCCGAAGGCGTCCGGCCAGGAAGATGATTCTGTACCCGGGGCCTCCCCACTGGAGCGGACAGGCAGGTGATTCGCCAGCTCCCGGAGCAGCATGGTCCGGGATATCGGCTTTCGTAGTTGCCCCTGCGCTAGTCCGAGAATATCCTTTTCCTCATCCTCCATCTCCACCGACGCGGTGAGCACTATGATCCTGACCATATCCCAGGCAGTCCGTGCACGTATCGCGCGAATCGTTTCAGGTCCGTCCATCACGGGCATCTGAAGATCCATGAACACGAGTGCGGGTTTCCTGGTTTCCATCCGCGCCAGCGCAACCCTTCCGTTTTCTGCTTCCTCGACTTTGAGCCCTGCTGGTTCCAGGAATTCCCTCATCACCCGGCGGCTGAAGATATCGTCGTCCACCACCAGCACGAGGGATGGCTCGAACCGCACAGTGGCAAATTGCGTGCGGTCCTCCCCATCGCGCAGTGGACTGGACACCGCTGGCATGACGGGTAAAAGCAGAATGAATTTCGAGCCCTTACCCAGCACGCTTTCGACTTCCAGGGACCCTCCCATAGATTCCGAGAGGCGTTTCGAAATGGCCAGCCCGAGTCCTGTTCCACCATAGCGACGCGAATTCTGGTTTTCGACCTGACGGAAAGGTTCAAAAATCAATTCCTTGAACTCATCGGGTATACCGATACCCGTATCCGAGACCTCCAGACGCAACGAATAGCTTCCGGCTGTTCCGGGCGGATCGGAGACACGTACGGAGACTGCAATTCCGCCTTCATGGGTGAATTTGACTGCATTGCCTATCAGGTTGAAAAGGATCTGCCTTAATCTCTTCTCGTCCAGCATCAGGCCCGGAGGGAGTCGTGGATCGATTTCGATGTCCCATCGGAGCGTCTTCCTCAGAAGCTGAGGTTCAAATACGAGACGGAGCTCCTCGACCATGTTCCGAAGGTCTATCGGTTCGACCCTTATTGCCATACGACCCGCTTCCAGTCTTGAAAGATCGAGGATGTCGTTGATGAGTTCGAGAAGGACCCTGCCGCTGGTCTGGATCCCTTCCAGATACGATTCCTTGCGGGTTTCCCCGAGTTTCCTATCGCGAAGAAGTTCGGTGAAACCCATGATCGCATTCAGGGGAGTCCGGATCTCGTGGCTCATATTGGCAAGGAACTCGCTTTTGGCACGTTCCGCCCTGGAAAGTCGTTCGGATTCCAGTTTGAGCTGGTCGGCGAACAGCCTGCTTCGCGCCAGGGAGCGGCCGATCAACCAGGATGCACCAATAAGGAAGGAGACCACTGCCAGGAGGCCAAATGTCGTCCATGCATACACGATTCGGCCTTTCGTCTGTGCAGTGGCGGATTTGTCGTGTGCGATATTTTCTATCCGTTCCTTAAGCACATCGATCAGGTTTTCGATTTCCCTGATCGGATCGCTGAATACCGACTTGAGCAAGAAAGGCGATAGAACCCCGCCTTCCCGGCGGCGTTTCATGACATCCTGGAGATAGACGAATTTATCACTTATATTTTTTCGCAGGGCATTTAGTTCAGTGGGGGCAAAAATGAGATCAAGTCCTTCACGATTCTCGTCAGCCTCAACACTGAAACCGCTATCCAGCAGTGCCAGAGTCTGGTCCCGCAGTTGGATGAATGCAGCCTCATCTTCCTTATCGCCGCTGATCAGGAACAACCGTGCCCTCGACACTGCCCGCGTGAAGTTGACGGAGAGGGAGGATAACGTTTCCTGCATGGAAATGACACTGACCAGATCCTGGTCCACCTTGGCTCCGTAGGAGATTGACCAGTAATTCGCGTAGACGATGAGCACCGAGCAGACTAGGGCTGCGATGACGGAGCCGATCCGAAGTAAGTATTCATTGCGGGTTGATGTGTCCCTGCTGGCAGGAGCGGTTGAACCTTCAGGTCCGCCGGATGCCGCGTTGGGGACGGAAGTGGAGACAGAAGTAGAGACGAAAGACTCTCCGGTTTTCGCTTTGTGACCTCCATTAAAACATGCTGAAATACTTTACAAAGATACTAGGATTATCGAAATGGAGAGTCAAGACCGGAACCCTCCAGCTCCCTGTCACCAAGAACCATGGGCTCCACCCCAAAGTTACTCAAAAAACCTGTACCACGCTTTAAACCATAACAATTCTGTATAAAGCGACGTTTCGAGCGTTTTACCGACATTCTTTGCGTTATGTCGCGTTTTTCTATTGAAGCGAAGCCCCCTCTCGACTACACTTGACGGGTTATGGCAATTGACCCGGCGAATCCACTTATTGTCCAAAGCGATAGGACCCTACTCCTCGATGTGCACGCAGTCCGGGCAGAAGAAGCACGGGCCGCCATCATGCCCTTCGCCGAGCTGGAAAAGTCGCCGGAGCACATACACACCTACCGCATCACGCCGCTTTCCCTCTGGAATGCGGCCAGCGTTGGCCTTGTACCCGCGGACGTCACCCGCGCACTGGAAGAGTTCACCCGCTACCCCGTGCCGCGGGGTATCACCGATAGTTTTTCCGACGTCATGGCCCGCTACGGCAAGATACGCCTTATCGCCTGGAACGGGAACGGGAACGGTGAAAGAAACGGGAACGGCCAGACCGAGGCGCCCACTGGTGACCCCGGCGCAGGCAACACAACCGCGGAATGCGTAGGGGTGGAAGGCGCGCCGGAACAGAAAATGGAAGACCACCTTGCCCCGCTCCTGCTTGTTGCCGACGACCCCGCCGTGGAGGCTGAAATCGCGGCTTCCAAGGTATTGGCCAAGTACCTGACCCCGGCCATGGACGGCTTCCTGGTCGCCCTCACCAACCGGGGAACAGTGAAGCGCGAGCTCATCCGCCTGGGTTGGCCGGTCAAGGACGAGGCGCCGCTGGCCGAGGGCGAAGCCCTGGATGTGCCTTTGAGGACAACAGCCCTCGGCGATCGGCCCTTCGCGCCCCGGGACTATCAGCTGGAGGCGGCCCGTTCCGTGGTGGGCGACGGTGCCCCTGGCACCGGCTACGGAGTGGTGGTCCTGCCCTGCGGCGCGGGAAAGACCGTGGTGGGCATGACGGTCATGAGCCTATTAAAAACCAACACCCTCATCCTGACCACGAACGTGGCGGCGGTCCATCAATGGATAGCCGAACTTTTGGACAAGACCGAGCTGCGGGAAGACCAGATCGCCGAATACACCGGCGATTCCAAGGGTGTGGCGCCGGTGACGGTGGCGACCTACCAGATACTCACCTGGCGTCCGGATGTACTGGCTGAATTCCCCCACTTCAAGCTTTTCCGTGCCCGCCCCTGGGGGCTCATAATCTATGACGAGGTACACCTCCTGCCGGCGCCTGTTTTCCGGGTCACCGCGGAACTGCAGGCAGTTCGCCGTCTGGGGCTGACGGCCACCCTCGTGCGTGAGGACGGCGCTGAGGACGCGGTGTTCAGCCTGGTGGGTCCCAAACGCTACGACGTGCCCTGGAAGGACCTTGAGGCCAAGGGCTGGATAGCCGAGGCTGTGTGCGCGGAAATCCGTGTGGACCTGCCGGATGACCTCAAGATACCCTACGCCACTGCGGACCAGCGCAACAAATACCGCATCGCCAGCGAGAATCCCCTCAAGCGGAAGATCGTGCGCCAGCTCATAGAAAACCACCCCGACGACCGCATCCTCGTCATCGGCCAGTACATAAAGCAGCTGGAGGAGCTGGCGAAGGATCTGGACGCGCCGCTCATCACCGGCAAGACGCCCAATGCCGAGCGGGAAGTCATCTACAACGATTTCCGCCACGGCGGGGTGCGCATCATCGTGGTGTCCAAGGTGGCCAACTTCGCCATCGACCTGCCCGACGCCTCCATGGCGGTGCAGGTGTCCGGCTCCTTCGGGTCGCGCCAGGAAGAAGCCCAGCGACTGGGACGCATCCTGCGCCCGAAGGCGCGCAATTCGTATTTCTATTCAATTGTCTCCCGCTTTACCAACGAAGAGGAATTCGCCGCCAACCGGCAGAAATTCCTGGCCGAGCAGGGTTACAAATACTCCATCCAACACTGGACTCCCGAGGAGCTCGCATGAACGAGAAGACCCGAGCTTTTCCCCAAAGGACAATCGCGGAATGGAAGAGCGCCATGCTCACCCTTCCGGACGGTCCGTTTTTCGACCTGATGCGTACCTACCTGGGCGATATCCGTACGCCCTTCAACAAGCAACGGCTCATAGACGAACTTGCCGGTTTTCTGGGCAGGAAAGAAATCCAGGATACCGTCCTCTCGTTCCTGGACGCCACGGACAAGCGCATGATCGCCGCGATCGAGTGCCTGGAAGAACCTGCTGCGGACGAACTGTCCGAGTTTTTCGAAGGCGAGTTGTCCTTCGCCGAACTACACGCGGTGCTCCTCAACCTGGAAGAGCGTCTGATCCTGTTCAAATTCGACGACGAGGGTCGGCGACGCCTTGCCCTCAATCCCGCCCTCAAGGCGGTGCTGGATCCCTTCGCCTCGGACATCTCAATATTGTTCCCGAGCTTTCCGCTCCCTGTCGCACCGGAGCTTCCCGCTCTTGGTTCCCCCTCAGGCGAAAGCGCCCAGGCTTTGGACGATCTGTTCATCGCCGCCGTCATCGCCTTCCTGTACCGGAGGTCGGACCTGTACAAGGTTACCGGTGAATACCGGAAAAAAGCCTCCGACGACATGGCCCTCGTGTTCCCCCCAGACAGCTTCACGGTTTCGGCGGGCGTCCTGCGTGCCCTGGGAGTTGTCGCAAACGAGGGTGAGAAAACGCGGGTGGACCAAGCCCGCCTCGAAGCCCTGGCAAGCCTTGATAGCGCCGACCGGGCCTTCTACATAGCCGCCGGTGCCTGTGGTGGCGAACTGGGTGGCGGACAACGGGTGCCCCGTGAGCGGCTTGCGGCCTGGGCCCGGATGTTCCACGAGCTGCAAGTGCTTCTCGATCCTGGCCGCCTCTACCCCTCGACGACCATACTCAAACTGCTTACCATCGCGGAGCACGCCAGCCGCCCCCACCGCAGGCGACGCTGGGGGCCCGATGACCGCAAGCACGACCTCTTTTCCGGCGCCGACCCCGCCCTGTTCCGCGCCGCCTGCCTGCGCGCCCTGATAATAGCGGGCATCCTGCAGGAAACGGCCCCCATGGCAGATCCGGACCGCCGGACCGATGTTGCGGTGACCGGCATCACCGACTCCGAAGGCTCGGATATACCCGTTCCGGATACCTCCGCCCAGACAAAACTTTACCGGCTGCGTGCCGGAACGTCAGGACCGGCCGCGCCCTCATCCCCCGACCGGCCTGCCCTGGTGCTTGATTCCGCCTTCGGGGTTACCGTATCGCCGGAAATCAGTTTCCTCGATGCCCTCGAGCTGGGCCGTTTCCTGGACCTGCGGGAGACGGGGCGGGTAATCCGTTTCGAGCTTACCCGCGAATCCGCGGTGCGGGGCTTCAACGGTGGCATAACACCGGAAACCATGCTCAAGACCATCGACACCCTTTCCGGCAGGGACATTCCGCAAAATATACGCTGGTCCATAAGCGACTGGCACACCCGCTATTCATCAGTGGGAATCTACCATGGCATAGTGCTTACCGTGGCGCAGGAACGTCGCTTCATACTGGAGACCGAGCCCCTGGCGGGCATGATCGAGCGCGAGTTGGCACCTGGAGTCTATCTGCTCAAGATCGATTCCGAGGAGGAGGCCGCCCGGGCTTTGGTCAAAGCCGGTGTGGATATCATCGCGTTTCCGGGAAAAAAGGAAGCGCGGGACCCCCAGAAACTGCTGGAGGAGGATGAACACCACTTCACCTTCTACGCCCCCGTCAGCCAGACCACTCCCCGTACAGAAACCCTTGCCCCCCTGCTCGTGCTGCCCCAGACTCCACCAGTGGCAAGCATGGCGGCAGGCACTCCCAACGGGTCTCCCTCAAACGCCACGGCAGGCGGCTCCTCAGGTACTCCAACCCCCACAGCAGGCTCCGCGTCGGCAGCGGAACGCCTTGAAGCGTTGCGATCAGCATTGGCCGCCAAGCCCCTGCCCAAGGACCAGCGTGACGAGTTGGCCGCGCGGCTGGAACGCCGGGTTGTGCTCGCTCCTACCCAATTGGTGGGTGCGGCGGTGCGCTATGAAAAGCTCGAGGCCAAAGGCCTCGATTACGTGGGCAAGGTCCGCGTGGCGGAACAGGCCATTGCCATAGGCTCTTTTGTGGAAATGTTCTGGCGAGGCCCCAAGGGGGAACCCAACCGGGCCCTCGGCGCGCCGATCGCCCTGGAAAAGAACGGAGGCGAAGTCGAACTTGTGGTCGACCCCGCCCCCCGTGGCGAACGCATCAAGGTGGCGGTGGGCAAGATCAGCCTTATCCGCCGCATCAAGCGCTCGATATTTGGTGACTAGGCAGCTCTTTCAAAACGGATTTTGAAAGAGGTTCTAAAAACTATAGCGCAGTTCGATGAACAGGTAGTCGTTGTCCACGGTGCGGGCATTGGAGAAGGTCCCCAGCTCGCGGTCCGCGTCGCCCTCTTCCAGAAAGGAGCCATAGAAGGCCGCCCCGGCCTTGAGGTTGAGCCCGTCGGCCAGGTTGTAGCCCATGGAAACAGTCCCCAGCCAGTCGCGGGCGGCGAGTTCCGCCAGGAACAGCGCTTCCGGCTGAAGGGTTTCCGCCAGCAGCTTGCCCGCGAGCCGTGCGCTGAAGGCGTTCTCGAACGCAAACGCCTGCCCGTCGTACTGGCGCACCATCCTTGCCAATTCCTGATCGGCGGTGGCCGAATAATCCGAGGGAGCCTTGTGGTTCATCACCCAGCGTGGTGCCCAGGCGAGCGAGGCTGTCAGCATGCCGTCGAAGAAAGACCGCGAACCCTGCACGACGCTGGAAAGCGAGGGGTTCCTGGCGGCGGGGTCAGACCCCTCGATGTCACCGGTGAGGGAGAACGCCGTTTCTGCCCGCAGATCGTAGCCCCCGGCGAGCAGGGTCGCGTCCAGGCCAAACTGCTGGATACGATTGTGTACCGGGGTCATCGTGGTGGTGACAGTCATGGAAGGCACGAAACTAGTTACCATCGCCACATCAAAATCCGGGTACCGGTCCAGATAGCTGAACCAGCTCGCGGAGGCCTGCACCGAACCCAGATAGAACAGCGCACGTACGCCGCCTTCCATGTTTGCGGCGCTGACTTCCGGAGACTCGTCCTCCTCGATGATCACGCGCTGGGCAGGAACCGAGGGGACGGTCAGGTCCATCGCTATCGACGGCATATCGTTGGGCACCGAAACGGGCATGAACAAGGCCTGCACCGTTCCCAGGTTGGCCGGCAGGTTGTAGACCAGATTGGCGGCGAGGGTGCCCATCTTCTGCTCGTCCAGGGTGGATACCAGCCGGGTGCCGATGTGCCGGGGGTTCAGCGTGTCGGTGGGGTTGTTGCCGTCCGCCAGGCCCCAGGCCAGAATCTGTTAGCCCACCCGCAGGTCGAAGTCGCCAAGGGGCAGTTCGGCCCAGGCCTCCTTCAGGTCCAGGAAGCCCAGAAGCCGGTCGTTGCCCGTCGCCTCGAAAGCCAGCGGGTACGGAAAGGCCGTCTCCAGATTGATATCGTCCCCGGGGCCGGCCAGGTTCGAATAACCCTCAAGCGCGAGTCTCAGTCCCAGTATGTCGAAGGCATACCCATCCAGTATCAGGGCACCCCGGACCCCTGCGGATGCGAGGAAAGTATCGGCATCCGGGCGCGCATAGGCGGAACCCGCCACCCAGCCCGAAATTCCCCCATCGAACAGGGGTGCGGCAGGAACTTCCTCGGCCCCGGCCTCGCCCTCAGAATCCTGGGCAAAAACCCCAGGCGCGATGGCTAGGACGCCGGCCAGGGCAATGGTGAGGATTGGGCGCAGGCCCTGTCCGGGGGCTACAAGAAAGCCGCGTGCACTAACTTCATTTTTGGCCTTCATCAGCGGCCCCGTTCCAGGTAGCGCAGGGTAAAGTATTTGTCGTCTATCGTCGGCAGGTTCACGGATTTTACGAATTCCCAGATAGTCTTGCCGCCCGATTCAAGGTTGGCCATCTCCATGCTCTGGAACTGCCAGAATTTGCCGTCCACCAAGCGCTGGCCGTTCACCGTCAGGCGCTTCACCAGTTTGAGCGAAGAATCGTAGTACTCGGTTTTTTTCGAGGTGGCGTTCTCGGCGTTGATCCATTTCACCACCTTGCCGTACCCGTACTTCTTGACCGTAGCCGGTCCCTTGGCCAGATATTCCACCTTTATATACTTCATGCCGTCCAGCTGTTCCTCGCCCTGGGCCTTGGCGGTAAAGTCCGCGCGGTCCAGGCTGCCAAGGTCGGCAAAGCTGAAGTCGGAACCCAGGAAGGCGCCGGTCTTGGAGTCGCCGCCGGAGGTGCCTATGGCGCGTACCTTGCGGAGGGCGGGCAGGTAGATGTACTGCTCGTCGTCCTTGCCCGATGCCTCGTAGTCCACGGTCAGGAAGCGGGTATCCTTGACGTCCGCGGGGGCGGAAAAAATCAGCATCTGCCTGTCAGTGCCGTCGGCCTCGGTCTTGGTGTAGGCCTTTATCTCCCGCGTCCGGGCCTGGCCCGCCTTGTTCACGATAACCATCTTCATATCCCCCTCGGTGGCGGGCGGCCGCGGCATGGTCTCGTTCTTCACCAGCAGGCTTTCGAGGTCCTGGGCTCCCGCTGCCATTGCGGCGGCTACAATCAGTGTAAGAAATGCGATTCGTTTCATAAGGGTCTCCTTTTAATGACGTTTCATTTGGCTGCCTCGTCGCAAGAGGCGGCGAGTCGGGGTTTATCCAGGAATTTGGGCTTCATGATGGCCAGCAGGGCGGGCAGCAGGGTTACCGCGAAGAGCGAGCTGGTAATCATGATAAGCGACAGTAGCAGGCCCATGAACATGTTGCCCCTCAGTTGGCTGAACAAGAGGGCGGAGAAACCCGCGGCTACGGCCAGGGCGTTGAAGAAGATGCCCTTACCCGTGGTGCGCATGGTCTCGATCACCGCGTTCTTGTAGTCCAGCGTGCAGAGCATGGACTTGAGCCGTTCCATGAAGTGCAGCGTATAGTCGATGCCTATGCCTATGCCGATGGAAGCGATGGTGGCCGTCGAGATGTCCACCGAGATACCTGCCAGACCCATAAGGCCGAAGTTGATGATCAGCGATGCGGCCAGCGGTACTATGGAGAAGAGACCCTCCACGAAGCTCCGCGACATCAGGGTGATAAAGAGGAACACCACCACCAGCGAGGCCAGCACCGAGGAAACCTGGCTCTGCACGAGCAGGCGCAGGATGGCCAGGGTCAGGTTGGACAGGCCGGTGATATCCGCCCTGGAACCGGGGGGAAAATTCTTCGCGATATAGTCCCGGGTTATCGCCTGAATCTGGCCGATGAGGGTTGAACTGGCGGTCTTGACGAACACGTTGATGCGGGCGGTCTTG
>Ga0172379_10008194_pt1 | contig 13248 bp, 11 predicted proteins | sample GrowelOW334metaG_FD_119756 | JGI IMG/M metagenome (GOLD analysis project Ga0172379, IMG submission 119756) | Groundwater microbial communities from an aquifer near a municipal landfill in Southern Ontario, Canada - Groundwater well OW334 metaG | ecosystem: Environmental > Aquatic > Deep... | reverse complement strand
GACGATGACGGAAGAGAAGAGCGACAAGACTGCCGGTAAGGACGCAGAGCTCGTTGTCTTGGACGACGCGACTCGGGCGCTGGTGGGAGACTACCTCGAAGCCACGCAAGCTACGCACATAGCGGCGGAGATGCTCCGGGACGCCCTGCGCGACGAGGCCAAGGCGGAGGCACTCCACATCCTTGCTTCGTCGTGGAAGCGCGCCACGGAAGACGGCCCGCTCCAAATGCACGGCGAGAGCGCCCCGCGCCGGGCGCTGCGGAAGGTCACGCGGGAGGTCGGGATCGCCGGGGAGCGTGTGCTTGCGGCGCGGGTCGTCAAGGGCGCGAAGGTGCCCGTGCGCATGGCAGTCAGCAAGCTCCTCTCGGGCAAGCCGGAGCTGCGGTCTCAAGCCCTGGGGTTTCTCGACTCCGACGCGGGCGACGCGGCATTTGGAGTGTTCGTAAGCGTCTTCATGGAGCACGCCCCCTTCGGTGACGAAGAGCGCATGGCCGAGCTCGCTTCGGAGATTCGCATTCAGGCGTTCGACAAGCTCGGCGGCGGTACCTTCGATGCGATCTCTGCGGCGATTGGCGACGTGGTAGGAAAGGAGGTCTCCGCGGCGCTGGCGGCTTCGAAGAAGGGCCGCGTCAGGGTGGAGGTGGGCGAGGGCGAGAGCGACGGCGCAGCTCAGGAGCGAGTCGAGATGGCTCGGCCCAAGGCGCGCAAGACTTCGAGGAAGGGAGACTGAAGAAGATGGACTGCGAGGGCAAAGAACACGAGGCGCCGTTCTGTCACGCTTGCAACAGCGTGCCGACGCAGGATTGCGGTCGCGAGCATCCTCTCATGGTGGTTGGGCTGCGCTTCGACGGACAGTCCGTGCCGGAGGGCGGTGTTGCTGGCGGGCAGGCCATGAGTCACGAGGAGAGGCTGCACGTCGCGCTTAGCCGCTGCCTGTGGGTCGAGCGGCTCCTCGTGCGGGCGGCGTCCTCCGAGGGCACCAAGACCGACTTGGCGTCCGCGCTGGAGACGCTGCACGGGGCCATGGTGGTGCTGCGTGGGAGGTGTGGGTAGAAGGGTCGTGCAGGCGCGACGGACGCCTGTGCAACCAACGCAAGCCCCGGAGCTTGCGGCGGACGGCAGAACTGAGCGAACACCCCTACTTGTCGATACTGCTCAAAAGCTCTGCCATCCACCGCAGGCCCCGGGGCTCTGAGTGAGCCCTGAAGAAAGCGAGCCGGCATCATGCCTCTAGCAAACGAAGTCCTCTGCCCGCGCTGCGGGGCCTTCATGCGAAAGCGCGACGGCAGGCGCGGGCCCTTCTGGGGCTGCACAAAGTACCCAACGTGTCGCTGCATCGTCAATGTCGAGGAGGTGCAGGAGCCAGCTCGGCCTTTGCGTCTTCTGGAGGAGCCCCGGCGCTACGTGGTCCTCGACACGGAAACCACTGGCACTGAGGCTACGTCGAGGATCGTAGACCTCGGAGCGCTCTTGGTGGTGGACGACGTCGTCGTCGAAGAGCTCTCTGTGCTCCTTGACCCCGAGGTGCCGATCCCCGAGGATGCAATTGCTGTCCATGGCATCACCGACCAGATGGTGCTGGAGCAGGGGATCGACCCAGCGACGGCGCTGCGTGGGTTTCTGGGGATGATCGCTGGCCCCGAGGGGCCTTGCCCCATCCTCGGGCACAACGTCGTCTACGACCTGTCGCGCGTGGCCTACGAGCTGGAGCTTGCGGGGCTCTCCAGGCCCGGCGCTCTGGGCTTTTGCACTCTAGAAGTGGCGCGCGAGTGCTGGCCGCGGATGGAGAACCACAAGCTCATCACGCTGGTCGCGGCTTTGGGACTCCAGGACCACGGGGCGCATCGCGCCCTGGCGGACGTCCGCATGGACCTGGACGTGTGGCGCACCGCGCGAAAACACTGGCACGGGCTCGGGTTTATGACCCTTGACCCCGCGGCGGTTCTGTGACAGGGTGGGCAGGTTCCTGCGAGGAAAGGATAGGTCGCGATGGGCAAGGACGAGACGGGCGTCAAGCAGCCTGACAGCGCAGAGGGACCGCTCACCTTGACGCTAGAGGACGGGAGCGTGGTGCGGGCGTGGCCGAAGGATGTGGCGAGGTATGGTACCGATGGCTTCTCTGTGCTGCGTCGCGCCGAAATGCTCTACGCCAGGGTCGTCGAGATCCACGGGCGGCTCGATGGCAAGACCTCTCCCTCGGAAGCCGTCGAGCCGGAGGCGCCTCGGTGCGTCAACTGCGGGGCAGAGAAGCGCCCACCGAAGTGCTATGCGTGCTTCCAGGAGCAGCCCGCTGGCGATGTCCAGGGAGAGCCCGACGCGGCAGAGCTTGTGCTCTGCCTTGTGTGGGGCTTTGTCCAGGGTCTAGGCAACAAGCTGCCCGACCTGATGAGTGCGAAGGTGTTCCCGGCGCTGGAGTACCTGAACACCAGGGTTGCAAAGATCAACGCGAGGCTTCCGAAGTGAGCGACCCCGAGGACAAGGACGACGCGCTAGAGTACGAGCCATACTCCAGGATGGGCACGGTGGTGGCCGTGGAGCGCTGGAGTGGAATGCTCTACGGATGCCCGCCGCCGACTGCCAGGGCGTGCAAGTGCTCCCACTGCGGCGTGGACTACAACCCGCTGCCGTGGCCCGCTCCGAAGCTGTGCCCGGCGTGTGGGATGCCGGCGGCGAAGCCTCTTCACCCAGAGAAGGAAGCCCAAGATGAGCAGTGACAGCGCCCCTCCTCCGTTCCCTCCTGGCCTCCCGGCGCTCGGCGACCTGGAGAAGAAGTTCGTGCGGTGGTGGTCCTTTGCGAGGCACTACATCATCGACCCGAGGACGCAGAAGAGAGCCGAGAAGGTGCTCTTTCCCGAGGAGAGGGCCGCTCTGGTTGACCTTCTGGATGAGCTCGACAATAGAGAGCAGGAGAGGGCGAAGAGTGGACCGTAGAATTCTGATATCGAGAAAGTATCGGTATTCAACAGACCAGGACTTCTTTTCGCACTTGTCTCCGGTGGAGTTCTGGAGAGGCGATAGCGTTCTGTACGGACCTGAGCCTGGGAGAGACTCGGCAAGTGTGGCGAATGCTAAGGAGGAGCAAGTGACGGAAGAGCAAGAGCGAGCCACTGAGGCGGCAAAGAAGGAGGCCAAGGACAAGCTCGTCTCTGGCTTGAAGCGAGGGCCGAGGGATCTCGCGGACTTCCTTCGATGCGCTTTCCCCGACGTAGGAGAGAGTCAGGTCCAGCGTACCGTGGACTTGCTGGCGTACGGATGGGAAGACTACCGGGAAGAGAGCCCGGAGCTTCTCGGCCTCATTGCAGGGTGTAAGCGCGGAAGGGAGCCGAACGATGAGAGGTCCGAGCGCCTGAAGGAGGAGGTCGGCAGATGCCTTGTCCAGCAGGATGCGATTTGCGGGGTTGCCACCAACAGGCCGTACTGGAACGACAGCGAGAGGATAAGGTTCGCCCTCGCGGAAGTCGGCGCAGCGGCGGTGTCGGCGTGCGAGAGCAGTCCTTACATCTGGAGCAGCTCGGCCCCTGTGGACTGGAAAACAAGCCTTCGCAATTACGCCGCTTTTGCGTTGACACGCTCCAGAGGTGACGCTACTGTTCCCTTGTCCAAACCCGTAGAGGCGGGCGAGGGCAGCTTCGAGAAGGAGAGAGTGATGGACAAGTCGGGCGTCATGGCAGAAGCCAAGGTGGAGTTCAGTGAGGCGAGCATTCGCCTCGCAGCAACGCAGGCGACCAAGTTCGCTCGCGGCCTCGTGGCAGCGGCGATGGTTCGCCAGCTCGCAGGCGACGAGAAGGGCGAAAACCTCGCGGAGGCGCGGCGGATCGCGGCGGAGTTTCTCCAGACGCCTCTCGGGGACGCGCTGACGCGCATGGCCCTTGGGTTCGCCGTCGAGGCGATCCCCAACGAGAAGGCCAAGGTGCTCGCCAAGGAGCTGCGCGTCTCTGCGATGGAGCGCGGCGGCAACGAGGCGGTGGAGTTCATCACGAAGCCCCTGCGCGAGTTCGTGGAGGGCCTCGCCTCGGGCGAGAAGAGCGGCTTCGCGGCCCTGATGTCCGGCGACTTCAGCTCCCTCACGGGCGCCAGGGTCGAGGAGATCGCGGAGAGCTCCGGCAGCGCGGCAGACGAGCTTGCGAGTCGCAAAACCGCCCTCGCTGGCGGCAAGGCTCAGACGCAGAGCAAACCGTAGGCGTCAACCAGCCTGACAGTCCACCGGAGGCACCGTGGCAACAGAGATCCTGGTCGGCAACTGCGTCTCCAGCATGGCCGCCCTGCGCGAGAAGCGTTTCCACATAGCTGTCACGTCCCCTCCGTACTTGTGGCAGCGGCTCTACGGGACCGACCCGGTGGACTGGCCCGAGGTGACGTACAAGCCCATGCCTGGGATGCCAACCGTGACGGTCCCTGCGTGGCGCGGGGAGCTTGGGGGCGAGCCGGAGCCCTTGGCGTACGTTGGGCACCTCGTAGAAGTGTTCCGGGGCGTGTGGAGGGTGCTCAGGGACGACGGCACGCTCTGGGTGAACGTCGGGGACAGTTATCATAATGTGCGGACGCACAATAACGGTGGCGTGCCGACAAACACAGTCCACCTTGGCACGTCGAGAGACGGAACAGAGTGTTTCAGTCGAGAGAACCGCAACAAAAAGCTGGACGGCATAGGGGAAAAGAACCTCCTCGGCATCCCCTGGCGCGCAGCCCTCGCCCTCCAGTCTGACGGGTGGGTTTTGCGCTCGGAGGTCATCTGGCACAAGCCCGCGCCGATGCCCGAGAGCGTGCGGGACCGCCCGACGCGGGCACACGAGCAGCTCTTCATGTTCTCCAAGGGGCCGAAATACTTCTACGATGCCACGGCGATTGCCGAGACGGCAGAGTGCGACAGGAAGCGTGGGCCTGCGCTGCACGCAGACCTGGACAGCACAAACGGCAACTCTGGCCTTTGCAGAAGAGAACTCGCAGAGACTCGCAACGCCCGCTCCGTCTGGGCCATCAACAGCGAGTCCATGGCAGAAGACCACCACGCAGCCTTCCCGACAGAGCTTCCGAGGCGCTGTATCCTTGCCGGGACGAGCGCTCATGGAGTTTGTGCCCTTTGTGGCGCCCCCTACGTCCGGGTCGTAGAGCGCGGCTCTAGGCCCGACCGGCCCGGCAGAGTGCAGGAGCGTGAAGGGGACTCCATCGGAGAAGCGCACGGCGAGGACGGGCGAGACGGCTCGCGCAAGATCGCCACCGCGAAGACGCTCGGCTGGGAAAAGACGTGCAAGCGCGAGCCGCACTACGCCTGGCCCAAGGCAGAGAGAACAGAAGTGTCCAAGCCGGCTCCCGCGGAAGTGCTGGACCCCTTCGGCGGGAGCGGCCGCACCGCCGTCGCCGGGTGGCAGACGCAGCGGGACGTGGTCCTGTGCGAGATTCGTGAGGAGTACGCCGAGATCGCCAGAAGGCAGATCGAGGCGGCGATGCAAGGGCAGAAGATCAAACGCAAGCAAGAGGACAAGGCAGTGGGCATGGGAGTCTTGGTTGCGAAGGCAACCCTGGGAGGTGTGAAGTGAGCCGAGACGCGACGCCGCTAGACGTTCTGGAGAGAAGGGCCGACTGGTGCGTGGTCTGCGGCGACTGCCGGGACGTGATGCCTACGCTCCCGCCGGGCGTCTTCGACTCGGTGACGACGGATGAGCCCTATGCGATCCCCAAGGGGAGCGCGTTTGTGCGGCGCGGAGGGCGCGATGTCGAAGAGTGCGGCGAAGAGGACTTCAACGCCCTTGTGCCCGGCTGGATTGCCCTTGCGGCACCGCTGGTCATGGACGGCGGCTACCTCTCGACGTTCACGGCTGAGCAGCGAAAGAAAGAGGTGGAAGCCGACATGGCGGCGCAAGGTCTTGTGCCTTGGCGACCGTTCTACATCGTCAAGACAGCGCCCGCGCCGACCCCGCGCCCAGGGTTTATGTCGGCGGTCGAGGTGTGCGTCATCTCGTACAAAGGCAAGCGGCGATGGTTCGGGGGGGGCAGCACCTCGAACGCATGGATCGGCCTTACCCCGAACAGGCTCAACAACGCGGTCCACGACTCCGAGAAGCCAGTCGAAGCGATGGCGCAGCTTCTTCGAGCGCTGGTTCCCGTTGGGGGCGTGGTTCTGGATTGCTTCGCGGGGAGCGGCACGACCGGCGATGCTGCGCTGCGACTCGGGATGCGCGTGGTCCTCATCGAGAAGAGCGAGAAGAACTGTGAGCTTTGCAGGGAGCGCCTTGAGGGCGCGGCAAAAGGGATGAAGTGGCTTGGCAAGAAGAGAGACCGCAATCAGACGGTTTCGATGGGCGTTGTCACGGAGAAGGCAACCCTGGGAGGTGTGAAGTGAAAAGCGGGACAAGGGCTCTGGTCTACATCGCTGGCCCGTACACGGGAGACGGAAGCAAGGAGGACACAGAGAGGAACGTAGCGGCTGCCATCGCAGCGGGAGACATCCTTCTGAACGCAGGGATGGCCCCGTTCGTCCCGCACCTCTCGCACTACTGGGAGGCCAGGTTCCCGCACCCGTACGATGTGTGGATGGACTACTGCCTCTCCTGGGTCGATGCGTGCGACGCGCTGGTCCGGTTGCCGGGCGAATCCAAAGGGGCAGCCCGCGAGGTCGAGCGCGCGGTGCAGAACGTCATGCCAGTGTTCCCCTCTGCCAAGGAGTGCGTGACGTGGTGGTACTCTGCCACGGGGCCGCTTGTCGCGAAGAAGAAGCCATGAGCGAGCGCACGGACGCGCCCCGGCGCAGCGATGCCGAGGAGCAGGCCGCCGAGATCGCGAAGGTCGTCAAGGTGTCCTCACTGGTCGAGTCGGTCTGGTACTACCGTCAAAGCCAGCGGATGCTCGTGGTACTGCCGCACCGCGTGGTGGGCTTCGAGGGCCGCATGATCAACGTCTCGACGGCGAACGAGATCCTCTTGTGCGTGCTCCGGGGGATCACCTCGGGCAGGCCCTTGGTGACGGTGAGGCTCTCCGCGGAGACGCCGAGCCAGAAGGCACAGGAGAGCGGGGACGCGGTCCTTCTTCAGCCCTTGCCGGCGCCGCAGCCGTGAGCCAGCCGCGAAGGAGCGACGCCACGGAGCGCTGGCTCCAGAACGACAGCCTCTTTTTTGAGCAGGTAGAAGCTGGCCACCGCTGGGCCCTGCACCTGGGGGCATTGCTTCTGTCTCGCGGCTTGGTGGTGTACGTCACCCCTCCGACCTTCCGAGAGAAGGTCGAGGACCGCGAGAAGTGGAAAGACGAGAACGACCTGTGGGCCGCGAAGCGCAGGGGCCGCCCCGTGCTCCTGGAGGTCAAGTCTCGCTCGTTGCCTTTCTCCACACCGGAGAGCTACCCCTACCCCACTGCCTACGTCTGTTCTGCCCGCAAGTGGAAGCTCAAGGAGCGCCGGCCCTTGGCAACGTGCTTGGTCTCCCAGGCAACGGGAGCCGTGCTTTGCATCCCCACCGAGAGCAGCTCTACCTGGCAAGAGCAGGGCACCTGTGACTCGGTGCGCGGCATCACCTACCCGGTCTACACTGCTCCGAAAGAGGAGCTCCGTGACTTCGACTGGCTCTGCGAGAAGATCGCGGAGAATTCCTAGACGCAAAGCGTCAGGCTGCCTGACGGATCCTCTTCTCCCTCGGCTCGCAAGGTGCTATACTTTGTGGACCGTGAAGACGCAGCTCGGATCTTCGGTGACGCAGGGCCGCAAGGCTCCTGCGGCCCCATCGCTGCCCTTCGCCAAGGCCACAAACAAGCGCCGCGGTGCGGCTTCGCTCCGCTAGAGGGCAGTATGGAGATCAAACTCAATCCCCCCGCCGACAAGAACCCCGTCATGGTCATCTATGACCCAAACCACGGGTGGAGGACCAACCGGGAGGTGGCTGCCAACGCGAAGTCCAACGTGGAGCTCAAGGCCCTCGGCTTTCGGCCGAGGATGATCAATGGGTACTGGTTTGCGCTCACCACGGACCCCGTGATCGCCCTGAAGGCGGTGGACTACCTCACCTCGGAGGCGGAGGAGGCGGCTCGCGAGTCCATCGCCAAGGGCGGCGCAGCACGGGTGCCTGGACGCCCAGCGCAGGCCGCCCCCGCGGCACCCACCATCGACTACGTTCCGCAACGCAAGGTGTGGCTCTCCACTCCCAGAGATTGGAACTGGGCGAAGAAGCTGGAAGGCTACGGCTTCCGGTTCGAGAAGGACCAGCAGGGGCAGTGGAGAAGCGTCACCGCGGATCCCAAGGTGGCGCTGCGGGTGAAGGAGCTTCTCACCCCGGGCGCGCTCCAGGCGGCGGAGGAGGCGGGGAGGCCGCACCTGGAGATGACCTGGAGCACGGCGCACGGCGCGTTCGTGCTCTGGGGCCTGGAGACCATCTCGGACGAGGACGCAGCGGAGATTCGCAAGCGGGACGGCTGGTACACGCAGTCCGTTGAAGTGTCCTCGGGCAACTGGCAGCGGCCCCTGGCGACGCGCCTTGTGACGGCGGCGGCGGCGTTCGAGAACTACGCTGGGCCGGAAGTGAAGGAGCGCATTGCGCGGCTCTTCGAGAACCTGCGAGCCTCGGACCCGCATCGGGGCTCTTGCGAGGGCTTGCCGGTGCCGGAGGGCCGGAGCTTTCGCCCTTCGCAGTGCGAGGGTATTCGCTTCATGCTTCGCAACAAGCGGACACTCTTGGCGGATGATATGGGCGTCGGGAAATGCCTCGGACCTGAGTCGCTTGTCCTATTGAACGGCAGCTACGTCTCTGCCGAAGACGCATGGAACCGCTACGCCGTCAACGTTCGAGAGGAGGACGGCGGAGAATGGGCGTCTACCAGCGAGCCGCTGCTGGCGCAGTCGATTGACGCATCCGGGAAGATGGTCGCATCTAGAGTGTCCAGGCTCTACAGGGAGAGGATCTCTGGCCCCGTCCGCCGCGTAACCATGGAAGACGGCAGCAGAGTGACGACGACTCTCGCGCACAAGTTCCTGAAGGTGGACGGATGGGACAGAAGGCTTGAGGTTGGAGACAGCGTTTGCTGCCCAAGGTTCGTGAGACAGGCTGGACTTGGAGGGGTGACCGACGCCTCGCTGGGTGAGTTGTGGGGGTGGCAGATCGGCGACGGCAACGAGGGCGCCAGCTTTGCCAAGGTGACACAGAAAGATGTGTCTGTTCTGGCTAGGTTGAAGGTCATAGCCTCTGCCGTAGGCAAGGCCAACCGCTTGAAGATGGGGACTATGCCTATCTCCATGCAGAGTGACAAGAGGGCTTCTTACCTTCTGGTGAGCAGCGCAGACTATCGAGACTTCTGTGTCCCTATGGACTTTCCATGGGGCGAGCTAAGCGGCAAGCGCCGCGTGCCGAAGTCCATTATGACGGCCACTGACGATGTCGCCGCTGCGTTCTTGAGAGCGTACTTTGACGCCGATGGTACGGTCGCGAAAACTGGAGCGGTCCAGACCTGCTCCGCGTCCAGACGACTACTGGTTGACGTGGCGTGCCTTCTGCGAAGGTGGGGGATCTGGATGCGCCTGTCCAGGACGGAGAAGTGCGCCACAAACGGAACACGCATCAAGCGAGAATACTGGGTCGGCAACATCGGCGGCACGTCGGCCAGGCTCTACGCTAGGCACGTCGGGTTTGGTGTTTCGGAGAAGGCTGAGCTTCTTGGGAAGTTCATCGCAAAACCAGCAAACAACAACGTGGACGTTGTCTCGGCTCGCGGCATCCTGTCCGACGCAGCAGACGTCACCGGCCTATCCTTGAGACAGTTGGGAGTTCGCCCACAGTACGCTTCTGGCGGCTCTAACCCTGGGAGCGACGTCGCCAGAGAGATTCTGGCGGTGTGGGATAAGATCCTCGACGGCACAGCACGGCAAGAGTACGAGGCCCTGCCGAATTCAAAGTGGACCAGTACCGTTCTGGGCGCGTACCGCAGCATGGATCTGGACGCCTTCAGGGCTTGTCGCGACAGACTGCATGTGGCAATCGAGCGAGAGGTCTTTTACAACAAGGTGGAGTCCGTCGATATCCTCTATCACGACGGGTACGTGTACGACTTCGAGGTGCCGGAGCACCACAACTACGTCGCAGAGAACGTACTGGTACACAACACGGCCCAAGTGTGCGGCCTTGTCAACTCTGATGCGTCGATCAGAAACGTGCTTGTCCTTTGCCCTGCCACCCTGAAGAACGTGTGGCGGCGTGAAGCAGACAAGTGGCTGACTCGTTCTTTCGGAGTCTACGTAGTGCCGGACGTGTCCGAGCCCGTGCCAGAGGATGCGGACTTCGTTGTTGCCAACTACGACCGGCTGGTGCGCGAAAACGCCGTCACGAAGACCCTGGAGACTCGCAAATGGGACTTGCTAGTCTGCGACGAGTCCCAGAAGCTCAAGAACTACAAGGCCAAGCGCACCATCTCCATCTTTGGTGGGATGGTGGACGGCAGATGGCGCGAGGGCTACTCGGCAAGGGCTGGGCGGCTGGTGTGTGCGTCGGGGACTCCCATCGCGAACAAGCCGGCGGACCTCTTCACTACGCTGCGGGCGCTGGACGCGCTGCCGAAGGAGCTCCGCAGCTTCCGTACCTTCGCCATGCGCTACAGCGGCGCCTACGAGGACGAGGTCTACGTCAAAGGAGGAGGCGGCCAGAAGCAGACGGTGCTCGTTGTCCGCAATGTCGCAACGAACGCCGAAGAGCTCTCCACCATGCTGCGCTCGACGGTGATGATCCGCCGGCTGAAGAAGGACGTACTCTCGGAGCTTCCCCCGAAGGAACGCCAGCTCATCCCGCTCTCGCTTAGGGACATCAAAGACTCTGGACTACGGCGCAGGCTCGGGAGCGGGGCGTCCACCGAAGAGCTGCAAGCCATCGTGGACGAGGTCAAGCGCGAAGTGGAGGCGGCGCTCAAGCGTGGCGAAAACATCGACATGGAGGCGGTGCTCAAGAAGATCAAACGTGGGAGCAAAGTCGCCTTCGAGAACATCGCTGACGTGCGCAAGGAGCTGGCGCTAGAGAAGGTGCCCCACGCGATCCAGTACGTCGAGGTTCTGCTCGACTCCGTGCAGAAGGTGGTGGTGATGGCCCACCACCGAGAAGTTGAGGGCGCTCTCTATGAGGCATTCGACGGCCTCTTCAAGGAGCGCTACGAGGCGTCCGAGGAAGACGAGAAGAGTGAGAAGGTCCGCGAAAGGGTGGTGATGATCCGCGGCGGCGTGAGCATGAAGGAGCGAGACCAGATCATTCAAGACTTCCAGAACGATCCTGCCGTCCGCGTGTTCATCGGAGGAATCACCGCTACCGAGAGCGGCGTCACGCTCACTGCGGCGCAGAACATGGTCTTTGTGGAAGTGGCGTGGGAGCCGGTGACTCTCCAGCAGGCAGAGGACCGCATCCACAGGATCGGGTCGAGCCTCACGCAGCCTGCGCAGTACGGCTACCTCATCGTTGAGGGGACTCTCGATGAGTACATGCTCAGCATGACCATCGCCAAGATCAACGACGGGATCGCGCCCATCATGGACGTGATGCCGGAAGTGCCGCCCGAGGGCGCTCCCTCTGAGCACTTCATCCTGCCCTCGCTGCCCGAGCCCCCCGTGGCGATCCTCGCGACCCCGGCGGAGGTCAAGGCCGTCCCAAAAGAGGAGCGCGGTGACTTCGTCGCCACGGCGCCCACGGTGACGCTGGACGAGCAGGGAAAGCCCGCGTCGGTGGACGTGCCCTTGCTCCCTGAGAGGGAAGCGCAGGATCGCACCGAGCGCTGGGCGCAAAGTGTGCTGGAGGAGCTTGCGAGCGGAGCCAAGGTGCCCCGGCGCTCCTGGGATGGGATCGCGGAGATCACCGGCTCCCGCGGCAAGCCCACCGTGGAGCGCGTGGTGCGGCAGCTCCAGCGCACCAAGGGCAAGCTCACCGAAGGCGACTGGAAGCTAGCCAAGGCGCTTGCATACTCGGCCAACGGTGGCAAGCCCGAAGACCTGGCTCCCTCCGAGGGGCAGGCCCGGGGACCGAAGGGTGCGGTGGACCTGTGGGCGCAGCAGGCGATCCTCACGCTTGCCGCAGGCGACCCCGACAAGGCTTTCGAGATCAACGGAGTCGGCTTCTCCAAGGCACACTCGCTGCGGGGACACTCGCTCTCGGTGCTGATCGAGCTTGAGCTTATGACCGACCGGGACTGGGAGGAGGCCATCGAGATCGCGCGTTACCACCATCGCCAAGTGGGCGAGATGCCGAAGGACGACGGCGGAGACGATGGAGACGACGGCGGCGGCAAGCCCACAAAGAAGACCCGCAAGCCGCGCAAGAAGGCTTCGGCAGAGGCGACAGCCGGCGAGGTAGCGGAGGCTACGGAGATGCCCTCGACCGACGAGACGGGGCGGGCCGTGCTCACCGAGCCCCCGCTGCCGCCCCAGCCGGAGCCCCCGCTGCCGCCCTTGGAGTACGCCATCGACGCGGTGCTCCTCGGGCGCGTGGGCGCGAACCTCTTCCCGGCGATCAGCCCCGAGGAGCAGGCCACCGACTACGAGGTGGATCTGGACACGCTCATGGAGGACGCGAAGGCGTTCCGGTGCCTGACGTGGTGGAAGAAGCGCCCCGAGGGCAAGCTCACCGGCTTCGGGCCCTACACGGGCGCCAAATTCGAGATCCGGCAGGACAAGAGGATGCTCCGCTCTGTCCTCTTGGCGGACGAGAACAGCACTGCGATGAAGTTCTGGGGCGAGAGCGGTGCCGAATGGGCAACGCGCGTTCTCGTGCGGCAGGCCGCGGAGCTGGAGTACGAGAAGATCGCCGCGGACCCGCAGCTTGTCGGAGAGGCCCAGCTCTGGAGTGAGCTATGGGGAAGGGTGTGGTCCACGAACCTTGGCGAGATCGAGAGCGAAGACCCGACGTGGGCCGAGAGCGGCGGCGTCCGGGAAGAGCCGATCATCGACGCCGTGACGTGGCTTTCCGAGGGCAACAACGAGGTGCTCCGAGTCCTCGCCCCGAGGTTCCGCGAGCGCTGGTTCAAGTTTCCGCAGTAGCGAAGAGTCCCCATCCTTGGAGTAGACGATGAAAAGGCACGCACGAAGCAGCAAACGGGTCGCGAAGTCCGGCAGCGGGCGCAGGCACCACTACGTGGCCGTTCGACCCGGCGGCGGACTCGGCGTGCGCCAGAACCCCTCGGACGCGCCGACCATCGTCTACAAGCACGAAGACATCAGCGATTGCTGGGTCACGAAGTTCCCAGTGGACGGCCTGAGCAAGGAGGGGAAGGCGCTCGCCAAGTGGCGCTTTACCCAGACGAACGATG
>Ga0172379_10008193_pt1 | contig 13248 bp, 7 predicted proteins | sample GrowelOW334metaG_FD_119756 | JGI IMG/M metagenome (GOLD analysis project Ga0172379, IMG submission 119756) | Groundwater microbial communities from an aquifer near a municipal landfill in Southern Ontario, Canada - Groundwater well OW334 metaG | ecosystem: Environmental > Aquatic > Deep... | reverse complement strand
CTGGTCATGCCTATAGGCAAAATATAAATCTTAAAAAGCTGTAAGAGCGAATAAATAATAATCAGACCCGAAGATGCCAGTAATATCGAAAACAGTTTCTTTATCCGCGCGCGGGTAATGTTATTTACCAGAAGATAATAGAAAAGAACAAAAGCGACAACGGCTAAAAAACTCTTGGCCGGATTGCCGTAAGTTCCGATAAGCGAATCTTTTTTCGATATGGAAAAGAAAGTAGAAGCCAAAAATATGGCCAGTGCGGCTAAAATCGGCCAGTCAAGCGGAGTCCGCTTGATTTTTAATTCACCCACAATCACCCCTTTAGTAACCCAGGCGACAACGCCGATTAAAACTAAAAAGTAAAAAAGCATCATCTTCTCAAAGCCTACTCCCTGGGAAACCAGCCCAGTGAAAAACAGCGGGCAAAGAAGAAATATTCCCGCCAGGCACGAAAAAATAATGTAGTCGATTGCCTTGGCTTTTGCATCCATTCCATCGGACGCGGCGCTTAAACTTTTCCCTCCGCTCTTGAATATGTTGGCCATAGTGTTAATTCTTTTCCGCCTGAATTCGCGTAAAAAGAATCTGAATTATTATTAAAATATTTTAATTAATTATACTTCCTTCTTAAGGATTCAAGCAAGCCGGCGTAAAACGAAAGGTTGTTTATGCTGGCGATTCTTTGCCCCAGGCTTTCATTATTTTTTAAAAGGTAATAAAGATAAGCCTTTTTGTGCCGTCCGGCCGAAGAAAAATCTTTTTTGTACCGGCTGTTGGTTATGTTAATACCATTATAGTAAATTTTACCCCTTCTTAGCAACTCCCCTTCTTTAGCCTGGAAAAGGCGGCCGTGGCGCCCTTCCCGGGTCGGGATGACGCAGTCAAACATATCATATCCCAGCCGGGCGCATTGGAGGATGTCATTCGGCGTACCGATGCCGAGGGCAAAGCGGATTTTATTTTCCGGAATCAGTTCGGCCGTATATTTTAGCATCCCTTTTAAAAATTTCCCCTGGCTGTTAACGTGCCTTGCCCCAAAGCCGTAGCCGTCCCAGCCGGCCGCGCAAAGCCCGTCAAAACAAATTTTTCTTAAGTCTTTATACTCCCCGCCCTGGATTACGGCAATCGCAAGCGGGCGGCGGGCGGCGGGAATTTTTCTTTTTTTAATTTGCTTCAAATATTCCTCGCGGCAGCGCGCACCCCAGGCAATAGTCCTCTCAACTGATTTTTCAATTTGTTTTTTTTCCGCTTCGTTCGGCGGACAGTCGTCAAAAGAGACAATTATATCAGTCCCTAAATCAAATTGGATTTCTATGGATTTTTCCGGCGTTAGCAAATGCTCTTTGCCGTCAACCGGAGACTGGAAATATACTCCTTCGTCGGAAATTTTTCCCAGGGGCTTTTTGCCGTTTTTCCTCCGGGCCAGGTTCTGCACTAAAGAAAAAACCTGGTAGCCGCCCGAATCGGAAACAAGCGGCCTCGTCCAGCCCATAAATTCATGTATTCCCCCCGCTTTTTTAATAATATCCGTTCCAGGCTGTAAAAATAGATGGTAAGTGTTTACCACCATAGCCTCTACTCCGGCTTCCGTTAAGTCGCGGTTGTCCAGAGTTTTTACGTATCCGCGGGTTGCGTCCGGCAGAAAGACCGGCGTTTCTAAAGTACCATGCGGCGTATGTACGCGTCCATGCCTTATTCCCTGGCTGTCAGTATTAGTTAATTGAAACATTGTTTAAGGTTATTTTACGGTTATCTAACTACCCCGTCTGACGCGCCGATTTCGTCATCTTCTAATTTTGTAGTTTTGGCTTTAGAAGTGCCTGAAACCGAAGAATTAGTTTCCGAATCCAGTCCGCTCGCAACCGATCCGGCCGATAAAACCATGATTTTGTTTTTGTCGCTTTCAACCGGTGAAACGCCGATAGAAAATTCAGCCGTTAAGTCCTGGCTTAAAACCGGAAGACGGCCGACGTTCCAGGTAATCTTTCTTTCCGCGTCATTATACTCAATCTGTCCGACATTCGAGTAGCTCTTTCCCGCGTAACTTACCCCATCCGGCAATGCCATCTCGACTTTAGTGCCGGATAATTCATGGATGTTTCCGCCGATAGCCCAGGTAGTTTTATAAGTCGTTGCTTCTCCGGCTTTGGGCGGCGTCGGTCCGGTTCCGACCGGCAGGTTGTCGTCATTAAAGTACTGGATTTTTTCGGTAAAATTCAATTGGCTGTTTACCTTGTTTATTATGGTATTGCTCACATTATCTTTTTCTCCCTGGCTGCCGGAAACATTATAGCGGGCGTAATTTTTAATTTCAGCTGAAGAGCTTGCGCCTATCCGGTCTTTAACCTTTAATTTAAATTCAATGCTCCCTTCACTCCCCGGCGCGACGGATTCAAGCTGGGGAATTTCGTTTTTCGACCAGCTTATAGTATTGCCGCTCACTTTTCCCTTGTTTTGATCAGATAGCCCGGCCCAGTCAATCGCGCCGCCGTCAATAACGGCCATAATAACGACGTCTTTTAAGGTGGTTTCGCCCTTGTTAGAAAAGCTCAAAAGGTAGTTTAGATCATCTCCGAGGTTCACTCCCTGGTCATTTTTTGAACCGTTGATGATTAGATTTAAGGACAAATCGCCCTTGATAACATCAAAGCTAAACTGTTTTTCGAATATAGGATATTTTATTCCGCCGTATTCAGTCGAAATGACAGCGGTAAGCTGGTCGGTATCCGCTTTCTTTTGGGTTATCTTAAACTTAACCGGGAATTGCCTTTCTTCACTGGATAATTCCCCTACCCTCCACTCATTGGGCGAGGTTGATGAAACCTTGATCCAGCTTAATAGAGAAGGGCCGGAGACAATTTCTAAATTGCCGTTTTGGGAATTCAGGGCCATAGTAAAATTGTCCAGGTAGTTTTCATCCTGTTTTTTAAAATTAACATTAATCGTGTTTTCTTCGCCGATTAGGGCACTGGAAAAATTGTCGAAGTTAAAATCAATTCCAATTCCGGCTACCGCGATTTCAAAAACCGCGGTTTTTTTGAATTCGGAAGAAAAATTATCCGGAACATACGCCGCTTCCGCGTAGATTGAGCTTTTATCGCCGGCCTTCGAGAATATTTTTCCCCTCACCCTTATTTCGCCTGATCCGTTGGGGCCAAGGCTTTCAGTTTTCCACAAGTAATTTTTCGTGCTGGACGCGGAAACCGCTTCCGGATTGGAGGACAAAACTACAAAATTTTCCGGAAAAACCGCCCGGATTCCCAAAGCTTTTATATCCACTTTTTCCAGATTCTTGTAAGAAAGAACTATTTCTACTTCTTCGCCGGCCATTACCATGTCTTTACTGGGGGTTATTACCAAATTAAAATGCTCATTAGCCGGAGCCTTTTTGACATAATCGTAATAAAGCCAGCCCGCAAGCGACGAAATAGCCAGGGCCGAGATAAGAACAACTGACCAAAAAACCGCGCCATGGCCTTTTTTTATGTCGAATTTTTTTACGTCGACCATTTCGCCATTATCGCCTTCATAAATTTCAACCAGGCTTTCATTTATTTCTTCATTTTTGGCTTCCGCGCTTTCCGCCGGTACCGGGGCGGCTGAATTTTTAGAGTCAAGATTTTTTTTCTTCCACATATTTTTAAATTTAATGGTAAATTTGAAAAAAATTTCTGTTTAGTAAATATTTTTAGAAATTATTTTTTTTCCAGGATTGCTCCCCAGTATTTGTCTGAATCAAGCTTTGCGCCAACGCTCCAGCCGGTGTTTTCTGCCGGCTGGTTCTCGGGGTATTTCCATTTAACATTAAAACCGGGGTCCAGGCTCAAAATTGAATTAAAATAAGTATTAACGCTTCCCGGCTGTTTTTCAACCATTAAACTGTATGGGTAAAGGGACGTTTGGCCGGGGTTAAAGAAAGCCAGGACGATTTCCTTCCAATTTTTTTCATTTTCCTTTTCGGCTATCCGGAAAGGCAGGCGGTATTTTATATTTATCTCAATCGTTTCGCCGGGATCGACTTGCGACCAGTTGGCAAAAACCGTCTTTCCGAACTCATTGTAAATTTTAGTTTTTGAATTGGGATCAGTCCGTCCCGAACCCTCGCCTTTTAAAACATCCGCGTCATCGGTAAGGCTAACATAGCTTTCTTTATAAAGGCTTTGGTCAACCGGGTCAAAGCCGTAAGCTTCCAAAAGCTCTGAACCAAGAGGCACGTAAATCCGCATCCAGTCAACGTTCCGCGAACCGGTGAAAGCTTCGCCAGGCGCGCCCGAATGCGCCCGAATAATTTTTAAGGTGTCGATAATATTCCCCTCTTTGTCGATTTCGGCTTTGTGGCTTATAGTTTCTTTTATGGCTTTATCGGTTTTTTGCCCGCCGATATTGGCGTTAGCTACCATTAAATAATCGCCGGCAGTAGCGGATATTCCGGCGTCCCAGCCGTATCTTTTAACTTCCTCCTGCAACTGGCTGTCGTTAAAAAAAGTTAGAATTTGCTTTTCATTCAAACTGGATTCAAGCGCCTGCGCCAGTTCGATAAAATTATCCTTGGATATTTTTTTCGGCAGTTCATCCATCATCTTATACATCAAATCCCCGATTATTTTTTTCGGCTTGCCAGTCGCCCTTTGTTCCGGATCTTCGGTAATCGATTGGGTTGCTGTCCAGAAATTGTCCGATTCTATTATAACGCCGTATTCGCTCTTTAAGTCGATCGGGCCGGTAATTTTTAAAAGCTTTTCCAAAACTGTCGGCGTAAGGGCGATTACGCCGTCAACCGTTGACCCGTCGCTATTTTCGTAAAACCATTCAAGCTTTTTAGCGCTAGCCGGCCAGTCCGGCCACCAGTTGGCGTCCCAAAAGTACCACCTTGGCCCCAAAATATGCATCGCTTCCGGCGCCCGGACGAGCTTTGAGAGCGCCCCCTTGGTATCATATCCGCCGCCTTGCGGCACCTCAAGTTTTTTTATTTTTCCTTTATCCAGGTCCAAAATCGCGAAACTGCCCAGGAACCCGCCGGATCCGCGCATCTCGGCATTGTTTTCGAAAATGAGCAAATAGCGCTTTTTTTCTTCGCCGCCCAATAGCTTAGTCATCGTCCCCGATAATTCTACTACATCCTGGAGCATCCCGGCGGTTTCTTTCCCCGCTTTGCTCATTTTTACAAAATTGTCTTTTTGATTATCCGGGATATTATTCAGATTTATTTTGCCGGCTACCTGATCCAGCTGAACGGCCAAATCCCGGGCCTCGGAAATTTTCGGGGTAAATTCGCGCAGTATATCGATTATCGGTTTTCTTTCATTATTCCCCGCCGCTGAAAAAAGAATGTCCATCGCCCCTGACAAACTGCCCCCCAAGGCGCTCGCGATCTGTCCGGCCGCTAAAATATTTTTTGATTCAGAAGCTAGCTTTATATTTTCGTCCGGAATTAACCCGGCTAGCACCAAAAATCCGTCGTTAATGCCTTTAATTTGAGCTTCGGCGGCCAGGAAATTTTCGCTGGCCTTTGAAAAATTATCTTCGGCTTCGTTAAACTTAAATCCGCCGAGAGCTTTTCCCGCCGATACCATATTGCCGAAAGCGTCAATCGAAACGCCGAGAACTTTTGCCTTGGCGGCCGGCAAGTTCATTGATTGGTAAAAAGTAAAGGCCTTTACCGGCAGAATTAAAATTATTATTAAAGCCAAAAAAGAAAAAGCCGGTCGAAAGGAGCTTCTTTTAAACTTAGGCATTAATAATTTCCACTGGAATTTTTCTTTTTTTTGGGCAGGCGCATATGATTTTATCTGGCAGGTGCTTTCATCACGGATTTTTTCATTTCTTGATGGCAACTCGTTATGGCAAGCTAGTTTTTCGGAAGACAGCTTCCTGCCTTTAACTTCCTTAAAAAGATATGTCGGTAAACGCCTGATCGGGCCAGCCAGATATCTTAAGAGCCCGAAGGGAAATAAAATTCCATGCTTGGCGATTTTTGGTAAATTCCTAAAGGTAAAAAGCGTCCCGCGGGCGAATTTTTCAAAACTCCAGCTAGACAAGCTTACTGCCGGGCTGATTAAATAGTAAACCAGGTTATAAGAAAGTTTGATGAAAAATACCATCAGCCATCCGGCGGCATATGACAAAAAGAAAACCAGCCGCAAGCCAGCCGCAAGCAACCGGAAAAAAAAGATGATAAAGCTGAACACTGCCAGCCGGCGCAGTTTCGAAGATTGTATCTTTTTCACCCAGTCCGTGTTCAATGTAAATTTCCAATTCGGTAATTTATACCCGGTGCCGCTTCTTACGAATTTGCCCTTAATATTATTTAATAGTCCCGGGCTTTTTACTTCTTCCCGCGGTTTTAAGTCAATAACAAACTTCGACGGTTTATCGGCCGGTTTGAACGCTTCCCAATTTTTATAATTTTTTGCCATTATTTCCAAAAAATTTAGGAAAATTTTCAATTACAAAAAATCCCAATCACCTTTGAGCGCATTTTCTTAATTATAACATAAGTATAACTAATGCAAAAGGGTTTTTAGCGTTAATTTAGACAATAAAAAAGGACCCTAACAAACGCGTGTAGAATCCTGGACATGTATTAGCTTAAGAGGTTTTAAATGATCAAGCCTTTTTCTGCCATTTGGATTTGGCTTAAATTAAACAAAAAACCGGGATTCACCCAGTTTATCTTTTTTGGCATGTGTGCTACTACAACCGACAAAATTGTCATTTTAAAATAATTCCAAGGATATCTTCGGCTGCCTTCGTCCACGATAAATCATAAAGGCTGGCTGTTCCCTTTTCTATCAGGCTGGAGCGCATGTTGTCATTACCGCATAAACTAGACATCTTATCGGCTAAGTCATTTTTATTACCCGGCGCGAAAAACAAAGCCGCGTCTTTTCCGTTCTCGCGCATTACGGGAATATCGGCAACAATGGCCGGCGTTCTTGCGTCCCAAGCTTCAAAAAGCGTAATTGAAGATCCTTCATCGGCGCTAGGATGGACGAGTATGGCCGATTCGGCCAATAGCCGCCACTTTTTTTCTTCCTCTAAGTAACCGGTTAAAGTTATTTGATTTTGCAGGTTAAGCCGGGATATAAGCGCTAAAAGGCCATCATATCCATAACCCGGTTTGCCGGCTAAAACTAAATTCCAGCCGGCATGGCCTTTTTTAAATTCATAAAAGGCCTTAATTAAGATGTCGATGGATTTCTTTTTTTCAAGGCGCCCTATAAAAATTATCTGATTTTTTCTTTTTTTATTCCGGCTTAAATTTTTTTTTGGGGTGTAGGCCATAGGAATGACGGCAATCCTGTCCAGCGGCACAGAGCACCACTTAATAATTTCGCTTTTTGAATACTCGGAAATAGAGATTATTTTTTTCGCCCTTTTTAAATTCCGGTTCAGCGCGTAGCTTTGGGCGAGCCTTTCGAAAAATGAGTATTTTTTCGGATTGGATTTAAAAATTACGTCATGAATCGCGGCAAAGCTGTTTTTCGGAGCGTTTTTCGGGATATAATAGGCTGGAGTAAAAAAATAATCCGGCGGAGAATATTTTAGTTCGCCGGCCAGCGCGCGCCTGGTCCAATTTCTTTTAGCCGGAATGACTTTTTGGATTTCTGACGGTAAATTCTTCAACGTATACGGTGCGTATAGGCGCAGGCGGATTCCGGCTTTTTTTGCCGCCGGAATCAGGCAGTCGATTAAATTTTTCGAATATACTTCAACTCCGGTACGCCTCCCCTCCCCGGGATATTTAGGATTTTCCGAACGCGAGGCGTCAACTCCTAAAACCGGCCGCTCGGGGTTATTGTCGGAAACAACTTTTTCCAATCTTCGCATAAAGACTTCGGCGTCGTATTTTTTCGCGTGGTCTTCGCATATCTTGCGGCGGGACTGGCACCATTCGCTCGTCATGGTTTTGACCGCCTTAATTACATCCTCTTCGCCCGGATCGGCCTTAATTAAAATTCCCGTCTCGCCGTCAACAGTCGATTCGACCAGGCCGCCTTCGCGGACTCCTAAATAAGGTTTCCCGGCCGCATTAGCTTCCAGATGCGTAATCCCCGCGTCCTCGTCTATCGGAATGTAAACCGCCGCCCGGCAGCGGCCGGCCAGTTCTTTGAGCTTTTCGTCGTCTATCCAGCCAAGGACGGTGATATTCGGCGCGCCTTCGGCAATTTTTTTGACAATTTCTAAACGCGGCCCGCCGGATGCGACTATTAATTTTTGTTCCGGCATCTTCTTAAAAGCTTTGACTATCAACTCTACTCTTTTCGCCTCATCCACCCTTCCCCAGGATAAAAAGTAATCCCCTTGCCCCCGCCACTTAAATTCAGCGGTTAGAATCGGCGGCCAAATGACACAGCTGGCATCGCCTCCGGTATGGGCGATTATTCTTTTCCGCACATTTTCCGAATTGGCGATGTTGATGTCGAATTTTTTTACGGCCCTTAAATAAAGCCATTTCCAAAAGCGGGCAAAGGCCGCGTAAGCCGGACGGAGATACATGGGATACATGTTCCGGGATAATTCGTATTGATCAAAAACGCGGCGCGGAGTCGAATGAGTGTAGACGATTTTTACCGCGGTTTTTTTCGCGTAATTGGCTACCGCTTCCGTAGCGGTTTGGCCTGAAGCAATCAATAAATCGTATTTTTTAAACAATTCCCTGTTATTCCAAAATAAATAACGCAGCCAAAAAAAGCGGACAACCCGCACCCCGATAATTTTATTTGAGAGCGGGGCAAGGCGCGGGCCCAATTTTTTTTGATATTCGGAAAAAGTATCCGGATGGGCGTAGGCCGTAATAAAGTCCGCGTTAAGGCGCAGAGCGAGAAGCAAGACTGTTCTTTCTCCGCCGCCGCGAAAACCCAGATGGTCGTGTACTATAGCGATCTTCATCCTGGTTTGTTTAATTATTCCGCCGGGCGGAATTAGAAATCGTTAGTTATTAATTTTAAGCCGGCCTTGAGTATTTGCTGATGTTATAAATTATGCCAGCGGCGCCCATGGCCGCCATAATCGATGACCCGCCGTAGCTTACAAACGGCAAAGGGACGCCGGTCATGGGAATTAAATTAATAATTCCTCCGATATTAACAAAAGCCTGGATGATTAGCCAGCTTGTTAAACCCAGGCCCAAAATTTTTCCGTACCCGTCCGGCGCGTTAATCGAGATTTTAAAACCGCGGTAAAATATTGCCAAATACATCAAAACCAGCGAAACGCTAAAAATAAATCCGGTCTCTTCGCTAATAATGGCAAAGATTGAATCGCCGGTCGGCTCGGGTAAATAGGAAAATTTTTGCCTGGAAGCGCCGAGACCCCGGCCGAAGAATCCGCCGGAACCGACGGCAATCAGCGCCTGGTTAGTTTGGTAGCAGACGTTCTGGGTATCGTATTGGGGATTTAAAAGGCAGCGGAAGCGATTCCTTTGATACTCTTTTACCTGCAATAAGCCAAACAAGCAAACCGCCGCCACAAGCATTATAGTCGCGATGTGCCGGGTTCGCCCGCCCGCGACAAAATAGACTATAAGAGAGCTCGCGCCGATTATGGAGAGGGTTCCGATGTCCGGCTGAAGGATCATCAAAAACGCGATAACCCCCATGACGATAAGAAAAGGCAAAATTCCTTCCTGGATATTTTTTAGCTTGCCCTGTCTTTTTTCCAGCCAGGCGGCCAGATATAATAAGAATGAAATTTTTACGAATTCGGAGGGCTGGAGCGAAAAACCAAAAACATTAATCCAGCTCCGGGCCGAGCCCCAGCGGGCCGAAAGTCCGGGGATAAAAACGAGCAGGAGGAGAAGGATGGAAAAAATCAGCATTAAGTGCGCATTCTTTTTCCAGTAGCCGTAGCTCACCTTGGCGGCAATTAAAAAAACAACAACGCCCAAAAAAATCCCCTCTAACTGATGTTTGACAATATAATAGCTGTCTCCGTATTTTAAATAAGACGAGGCGGAAGACGCGCTCATTAAAGAAACCAGGCCGAATAGCGTAAGAATGCCAACCAAAATTAAAAAAACTTTGTCGCCCTGAAAGCGGCCGTCCGGCTTTGCGAAGTCGTTTTTATTTCGAAATATTGGCATGGTTGTTTTTAATCCAAGACCGGGCAAATTATTATCCGCTCCATTCGCTGGCAGACTGGCCCTCTGTTGCCTAAAATTGCTTGTCCAGAACAAAAATTATCAGGCCGATGGCGGCTGAAACCCAGCCAATCACCCAAAAGCGCATGACGATTTTCGGCTCGCTCCACCCCAGGGCTTCAAGGTGGTGGTGGAACGGAGAGGATATAAATACTTTTTTTCCGCCCCTTAATTTTTTGGAAAGAATTTGGATTATAGTTGAGGCGGCTTCGATGACAAAAACCAGCCCCACAAACGGCAGGATGAAAACCGTGTTGGTATATATGGCCACCAAAGCTAAAGTAATACCCAAGGAAATTGATCCGGTATCGCCCATAATAAAGCGGGCCGGGTTGATGTTAAACCATAAAAAGGCCAAGAGCGCGCCGACGATTACGGCGCAAAAAACCGCCAAGTCGTATTTGCCCATGATAAACGCGATAATTGAGTAAGTGGTAAAAGAGCTTAATAATATGCCGCCGGCCAGCCCGTCTAGCCCGTCGGTTTGGTTAACGGCAAAAGCGGTCCCGACTACAACGGCGATGAAAAAAATAATGTAAAATCCGCCTAAGGCATAAGTTCCTAAAAACGGAACATGGACGATGTCCCAGCTTAGCTTAAAGTAAAACCAAAGCGCGCCGACCAAGGCGATAACCGCGTAGATCGCCAGTTTGTGGCTGAATTTAATTCCCCGGTTTTTATAGCCCCGCCGCCGCACATCAAGATAGTCATCGAATAAGCCGACCGCCGCGGAAGAAACAAGACAGCCTAAAGGCAGCCAGGTTTCCGACCGGGAAAGGAAATTCAGTCTGGCGAATAAATTTTGCGGCCATAGCTTGGCCAAATAAAAAAAGCCTAAGCCGAATAGGAGCGTCGTTACCCAGACTAAAATCCCGCCCATAGTCGGAGTGCCGGATTTATGGGCATGGAGCCGGGAAAAAATCGGCGTCGAGCCGTCGTTCCGGATTTGCTTCCCCAGCCGGTATTTGTAGACAAAATGAGTAAAGAGCGGGGTCCAGGCGATAGTAAAAATAAAAGCGAATGAACTGAAAAAAAGCGCCCGGATAATTTGGAAGTCAGACATAATAAAAATTATCTGAAATTGATAATGTAAATAAGGCCTAATGAAAGCAAAAGATAGGCGTTCGCGGCCAGGCTGGCAAAGATAAGGAGGTAGGAAAAATATTTTCTATCCTTTTTAACTATCATTGAAACTACTGCGTTTGCCGTTAAAATTACCAGCCCGAGCACCGGAATAACATAAAGCTTGTTTAAGCCGCCGATCAAATCGATTCCCGAATTTACGTTATAATGGAGGATTAAGAGGTCTTGGCTGGAGCTTTTAATAATGGCGAATGAAAAAACCAGGCTAAGAATGATAAATAACAAAACCAGCCCGGAAAGGGGTTTTATATAAGGGAGATTCAGCCAATCCTGAAAATTTTCCTTCGCTGCCTGCCGAAGGAGATAGAAGTCAGGCAATTTTACCGAATGGAAGATGTCTTTCATCTGTTTGGCGGCATAATTTAAGTTTACGGCGCTAAAAACAATCTACCATAAATTTACGAAAAATTGAAGGGCGGGTGAAGTTATGGTATAATTTCATTAAGCCTAACACCCCGGCAAAGGGTTTCTCCGGCATGGGGTTTTGAATGAGGCCGTAAAAAATTTTCGGTATGTTTACAGACCCCCAGCTAAAAAAAATTCTCCTGTTCAATAAAATTTTATCGGAAAAAGAATTTGCCGAGGTGGAAAATGAATCCCGCAAAAAAGACAAAAAAATCGAAAACTACCTCTTTGAAAAAAAAATCCTAAACGTTAATTCGCTTTATGACTGCGCCGCTAAATATTATAAAGTCCCTTTTATCAATTTAAAAGACCGGGCGGTTAGAAAAGATATTTTAACTTTATTGCCCGAGCCGCTCGCTTCCGCCCACCGGGTTGTTTCCTTTGACGCCAATGATAAAGAGATTATGATTGCCTGCCTTGATCCGAGCGATATCCAGACGTTCGAATTTATTAAAAAGAAAACCGGACTGGAGCCGAAGATTCATCTCACCCTGCCGGAATGCATAGAGGATGTTCTAAAGGCTTACCACAAAAGCCTGAAAGCCGAATTCGGCGATATTCATGACGGGAAGTTTTTAGAAAACGAAGGCGATCTAAAAAAGATGGCGGCCGATTTGCCGATTGTCCGGGTGGTTGATACCCTTTTGGAATACGCGATTTACGAAGAAGCGTCCGATATCCATATCGAACCGGAAGAAAAGGATTTGATTGTCCGCTACCGGATCGACGGAATCTTAAATACGGTAATGACCCTACCTAAAGAATTGCAGGCCGGAATTAACGCGAGAATCAAGGTGCTTTCCAATCTTAAAGTAGATGAGCACCGCCTGCCCCAGGACGGCCGCTTTAAAATCTCAAACGCCGATTACAAAATTTCTTTCCGCGTTTCCATTATCCCGACTTTTGACGGGGAAAAAATCGTTTTGCGGCTGTTAAACGAAAAATCGCAGGTCTTATCTTTAGAACAGCTTGGATTGCAGACCCGCTGTCTGGAGATGGTAAAAGCCAATCTGGGAAAGCCCCAGGGCATGTTTTTAGTAACCGGGCCGACCGGCTCGGGAAAAACTACTACCCTGTACACCGTCCTAAACATGTTAAACAAGCCGGAAGTGAATATCTCCACGATTGAAGACCCAATCGAATACCGGATGCCGCATATTAACCAATCGCAGGTCAACCCTAAAATCGGATTTACTTTTGCCATGGGTTTGCGCGCGTTTTTGCGCCAGGATCCCAATATTATTATGGTCGGCGAAATCCGCGATTCTGAAACCGCCGAAATCGCGGTCCATGCCGCTATGACCGGCCACTTAGTCTTATCCACCCTGCATACCAATGATGCTATCACTACCCTGCCCCGGCTTTCAGAAATGGGAGTGCCGAATTTCCTGGTTGCTTCGACCGTAAATCTGATTATCGCCCAGCGCCTCGTCCGAAAGATTTGCCCGAACTGCATCCAAAGCTATAACCTTACCGCGGAAGTGATTGATGACATAAAAAAACAGCTGAACATAAATAATATTCTGCAGATACTGGAAAAGGAAAAAGTAATCGCTGACGCT
>Ga0172379_10008192_pt1 | contig 13249 bp, 11 predicted proteins | sample GrowelOW334metaG_FD_119756 | JGI IMG/M metagenome (GOLD analysis project Ga0172379, IMG submission 119756) | Groundwater microbial communities from an aquifer near a municipal landfill in Southern Ontario, Canada - Groundwater well OW334 metaG | ecosystem: Environmental > Aquatic > Deep... | reverse complement strand
TTGGATTTTCTTTCACTCGTTTGAGAATTAAATCTGATGTTGTTTGCCTTGTTTCAATCATAGTTTCTAGTGGAACAAGAAGAATTTGTTTTTTCAGTGGTACAAATTCTTTTGCTAATTTCAAAAAACCATTGCAATACGTATATATCGCGTCATCTTTCAATCCGTTGTATGCGGATTTTCTTTGCAATTCGTTTTGGACGTAACTATCAGGAGGAATAAAAATTTTATTTCCTTCTTTTTTGAATGGAGCTTCTATACCTGTGTCAGATGGAATGACTTTGATGTATTTCTCCTGAACTGCTTTGATAATATATTTGATACAAATGGCCAGCGCGATGATGATGTCCGGATGATTCATATCCATACCACGGACTTCCATCGTGCCGTGCGCGTTTATTTTCACAGGATTCCATGTGTTATCTAAAATTGATCCATGCTTTGACAAAATAATTACATTTTGAGTAAACTGTTTTACCAGATCCGTCCATTCATTGAATCTTTCTCCGATCACGTGCAGTATGTCTGTATTTGTGGATTTGTAATTTGGTAATGCGCCAAACTGAGGAAGATTTGCGTATAGCCCTTGTGGATAATCTAGTTCCTTACCTCCACGATATGCAATCATGCGCGCATCCTTACCTAGTTTTTCTCCTTGATAAAATGGTGACGACTGTGCAAATGTCGTGAGTGCTGGATCCATGGCAATACAAAGGTTGTAAATATTCACCATGCTTTCTTTGTTTTTTGAACGAATCAGTGGTTTGATAATCCGTTCCAATGAATCAAAAACGCCCCACGGTAGGGAATAGTGGATGTGTAATCCAATACAACGACCCGCAATCGTAAATCGTTGTTTACCAATTATTTTTTCCTTATCAGTATAACGTTTTCCTGAATGAAATTCTGGAGTGAATGCGCCTGGGTAGGTGCCATACGAGTACAAAATCAATTTTTCTTTTTCAGCACATTGAATAACGCGTTCGTAATCCTCTAACGCTGTTTGCATAGCATGAGGCACCTCTTCCCGTGGTGGTGTAGTGATTTCTATCATGTTTTTTGCGCATTCACGCTTAATCTCAATATCTGGATATTCATTTTTCACGCGTTTAATCAGACGGTCTGCACCGTTTGTCATATATCCCTGTTCGTCTAGTGTGAACAATTCAAACTCAATACCAAAACGCATTGTCTTCAGTGTCTGTTTACGTTGTCTGATGTCTTTTTTCATGGCAATAGTATAACATATCGGGGAAAGGCTTACTAGGCTTACAATGCTCACAAGGCTTACTATATTAGATTAATTTGGCCTCGTAGGCATCATAAGCATTGTCTGCTTTGTAAGCTTGTTTGTCCATCCCGGTTGCACACTGCCAACTACGGTATCTATACTACATACAGGAAATAAAAAATAAAACAAATATATGAAAATAGCACAAATAGCTCCTGTTGTTGAGCGTGTACCGCCAAAAAAATATGGAGGTACCGAACGTGTGGTTCATGCATTGACCGAGGAATTGGTACGGCGTGGACATAATGTAACATTGTTTGCAAGCGGGGATTCTATAACATCGGCAAAACTTGAGTCAGTCGCACCGGTAAGTTTACGAGAGTTGGATCCGTATATGTATGGCATGTACGGAGGCAATCAGTGGACGTTGTTAAATATTGCGCGCGTGTATGAACGACAAAATGAATTTGATATTATTCATGATCATACTGGGCATATAGGTCTGCCCCTTGCACAGCTATCACGTACACCTGTTGTCACGACTATGCATGGAGCTTTTCTAGAAGAGGAAAATATGAAGATATTTCAATCATTGAATAAACCTCATGTGGTCACCATATCAAAAGCTCAGCAAAGCATTGTCGGTCCACGGTTTATTGAAACAGTCTACAACGGATTACCAATGGAAGACTATCCATTTTCTGATACACATGATAATTATTTGCTGTTTGTCGGCAGATTTACCATGTTCAAGGGAGCGCATCATGCGATACACACCGCTTTGCGCACAGGTTATCCATTGATATTGGCTGCAAAACTGGAAGAATCAGAACGCCCGTATTTTGATAAATACATTAAACCGTATTTGTCACGCCGCATTCATTGGATAGGTGAGGTCGATACAGATCAGAGAAACCGGCTGATGAGTAAAGCAAAAGCTTTCCTGCATCCGATCACATGGAATGAACCATTTGGATTGGTTATGATAGAAGCCATGGCGTGTGGCTGTCCAGTTGTGGCATTCAATCGCGGGTCAGCACCTGAGGTCGTTCAACATAAGCGAACTGGATATGTAGTCAAGGACTTCACCAGTATGCTTGACGCGATTCCCAAGGTTGATAGAATATCTCGTGCCGCATGCAGAGCGCATGCATTACAGAATTTCAGCGCACGTGTCATGACGGACAATTATGAAAAAATTTATTCAAATATTCTTGCCGGTAAATATAACAACATACATGGACAAAAACAAACAGCAACATATGTGGAGTCTTGGATTCCAAACGATACAGGAATTGGAAACGAATGAGGGCATTCTCGCATCGAGCAAGTCAGAGATTTATGGGTGCGTCTTTGGACGCGATTCACTTATCTCTGCTTTGAAATTTATTCGCGTGTATGAGAAAACACACAATCCGTATTTCCTTGCATTGACGAAAAAAATATTGGTAAGCCTTGCGCACCTGCAGGGAACCGAAGTAAATATTGAAAGTGGGGAGGAACCCGGTAAATGCATTCATGAATTTCGTCCAGACAATCATGAACGATTGACCAAAAACGCCTCCAATCCTTGGTTTATATACGCGGATGGAAGTATGAAGAATTTTGATAGTGTTGACGCAACACCATTGTTTTTGATAGCACTATATCGCTATTGGCAGTTGAGTCACGATGATGAGTTTCTGCAAAGTTATGTACACCATATCCGTAAAGGACTTGAATGGATTCTCGCGTATGGCGACACGAATGATGATGGTCTCATAGATTATCGTCTGCATCCTGATCGAAAATATGGCGGTCTGACTTCGCAGAGTTGGATGGACAGTTCAGAAGTTTTATTTCATGAAGAAAATGAGCCAGTTTTATTTCCTGTAGCACCAGTTGAAGTGCAAGCATACACGTATCTTGCGTTGAAATTGTGGAGTACATGGTATAGTGAACATGATAACAATTTATCTATCCAACTACAGACACGCGCAGAATGGCTGAAGAAAATTTTTCAGCAAAAATTTATTATTCGTGACGGGGAACAATTTACACTTGCTGCTGCTATTGATGGCAATCATAAACAATTTGTATCAGCGCGATCTAGCATGGGCCATTGCTTGTGGGCGAGTATGGATATGGATGACGACGGATTGATTGATTCATTACTTGAACCAGAGGATATTCCACGGCTTGTACATCGTATATTTCAACCAGACTTATTTGCAGAAAATGCGGGCATTCGTACACTCAGTAGAAATTCACGTATGTACGCGTCAAATAGCTATCACAATGGATCAATTTGGCCGCATGACAATAGTATGATTGCAGAAGGATTGGAACGCCTTGGGTTTGTGGAAGAGGCAATTCGTGTGAGGAAATCATTGATTTCTGCTATAGAACATTTCAACACGCCAATAGAATTGTATGTGCATGATGATACTGCTTTTTCAGAATACACACACAATGGGAGCGCTGCCGCCTGTAAGAAGCAAGCATGGAGTGCGGCATCACTTCTCAGTGCTATGTGTTCACTGTATCCTGAATCTGTTTCAACCAGCTAACTATCTGTCACATCTTGACATATACTACTCACCGCGCATATAGTAACTATAGAGGTCTTATTCAATAACTATGCGCATATGAAATCACTTGCATGCAAAGATTTGGGAATTGAGTGTATGTTTGTTGCAAAGGCAGATAATGAGGAAGATGTAATAGATATGACTATGAAGCATACGGAAAATGAACATCCTATGCAGGCCGCTGACATGAAGACGAAGATGACTGATGATGAACGGCATGAAATGTTGATGGAAAAGATGAAAGTCGAGTGAACAAAAAATGTGTACACTGCAAAAAACAGAGTGATACTCTGTTTTTTGTTTTTCTGTCATTGTGAGGAGGCTTTGCGACGAAGCAATCTCACACCATTGGATAAGTTTAAACGTTTAGATGTATTTCAACGGTGTGAGATTGCTTCGTCATCCTCCCAGGGCGGATTCCTCGCAATGACAGTACGCCTCGAATAGAATGTGGATAACCTTTTCGCTATGGTTAGTCCAAAACAGCATATATAACTTCTTCACAATGCTTGACCCTACTGCTAGGGTAGAGGATACTGAGGGCACCAAGAACTTGTGGCAGACGATCTAGTCAATCGTTGTTGAACAAGAATTCTGGTCACACAGTCTTCCCGCAAGCAGTATTGTGTGTCCGTACAATTTTCAGTGCCTGTTTCTGAAATGTAATTGCGAGGAAGGTGTCGCTTAAGTCTACAGTTTCCATACCGTAGATCAGCGACAGTAACGTCTGACTTAGTCGGAAGTTTTACACCTTCTTTTCGCAATGAATACGGAATTTTTATTTTTCATTATAATCTATGCATTTAGTGTACCGCAAAGTATCAATGTTTTTTATTTCAGCATTGATGCTCGTGATACCACTCGCGCCACTAGCTACTGTGCAAGCGGCGACAACACTTTCAGTAAAAACCACGTCGACTCCATCGACGGCTACGGTCGGATCGCCCGTGTCAATCGCGATCCAAAATCAGAATACGTCGGGTTCATCATTCACTGGTCTCGTTGATGTAGAGATATACAATGCATCAAGCCAGCGCGTGCTCCAATCATTTTGGGACAACCAAACAATTGGTGCGAACCAGACAAACATACAAACAATTTCATGGAAACCAACCACAGCCGGTACGTACACCATCAAACAAGGTATATTTACTCCAGGTTGGTCATCAGTTGTCTCATGGAATGATGCTGTTGGTACTATCACGGTCACTACAGCTCCCGCAGTGCAACAAGCAAATCCAACATCGCCAACTATTTCTACACAAGTTGACGTGTGGTGGCCTACTGCAAATGCTTCAGTGACTGGTGTTCAGCCATTCAAGGCTCTCGTAACAGGCCGAGATATCAATAGCTACTCCATGTATTGGCAAGTAGATGGTGATCGGTTGAATGTTATGAATAATAATTTCACCGGCACGCCACATAAGGAAGTTTCCGTTGATCTTTCTGGCTGGAACTGGAAAGGATCCAGCCCATATGTGCTCAACTTTGTTGCAAAAGATGCAAACAATCAGGTGATTGCACAAAAGCAAGTTTCTATCACTATTGGAAATGCTTCAGTGGCTGCCTCTCAGCCGACTACTCCAGCGCAAACGACATCACAACAGACGACGACACAAACGACGCAGACGAACTCAACACCGTCAACATCTGGATTGTTCGTTGATCCTGCAAATCCAGCTCGCGCGCAAGCTGACCAATGGGCAAGTTCTCGCCCAACTGATGCGGCTTTGATGAGAAAAATTGCAGATCAGCCAACATCTCGTTGGTTTGGAAGTTGGAACGGAAACATCACACAGGATGTACAGAACTATGTCGGACAAGCAGCTGCGGCAAACGCAACTCCTGTGCTGGTTGCATACAATATTCCACAGCGAGACTGTGGCGGATATTCAGCTGGCGGTTCCAGCAGCCCTGATGGTTACAAATCATGGATAACCAGCATGGCAAATGGCATAGGCAACAACAAAGCCATTGTTGTGCTCGAACCGGATGCAATATCTCTCACGTCATGTCTCTCTGCAGGAGATACGCAAACGAGATACTCATTGCTTTCATTTGCAGTGAACACGTTCAAATCACATCCAAATGTGAAAGTATATATTGACGCAGGACATGTGAACTGGATCAGCGCTTCTGACATGGCAAATCGTTTGAAGCAATCAGGCATTGACCAAGCTGATGGTTTCTCATTGAATGTGTCAAACTTTTATACCACTGCAGAAAATACGACATACGGAACACAAGTGTCACAGCTTCTCGGTGGTAAGCACTTCATCGTAGATACATCCAGAAATGGACTTGGCTCAAATGGTGAATGGTGCAATCCATCAGGACGTGCTCTTGGCAATAAGCCAACGCTCAATACCGGCAATGCGATTATTGATGGATTTATCTGGATAAAAACTCCAGGTGAATCAGATGGATATGGTGGAGGTGGTCCTGCTGCTGGGCAGTGGTGGCCAGACTATGCGCTCGGATTAGCACAAAGGGCTTCTTGGTAAAGAACATGTAGCACGTAACATATAACACGCCTGCCTGCGCAGGCAGGTAACAGAAGAATTTGAAGTACAGAACAAAAAACAACCTGCGAAAGTGGGTTGTTTTTAGTATTTTGATTAACTAGTAGTTATACGGAATATTCTTGCATAATAATTCATTAAGGTATTTTATGCACTATTGTCACTTGTGATTATTGTATTCTTCAATTAACTTAACATCTTTGGTATCTTTTTCTCTACCAGATTTTATTTTCCATTCAACAACATATCTGAGTTGAACAAAAGGAAAATGTTCTATTATTTCAGCACTACCAATCATTTCATCAATTCCAACTGATAACGTAAGCCAGCTTTTGAAAATTTCTATATTACCAATTTTGAGACATGTTGGGTTGTTGTGTAATGATGTTGGATATTTACTAATCAACAAATCCCACAAATCTTGTTTAACAATAATATCAACATCATTGGATTCTCTCAAATTTCTAATCGCAATTGGACCGCTACCAAAAATAGCATATTTTTCAATAGGTAAATTGAGAACGGACAACTCATCAAGGTATTTCATAAAGTATGTTCTATTAAGTGACGTCAGATGCATATTCACGCACTGCCCAGTAGCCACAAAATGGTCCGTATTCTCCAATTTTGGTGCTTCGATTCTTTGTGTCCTCATCATACCCTTGTTGACTAGTTATCTGATGGTCGAAGCGATCATGTGAAAGTGAAGTAACTTGTCCGTATCTAGCAACAATCTTATAGCCAGGACAGCGTGCTTGTAATTGTTCAAAATTTTCAACACCATCATAATTAATCACTGTTCCTTTCCAAAGTTCTGGATCTCGATCAATTTTATAGCCGTTGTAGTATTCATCCATCATATTCATTAAAGTTAAATAAGTGTTAAACTAAACTATCGAATATGGGAAATGTTTTTGATTATCTCATTATTATATTCTACCTTATTCACATATGACTGTCCATCATGCTTGACGCGAACTGGACAAAAATAAGATACTAAATTTATATAAATTTTAGCTTGTCATTACTATCGACACCGCTCTTCGAAAAAGGCGAGGGAGCGGAGGAATCTCTTAAATAAAGTTTTGAATTAAAAACAAGGGATTCCTCGACTTCACTCTCCCTACTTACGTCGGGCGCGTTTCGCTCAGAATGACGAAACATTAACATATGAAGAAAGGAAATTGGCGATATTACGCAATCATTGTCATCAGTATTTTGATTGTATCAGAATTCCATGCCTCGCCAGCATCAGCCGCAATCGGTTCGTGGCAGAAGGGGATTAGCATACAACCACGGTCAAATACCGACTATGCATCAGGTACGTTTCAGCAATCTATGGCAAACGCAGTAGCAGATCATGTGAATTATGTCGCACTGGTTATCCCGTACTACCAGTCAAACATATATTCCACAGATATTGGTCCCGGGTGGAATACGCCGACAGACGCATCGCTCATTTCGGGTATACAATATATTCATTCACTCGGCATGAAAGTAAATTTGAAAATTCATGTGGAAAGTTATGACCAGCAATGGCGTGCAAATATCAATCCATCTGATAGAAATGCGTGGTTTGGAACCTATGGCGCTATATTGAATAAGTATGCGACTATGGGTGCACAAAATGGAGTAGAGGAGATAACCGTTGGAACTGAACTTATCAACATGTCGGCAAATGATGCAAATCCAACGAATACTCAAAATTGGAATAATTTGATAGGATCTGTCCGTTCTATTTTTCACGGTTCGCTCACGTATGGCGCAAACTGGGGCGGACCAGGTTGGACAGATGAGAAAAATAGAATTACCTTTTGGTCATCACTGGATTATATTGGCATTTCCGCATACTTTCCATTATCTACTGGTACAAAAACAGCAGACGCGTACAAAGCAATATGGGATGGAATAAATACCGGGGATATTGCAAATTTGCAGAGACGATGGAATAAACCAATTCTATTTACCGAAGTAGGATATCGTAGCATGGATTGGGCACAGTATGAGCCATTCAATTTTTCTGCTGGAGGATCGTATGATCCCACAAACCAGGCGGCATTGTATGAAGCACTGTTTTCCTACTGGAATTCGTATGACTACATGCAAGGTGTGATGTTGTGGGATTGGTCCAGTGATCCAAATGCTGGTGGCAATGGTGATACAAACTACACACCACAACATAAACAAGCGGAAACAGTCATGGCAACATGGTTTGGCACCAATCCGACACCGACTCCACCGCCAACCGCAAATTCGTTTTCATCAACTGTGACTGTCGGTTCTAACTCAGTTACACTCGGCCAGGCGCAATCAATTTCTGCGACTATAACAAATACAGGAGGCGCGGTATCTGGCGCAATAGTAGATATAGAAGTATATAGTTCAACAAACCAAAAAGTGTTTCAGTATTTTGTAGAAAATCAACAATTTAGTACTGGCGCGAGCAAGGCATACGCCACTCAGTGGACGCCAACCTCTGCTGACACATACACCGTGAAGCTGGGCGTATTCAATAATAATTGGACAACAAATTATTTATGGAATGGAACCGGCGCGCAATTTACCGCTTCGACTGCGACTCAGCCACCGCCACCTCCTCCACCTTCAAATAGCACGGTAAATATCTGGTGGCCGACCGATGGCGCTGCCGTGCAAGGCGCTCAACCATTCAAGGCTATGGTACCAGGACTCATGATTTCCAATTACACGATGTACTGGCAAGTAGATGGAGGAGTATTGAATACTATGGGTGATAGCCAGGTAGATTATCCGCACAAAGAAGCGCAAGTAGATCTGAGTACATGGAATTGGCAACCAAGCGGAACATATACGTTGAATTTCATTGCAAAAGATGCGTCAGGAAATACGATTGCTAGTGCGAGTATACAGATAAAACATTAAACACATAACATGTAACATGTAACATGTAACATGTAACACATAACAAAAAAACAAAAACAAAAGAATATGAGAGAGAAAAAAACAACCTGCGAGAGTGGGTTGTTTTAATTATTGACTAATATCCACTAGTATGTTTATATATTCATTCAGCGTCTGTGGCAACTTTCCTTCGAGAAAGCAATGAATAAGCTGCGGGAAGCAGCCAACTGACAAGGAGACACCATGATCGGAGGAGTGGTCTACAAGAAGGGAGACGAGCACTTCTTCACTTTCCAGGTGGGCAAGGTGCCCAAGGCACCGCCTGGAACGGATCATGTCTTCAGCATCAAGGACGAGTTCGCCGCCAACCCCGATGAGTTCTTCCCGAAGGTGAGGAAGGAGGCTGATCGGCGTGGCATCGGCAATGTGATGAACCTGCCGGAATGACCGCGCGCCGCCTCACGCTCGCCGCGTCCTTCGGGACAACGCGGGCGTGGGGCAACAAAAAACTTTTAACAAACAACCTATTAAAGTGGGTTGTTTTTGTATTGACATCACCAACTCTTTATGTTACGTATATATTAGTCCATTTGGACTTTTCCGCCAATCACGGCGAAAAATGCAAAGAGGTGGATCATGACGAGGAGAGATTTCGAGAACGCTCTGTGTGGAATTAGTCACAGTGGATACGCACTTATCGTGTTCGGAGATGCCGCTCGGCACATCGCCGCAAGAGCCTCGATCAAGTTGGAGCCCGACGTCGTAGTGTACGAAGAAGTACACTGTGAGCACGGCTGTCAGATGAGGGTTCCATATTCCGTCATTACGGGGGTCTATGACGAGCACGACGACGGCTCCTGCTAATACGTGCCCTCACGCTCGCCGCGTCCTTCGGGACAACGCGGGCGTGGGGCACAAAGAACTTATTATTTTATATAAAACAATCCATGAAAGTGAGTTGTTTTTTTTTTGAAGTACACTGTCTATTAAAAACGAACTAGACCCTATGTTTAGTTTGCGGTATACTTGATCTGCATATTTATTCTTAAGCATTTCTATGCATAAAGTGCTTCTCTCGTGCGTAGCTTGCACTGCCTTCCTTCTCATGTTAGGTGCAAGCTGTAATCCTATACCGATCCAGCAGCGTTTACCCCAAGCAGACCCATGTCAAACTGCAGAGGATTGTGGCGATACAAAAGTATTTGCTTGTCAGAATAACACGTGTGTAGCGTTACCTCCAGGAGGACAGGCTTGCAGTTACTATGTAAACGGTGTACAGCAGAATTGGCGTTGCGAAGATAATCAATGGTGTGGTACTCAGTCAGGTGATTGCAGGAATGTTCCTTTTTGTCTGAATAATTCAGACTGTTCTTCAAATCAAGTTTGTCTCAATGGTTATTGTGGCCCTGCTCAACAGAATAACACGGCAAATTCTGCCTGTACGTCAAACGCACAATGCATTTCCGGAAAACTTTGTTCAAATGGTGAATGTCTTCCTGCAGAACAAGTACTACCAAAAGATCCTACAACCGGAGAATTATTGTGTAATTCAAACGCACAGTGTGTCTCAGGTAAGCTTTGCGTAAATCAAAAATGTGTTCCGGCAGAGCAAGTTTTACCCAAAGATTCGGCGACAGGAGAACTACTTTGTAACTCAAATGCTCAATGCTGGAATGGAAAAGTTTGTATTAATAGTCATTGCGTGGCGTCTACTGATCAAAGATCAGCCTCAGTGAATTGTACTACAGATACACAGTGTGGAGGAAAAGGGTGGTCTTGTACCAACGGCACGTGTGTGGCTTGGCCAGCAGGAGGACAAGCTTGTAGCTACTATGTAAATGGTGTTCAGCAGAATTGGCGTTGCGAAGAAAATCAATGGTGTGGTACACAGTCAGGTGATTGCAGAAATGTTCCTTTTTGTTCGGCTAATGCGGACTGTTCTGCAAATCAGGTTTGTGTCAATGGATACTGCGGAGCTCAATTGCCAGTCAGTTCTGCATGCTCTTCAGATAGTCAATGTGGAACAGGCGTTGCGTGTTTTCAAGGACGTTGTACTGCTGTGCCTTCAACATGTAATTATCATCCGGAATGTTTGAGTGATGATTTCGTGTGTTCCAATCATACATGCATATGGCCAGGAGCAAGCGGTCACACATGCAGAAATACAAATGGAGATAGATGGCATTGTCTCAATTCACAAACATGCGGTGCCAACGTAAATGAGTGTAACGCAGTAGGCGTTATTCCCATTACGCAGGTAAGTTGTACCGTTGACACAGACTGTGGCACAGGAAATAAGTGCAATGGTGTTACGTGCTATACTCCAGTCAAAAATCCTTCTACATGCAGGACAGACGCTGAATGTGTAGAAAAGATGTCATTTTGTCAAAATAGTACGTGCGTTTTTGCCCCCCCAGGTAATGCTGCGAATTGATCCGTATCAAGACTAATCGAACGAGTATAGACTCTAAAAATATAGTATAGTAGGAAAGCCCTTCACCTGGCTTTCCTTTATTTTTGAATTCGCTTTATACTAACAATAAATCAATTGTATGCGTTTTATTAAAAACAACTATCTTTTATTGATAATTATACTCATTTCAGCATTTTTGAGACTGTATCATATCGGTTTCCGTGATTTTTGGTATGATGAAGCGGTTACAGGCGTGGAGATTCGTGAATCATGGGCACATATGATGGATATTATCCAGGCAGACGTACATCCGCCCCTATATTTTTTCCTCGTAAAGGTTTGGTCAATGTTTGGAAATTATAGTGTGATTGCAATTCGTTCTTTCTCTGCTTTCTGGGGAATTTTGGGTGTCGTCGGGGTCTATCTATTTACAAAAGAAGTTGCACATAAACGTGCGGGATTATTTGCGTCATTAATTATAGCTATATCTCCATTTGCCATTCAGTATTCGCAAGAGGCACGCATGTACGCGATGCACGCAGCTTTGATAGTTTTTGCTGCATATTTTGTCGTGAGAGCTGCAAAACATCTCAGAGTTCAGGACCATATTGTGTGGGGAATATTTTTGGGTTTGGCGATTCTGACACATTATATGGGAATTGCGTATTTTCTTATTTTTCCGATTATGTATTTCGTTGGGATTTTTGTGTACCATGGAAAACAATTTGTTTTTCAGAAGTTTTGGTATTTAGCAAAACACGCATTATTGGGCGTATCTATCTCACTGGCAGTGTGTATTCCCTTTATTCGTGTATTCATGAATCAAATTTCCATGAGTTCCACAAGTATAGGGTGGATTCCTTCAGCTTATGTTCATGATATTGGTTTGGCGTTCCAGGCGTTCATCGTGGGTACTGCACCAGGACAAATCAGCGTACCTCATGTACAACATATATGGGGGATAGATGATAGAATAGTGCTTGTTTTCTGCGTAATTTGTGTAGTAGTAATCTTCGGTGTTTTGATTAGAAAATACAAATTCAAATCCATACTGCTTTTGTTACCATGTCTTGGCTTTATATTGATTGTCTTTGTAGGTTCACTGCTTGGGCATAGTTTTTTTATCTCTCGATATCTTATTTCTGCTTCATACTTTCTGTATGCAATTTTTGGTGTATGGATAACAACATACTCAAAAATAAAGATGCCGTATGCCATTGTGGCTGTGTATACAATCCTTCTGTTATCAATTGTTCCATCTGAACAACCACACGGCTTTAATGACCTCGATAAAGAGACACGATATAATGTGAATGATTTTTACACATTGAATCCTGTAGATTATGTTGTTGCAAAATATTATTTTGGATTTGATCGTGTGTATTTGTATAGCGTCGATAACCCTACATTCAATCCCGTATCATGGGTTGGCGTCAATGGAACTATAAAAAGAATAGAAAAAATAGATGACATCATAAACAATGGTAGAGCAATGATTCTCAGTAATACTGACCACCCAACATCATTTGACGAAAACAAATTTGTACGACGTGGACAGTATGATAATATCATTATTTTTGAAACTTGACGAAGACAGTACACCTGGTATACTAAAAATATACATAATTAGTAT
>Ga0172379_10008191_pt1 | contig 13249 bp, 17 predicted proteins | sample GrowelOW334metaG_FD_119756 | JGI IMG/M metagenome (GOLD analysis project Ga0172379, IMG submission 119756) | Groundwater microbial communities from an aquifer near a municipal landfill in Southern Ontario, Canada - Groundwater well OW334 metaG | ecosystem: Environmental > Aquatic > Deep... | reverse complement strand
TTGCATTTTCATAAATTTCGTTCTCCCCAACATTTTTCATTTTAGGATAATTTTTTATTACCCAATCAGCAATAGTTTTTTCTTTATTTCTACCATCAGCATGCACTGAAATACCAGACGGTTTATCTATGGCTAAAATATCTTTATCTTCGTATAGAATTTTTATTTTCATATAATTAATTCTTTAAGTTTATTCATCCACCCAAGTATTTTAAGAAATAACTGTGTATCATTCACAGAAACATCAAACGTACCATATTGTAAAGTATTTCTTTTGTTCTTACTAGCGATACTTTGTTTTATGTATGTTTTATAAAATTGACTGATTGGAATTCCTGAAATCTTAGACCAATATTTTTCAGATTCTTTTTTATTATTTTTAGAAAATGTATGAATATGCCCCCTAAATTTAGATTCTTCTACTCTACAAATTTCTCTAAAAAATCTCATTATAATTTTGATAATTGCTGGATCACTATTTGTTAAACGAGCAATTCCTCTTTTTGTCTTCCCCCCTTCTCCTAAATATAAGGAAATTCCTATTATTTTTAAATCATTCTTGGATATATTAGTAATTTCTTTTTTAGCAATTTCAATAGCAATATTAGTCTTACTTTGTGTATTAGAAATTCTACTTAATCTTCTCTTTTCAATAGATTCAACACTACGTCCATTTTTAGATAATAATTTTTTTTGTTTTGTTGTTAAAACAATATCTCGCACCCATAAACTCACACTAGCTTTGGACACATTGAGTATATTTTTTACTTCATTTATAGATTTTCCTTGTCGACGTAAAACTCTAGCCTTAAATTTTTCATCGAGTTTCATGTGTAGAGTATACCGTATATAACATATTATATCAAGGTTTAATAAAAATCTATTGAAATAAAGCATAAAATGCTGTACACTCTCTTTGTGTATATGCGCGCTTAGCTCAGTTGGTAGAGCAACTCATTTACACTGAGAAGGTCGGGGGTTCGAGTCCCTCAGCGCGCACATATGTCCATTTTGCCCTTGTAGTTCAATGGATAGAACGAAGCTCTTCTAAGGCTTTGATGTAGGTTCGATTCCTACCAAGGGCACAAAAAAAATCACAGTGAAGGGTCAACGACTGGTGCGGGAGAATTTAATATTTCAACTGAATTTTTTTCTCTTTCCGAAAAATAATTTAGTACTTTCAGAATACGATCTTTATTGATTGTTCCTAATTTCCCATCTTCATTTGTAAACGACAAAACAGGTTCTTGATTTATTTGTCCAAAAAGATGATAACTAAAAACAAAAGACAGGAGAATCATGATCGCTGTGCTAAAAAGAACAATTTTCCAATAAAAATTCGGACGAGAAGTAAAATCCTTTTTCTTAAAACTATTTTCTTTTTTAAAAAAATTTATTTTCATGGAACAAAACTTAAAAGTTGTATTTTTAAAATAGCCTCCCAGCTTTCATCAACAACATTTTTACCAGACCCAACTGGAAACAAAAGTTTATGCATATCCATCGATAAAAAATCGAGCACATATGGAGAATTTTCTAAAAGTGTTAAAAATTTATAAATTGCTTCAAATCTACCTGATGCTTTTAACTCAACCGTCAATTCTGTATTATCTGTTTTAGCATTAACCGAATTAATTTGAGCTGAAACTCCTGCCTCTTTCGCCAACTTTTCAATTATATTCAAAAAAGGAACAACATCCGAACTTTTAATAAAATGATTTTCGAGTAAAATCCTATCAGAAGCAATTTTTTGAAGAGTTTGGTCAAGAGATATAATCTCATCTCGTTGACGCCTTTCTGTTTGTAAGTTTATTGTGGCTTGTTGTGTTTTTTGATTATTGTTATTTATCTCTTTATATAAAAATATAAAAGCAAGAGAAAATAATAACAAAAGTGTTATTGAAATAAACAGAAATATTTTTTGAAAGTTATTTTTCATGGTTCTATTGTATCACCATGACCCTGAGTTTTTATCGAATGGGTCATATTATAAAGGAATTAAACTTAAAGAAAAATTAATATCGGATCCTTTCACAAAATTTGAAATTGGTAAAATAACATTTTTAAAACTTGAACCATCTTCCAATGTTTGACGAAACAAAAGTAAAATCTCCCGAGAAGGCGCTATCCCAGTCAGGCTGATTTTTCTACCACTTTTCTCATTATTTTCATATAAGATTTGAGTAATTTTAATATCAGACCTTTTCTTAAGAAGAATAGCGTTAATTACCCCAGTCGAAAGGAGAAATTTATTTTTTTCAAACTTTTCAACCACCACAAGTTTATTATCTATATCTTTTATTAGGGCTAGTGATTCTTTCCCTTGGAGAGAAAGTGGTTCGAGTTTTTGATTTTCTACATTTTCACTAATTAAAGAATATTTCATAGAAGAAATAAAATATGATGGTATCATAGAGAAAAAAGCAACTAAAATACAAAAATCAAGCATAACTACAAACAAAATTGCAAGCCTATAGTAAAAATCTATAATCATTTTCTTTTTTTCTTCTTTTGGAATTAAATTAATCATTTAATTTAGTTATTGTCATAAAAACCTCCTAAGGCAAGTCCTAAGGCTGTAGCAAAAGAAAGCGACTGCTTAAAGCTCATTTCTGGAATATAATTTTCTGTATTTGATATATTAGTCCAAACATTTGCTATCTCCACAGTACTTTTCATACTGACAGAAATGTAGTCAGCTAGCCCTGTTAGATTGGAATCACCACCACAAAAAATTATTTTTTTTATGGGTGGATTGTTTTTGCCCTCTTCATCTTTATGCGTATGCCAATATAAAAAATGTTTCACTATTTCATCCCGTAAAACAGAAACACTATTTAAAAGTACGGCAAATATTTCTTTGTTGTCAGCATTACGTTCTAGCCCATACTCTTGCTTCATTTTTTCTGCTTCTTCAAAACTTATATTGAAGTTTTTTTGAATCATCTTAGTCAGCGTCGTCCCTCCTAAGTCAAGAGTAAAAGTAAATACTACGATACCTTTCGAAACAATAAAAATACCTGTTCTTTTTTTTCCAAAATCTACAATCATATAGGTCTCCAGATCAGTTTTTTTAACAACCGCTCTATAAGCTGCTTGTGCCTCAAGTTCAAAAGACTTAACAGATATTTGAGAATGTTTAAAAATTAATAAATAATTTTCAATTATATTTTTTGGTATAGCCGTCACTTGAACTTCTAGATATTGAGCATTTTCACTAACTAAGTCATAATCAAAAATTGTATCTTGGGCTGCTATTGGGATGTGGTCTTCAAGAGCAAGCTCAATTCCCTCTCGAATATTTTTTAAACCTAATTTTTCTAACCTAAGAGCAAAAAGATATACTTGTTCTTCTGGCAAAGAAACACGTACAGATTTTACTCCTTCTTCTTTTTTGAGAATTGAGAGAATTTCCTCCATTTTTTTTGAGTCTTTAATTTTTCCAGACTCAATAACTCCAGAGGGAATGCTTCGTTCTCCGTATCGTCCCACTTGAAGACCATTTTTGGTCATAATAAGTTCTATAAATTTTAATGATTCATCGGAAATATCTAAACCAAAAAAAGGTTCTGCTAGAATTTTAGGCAGTGGAAAAAATCTAAGAAAAAATTTATCAAATGAATTCTTCAACATAGTAATATTATACGATATTATTTATCTCCTCGCTATCGTTTTATTGCGTTAATTTATTTTTTTTCTTTAGAAGTAATAAATCCTAAAAGAGGTAAAGCAAATAGAACTATAATCAAGAGAACTATAGGGAAAATAAATTTATCAATATTTGGAACAGAACTTCCAAGAAAATATCCTCCAAAAATAAAACCACCTGACCAAAAGAAAGCCCCTAAAATATTCCAAAATAAGAAAGTTTTATATTTCATTTTTCCTGCTCCAGCCAAAATAGGAGTGAAAGTTCTCACTATCGGGACAAAACGCGCCAGAGTAATTGCTTTATTCCCATGTTTTTGAAAAAACAAAGCTGTCTCCTCCAAGTTCCGATGATTCCAAAAGAAAGAATTTTGGTGAGAAAAAATTTTAGGACCCGTTTTTTCCCCAAACCAATAACCAAAAGAATCACCCAAAACCGCAGCCAAAAAACAACCTAGAAAAAGATAAAATATATTGAAATGCCCGGTAGCTGCTAAAACTCCGGCAGAAAAAAGCAAGGAATCACCCGGTAGAAAAAATCCAAAAAAGAGCCCCGATTCAGCAAAAACAAATAAAAATATACCCAGAAGTCCGATTATTTTTATCAATGGTAAAATTTCAAAAAAATTCATAAACTATTTTATTCTTTTATTTATTTTGTCTAAATATCGCTGGAGGATAAGAGCTGCAGCTCCCGCATCTACTCGACCACTTTTTATTTGTTTTACCTTACTGTGAGCCTGTGATGGATTAAAATCTTTTTTTCTCCTTCCAACTTTGCGAGCCTCCACTGATGTTAAAAATTCTTTTTGTTTGTGTACCGGTAATTTAAATTTTTCTTTTAATTCTAAAATAAAAACTTCAATCCTCCCTGAGAGAGCATTTAATTTTCCTGAAAAATCTACCGACTCCCCGACCACGATTTCTCCTACTTTTTCTTTCCTTATTATGTCCCTAATCTTTTTAAAGGTATCCAAATCATTTAGAATAATTTCTTTTGGAAAAGCTAAGGTTCCGTTTTCATCTGAAATGGCTATCCCTATTCTTTTTGTTCCATAATCAATGGCTAAAAATCTCATGTTAAAATACTAGCACCTACACACTTATATTTGCAATGCAACTTTGTTGCGTGCTTTTAGCACCTTGCAAATATAAGTGTGTGGGTAGCATAAAAATCTAATTCTGTTACAATACTTTATTATGGATCAATATAATGCATTTTTTATAAATAGTGGTTGGGCTTGGGTTATTTTACCAGCATTAATTTGGACTTTGTTTTGGAAAGGTTGTGCCTTGTGGACGGCTTCTAAAAACGACCAGAAGGTGTGGTTTTTAGCATTGCTTGTCATAAACACTGTGGGAATCTTAGAAATTGTGTATATTTTCTATGTTTCCAAAAAGAAGTGGGCTGATATTAAAGAAATTATTACTATAAAAAAGTTGTTAAATTAATAATAAATAATTAAAAATACCCCAGATCTCTGGGGTATTTTTAATTATAAAGCTTGAGAAAAAGCCTAAAATGGATATACTGAATTAGTTGTTAATAATGGGAGGCGTCGCATAGTGGTTTAGTGCACCGGTCTTGAAAACCGGAGTGTCGCAAGGCACCGTGAGTTCGAATCTCACCGCCTCCGCAAAAATTAATAAATTCTTAGATTATTTTTTAGCAACCCTACTTATCATAAAATGAACTGCTTCATTCATATTTATGGGTTCAATTTTTATATTTGGATGTCTGTTTTTAAAAACTCGAAATATCTCGTCAGAAAATCCTTGCCCTATTGATGGAACCTTGTCAAAATCGAGTACTATCGTGGTAAATTTATCTAAACCATGCAATATTCTTCTTGCCTGCGAACGTGAAATATGGACACCCTCACTAGAAGTGAATAATCTCACTTTAATTTCTGTTTTACCAAATCCAAAATCTGCATCGGTAAAATGCTTAAAAACGGCACTAAGATGTCTATTTGAATTAACATCAATAGTAAATTTAACCTTAGTGCCACGTTTAAGAGCTAGTGGTTTTTGAAAAAAAACCTCACGAGTCTTATTGTTTACTACCATTAAATATCCATAACTCTCTAAAGTAAAAACATCTCCGACTTTTGAAGTAAAAAAAATACCTTCACCAGAATGAAACTTGGAAGCGGTAGTAGTTTTTCCTTTAAGTAAATCCTGCATAGCCTCAATTTCTGTTTTTAATTTCTTTTTTTTCATTACATTACGAAATACCCCCACTCCAAAATCATTAACGATAAAAACTAGTTTCCTGTTTTGCATTGATATATCAACTTCTACATTTTTTGATTTTGAGTGTTCTATTGCATTGTTTAACATTTCAGAAAAACCAAAATTCAAAATAGCTTTTATGTTTTCTGGTAATTGTTTAAGTGGTGGATATTGATTTAGAATTTGGTCATAAACTTCATGCTCGTGTAAATTTTTATTTTTTAATCTTTTAAATATCTGTGATGGGAAAATACCTGCTTCTTTTAAAAATTCCGGCAAAATGTAATAAGCAGCATTGGTAGATCCAACCTTTGATAATTTATTTTCCTGAATTAGGGTTCTGATTAAGAATGAAGCATACTGCCTAGATACACCAAATTTTGTTACCACATCTTGGCTTTTAATCTTTTTCTTTATTTTTGCCAATTTCAATATATCTATTTTTTGCAACATAACCTTGATTTTAAATGCTATATTCGTATAATATCCTAGAGTTTATTGATTGTCAAGTTACTTACCAATAATTGTAAAGTAATTGTAAAGTAAGCCACTATGTGCACCTCACCCCTCCGCCTTGACAAATAAGCATAATTCATAGGATAATAAATACGAATTCAGAGTATTGTTCTATGATTCAGATTGGCGCGCTTGCGCCATAAAAAAGGAGGTTTTTATGAAAAAATTTTTGTTTTTTGTTTTGATTCTTGTGCTGGTTTTCGGTTTTTCCATCTCTGCCGAAGCGCGACATAATAGTGGAGGAGGTGGAGGCTACTGGGGTGGACATAGTGGAAATTTCCACGGGGGTGGCCACATTGGTGGTTATTATAGAAATGGCCATTGCTACAGTTATCGCGGTTGGGGTTGCTACCGCTCATACCCACGTGGGTGCGTAGACGCATATGGTAGATGGGTTCCGTGTGTTTCCCCATACTATCCATACCCCTACTATCACTAAAACCTAAGGAGGTGATGTTACGGGGCCACTGCATTTTGTATCGCAGTTGGCCCTTTTTTTATTTACATAATTATTTACAGAGACTCAGGTGTATTGCGCAGTTGCCAAATATTTTGAAGAATAAACAAAACAAGGCCCAAGGCACCTAACGTGTTGATGAGCAAAAGAGCACGCCCAACCATGGTGGCAGGTAAATAAATCGGATTGAAAACAAATACCATAGTACTATGCAAAAGAAGACTCAAGAAATCAGTCGTTAATAAAGGGAAACTCGCTGTCTGTTCTAAAAGAAGAAACCAATATTCAAAAGAGAAAAAAATAATAAACTCTACAACGATTAGCGATAAAAAAGTAAGCATCTGCAAACGACTATTCACTTCCTCAATAGCTTCAATCGCCACATAGATATTCATGACTACTCCCACTATTCCAAAAACAAGAATCAAACTCTCATTTGTGTCTGCTGTTGGCCAAAACCACAACAAAAAAGCTTGAATAATTAACAATCCCATAATTCCCCAAAACAAATGAAAAAGTTTAAATTTTTTATCTTTCATCTTAATTTAAGTATATCAATAAATAGACATTTTGCATATACTTTGTCATAATTACTCTATGGAAATAATAGAAAGGTCTGAGGAAAAATTAATTTGGTCTGCTTTAGAATATGAAGAGAAAGATCGAAGCCCAGATTGGTTTTGGGCCCTCGGGATTATCGTTGCGACTAGCTCCATTGCCGCTATTATTTTTGAAAATTATTTTTTTGCCGCTTTGCTGGTACTCTCGGGAGTCTTGTTGGGATTTTTTGCTATTAAAAAACCAGACACCGTCACTTATGAATTAAATCAAAAAGGATTAAAAATCCGCAATCGTCTTTACCCTTATGAAAATATAAAATCTTTTTGGATTCAATTAGACCTACAAGGAGAAACAAACCCGCCTGCCGACGAGGCAAGTTTGAAACCAATACTTTTTATTCATTCCGAAAGAGGTTTTATGCCCATTCTCTCTCTGCCGATAGATGAAAGTATTGCCGAAGATATTTATTCCATCATGCTTTCCAAAAATATTGCCGAAGTACCCATGAAAGAGCATGCTTCCGAAAAAATTATGGAAGTTTTAGGATTCTAAAATATTACAATTTTATTTTTTGATTTTTTAGAATCCTATGATATAATATATCTATGAAGAAGTTTAATTTGCAAAATATAGTTTGGAAAGAGGGGAGATATTATGTTTCTCAGTGTTTAAATGTTGATATTTCCAGCTTTGGTAAAACTAAAAAAGAATCTCTCAAAAATCTAAGCGAAGCCCTAGATCTTTATTTTGAAGATGTAAAAATTCCTAAAATACAAGAAGTAAGAAGCGCAGAACTTATCTCTTTGGCGTTTAATTATGCCTAAACTTTTATCCTCCAAACAAGTTGTTAAAATTCTAGAAAACAATGGTTTTATTTTTATATCTCAAAAAGGCAGTCATTTAAAATTTAGAAAAAGTGAAATAAAAAGCAAAACTGCAATTGTTCCAACAGGTAGAAAAGAAATCCCAATGGGTACTCTTCATTCAATAATTCGACAAGCACATTTATCAAAAGAAGACTTTAGGATTTAATCGTGGTGCCCTCGGCAGGAATCTTTCCTTACAGGAACAGTATACCTTTTACATTTTTTATAAATAAAAAATAAGTAAAAGCTTTTCGCTTCCCGCAAGAAGCCAAGTTGTTGGCTTCACTCGTGCTGGTGCCCTCGGCAGGAATCGAACCTGCATCACAACTTCCGCAAAGTTGTGTCCTATCCATTGAACGACGAAGGCATTCTTATTTCAGACTAACAGTTTTTAAATAAAAATTCAATTTTAATCTGAAATTTAATAATTTTTTATAGAAATACGGAGGATCAACTCTTTGTCTTTTAAACCTTCACCCAAACTTCATGCTATTGACATTCTAGTCCAGTTATGATACAATCCTTGACAGATAAATAGGTGGGGATAGGCCCCAGAAATGGGGGTTCCCCCCACTGTTCTATAAAAAAATTAGGAGGTTTTTTATGAAAAAGTTAGTTGTGGTAGCGTTGTTTGTAGGCATGGTCATTGGGACCCTGTGCGCACCAGTAAGTGCGCAAACAGTCGTCGGCCGTCCCGACCCCACAGGGAAGGGAAGGTATCTAACATTTGGTAACGAGACCCCCTACTCGGGGGCTAACGTAATCAAAACGTTACCCTCAGGCACCGCGTGTTCCCCGGCAGGAGAGATGGTCGGTATTCGAGTGTGGAATTCCACACGAAAAGGATTTGCTGTTTTGTCGGAACTGTCCGACAAAGCGGAAATTGCCGTCGCACCCTCCGGTAAAGTATTCCTCTGCCATTGTGCGGGAGGATACAACGAATTGTTCGTGCCTAAAACACAGCAACCACAGACGACTCAGCGTGTACAGACGCAATCTGTACCAATACCAAGTCAAGAAGGTGCCGTGACCCAGACTCAAACAGTTACGGTTATAGTAGAACCGTCCGCACCGCAACCTGCTGTAGCAGCACCCGCTGCCTATCCTGAACCCCCTTCATACCAATCAGAAGCCCCCGGATTTGTTGGGGCAATGATAGGGTCCACCATCGGCGCGATCTTTGCACCGATGGTTAACCCTTCTTATGGTGGAGGAGGATATCGTGGTGGTCCGCGATATAGCCGCGGTGGATATGCCCACACTGGTCGCCCCGTTTACACAGGCGGCGGACATCGTGGCGGCGGATACAGACCCACCCCAACCCCAGCACGCGGAGTTGGACCCGGTGCAAGAACTCGGGGTTTTAACTAGGTCATCATCGGTGTCTCTTCGCTTAAACCCCTCAAGCGAAGAACGCCATATCAGAGGAGGTCTTGCATTTATGCACTGATCTCCTCTACTTTCCAAAGTTATTAATCTAAAATTTATTATTAGAATTGATAATTCCGGAAAGTAAAAATGTCGAATTTTTACCCAAGAAAAAGTTTAGAATAATTAATGCTCTCGAAAGGGAGCCAAAATAATATGAAGAATAATAAAATAAAATTGTCGGTCGGATTAATATTGGGTGTCTTTACCCTTTTTGGTTTTTTAGCAGTTCCTACTCCAGCCTCTGCTATTACTTGTAATAGTGTAACTATTACTGGAGATGTGATTACAGGCACTCCCCCAGCTTATGCCAGATTTTTATATAGTCCAGATTATACTACTGTGGCCAATGGTGGCGGAATGACAACTACTGTCCATAATTTCTATACAGAAGGAACTTTTCCTCTTGATCAATTTGTCTCTGGTCTGACAGAAAATACGACTTATTATTACAGTCTAGTAGTAACAAATGATTATGGATTTGAACAAGGAAATATTAATAGTTTCACCACTCCTGCCTGTACTACTACCCCAACTCCTACCAGAATAGATGGCGGATGGAGTGCTTGGAGTGCTCAAGATTTTTCTTGCGGAGTTTCTGGTACGCAAACTCGGACTTGTACGAATCCTAGTCCTGCTAATGGTGGATCATATTGTTCTGGATCATCTACTCAATCATACACAAACGCAGCCTGTCCCGTACAATCTCCCACTGTTACCCTTTATGCTAACCCTTCCAGTATAAATTCTGGACAAGCTTCGACTTTGACTTGGAATTCCAGTAATGCAACTTCTTGTTCTAGTTCTTGGGGTGGAAGTAATTCAACTTCTGGATCTTCTGTCATTTATCCGACCTATACAACTAACTACACCATCACTTGTTATGGAAACGGACAACAGGCCAGCGCGGCTGCTTCCGTTTATGTAAATCAATATCATCAACAGACTTGCCAAGACACAACTGCAAGTAATTACGGAGGAATATTGCCTTGTACTTATATTCAAGTCTGCCAGGACCCAAGCGCACTCAACTATAGAGGAGTCTTGCCCTGCTCATACCAGCAAATTCAAGTCTGCCAAGATGTAAATGCTCTCAATTATAGAGGAGTGCTTCCTTGTAGATATAATGTAGTTGTAAATAATCGACCAACCGTTACCCTCTATGCAGACCAAAATAGCGTTTCTTATAACGGAACTGCTACTGTCCGTTGGCTTACCACTAATGCAACTTCTTGTTATGCAAATGGTGGATCTGTCGGCTGGGCAGGAACAAAAAGTATTGGCCCGGGAAGTTTTTATACTGGATCATTGACTTCAAGTAAAACTTATACGATTACTTGTAACAATAATTACGGTTCGGCTACTGATTCAGTGACCATTAATGTTCGTAGCCAAGTTGTCACTAATAATATCGTTAAATCAAAACCTAAAACTTCCCTAGTCTTGATCACCTCTTCGGTTGATCGAAACCAACCAATCGTTCCGACTATCGACAACACTCGACCAAGACCAGGAGATGAGATCAATTACACGGTCAGTTATCAAAATATCGGCACCGGAGCAATTACTAATCTTAGTCTAAGAATAAATCTTCCTCTGGAAGTAGATTATCTATCCTCAACCCCAAGTGCTCCGACTATTTCTGGCAACACTTTAGTTTTCAATTTAGGAACGCTTAAGGCAAACGGCCAAGGAACGGTCACTGTTAAAACTCGGGTCCGAGACAATATTCCTGAAGGAACAAATTTGAATTTCCCGGCAACTTTGAGCTATGTAGATCCTTCTGGTTTCCCTCAATCAGTCTCCGCCAATGTTTCCGCCCAGGTTTGGAGTAATCCAGAAAATGAAACAGTCTTACCTCTCGGAGCAAATGCCTTCTGGGCTGGTTTTCTTCCAAATAATATATTTGGATGGTTGCTCTTAATCATTATGATTCTGATTCTGGCAGCCGTAGGCAGATACCTTTTTGATCAGTCTTTCCGTAAAAAAACTACGATCGTTACTGATCAACCATCTGGCAAGAAAACTACAACCACTACCGTGCAATAAAAAAGTAAAAGAACTCTGAATTTTAAGGACGGTCCTTGGGGAAACTCTCTTCTTAAGGACCGTCCTTTTAGTTTGTGTTATATTTGTTGTATGCGAACTTATTCTCAACATGATTCTGCTGAATTATCGGACGAAGAAATTATTCTTTTATATAAAGATGGCGACCAAGAAGTATTTAAAACACTCATCGCTCGCTATAGCACACCAATTTATAATTTTGTAGTCCGCCTTACCAATAAAAATGATGCTTCAGATATCGTGCAAGAAATTTTTATAAAAGTATGGAAAAATATTCATCGTTTTGATCCACTTAAAGCGAGTTTTAAAACTTGGATTTTTACTATTGGGAGGAATACTCTCACGGATTTTTTAAGAAAAAGAAAGAGTCTTCTATTTTCTGATATTGATAAATCTACTAGGTCGGACCTAGTCGAAGAAGAAAATTCTTTTGCAGAAAATATTCCTGATGAAAATTTGTTACCAGAGGAAGCTTTGCAAAAATTACAGGACAGTGAGTTTTTAAATAAAATATTAGAAAAACTTCGTCCTGGCTACCGAGAAGTTTTAATCCTTCATTACCAAGAAGAAATGACCTTTGAAGAAATAGGAAAAATTTTAGACAAACCACAAAATACTGTAAAAAGTATTCACCACAGAGCTATTTTAGAAATGCGGAAAATAATATCTGCCTCTCCTTTACAAGGAGAGGACTTGAGGTGAGGTCAATTTTTTGCACCAAAATGACTTTCTGTCGCGTATATATCATTACATGCAAGAAGAATTAATAAAAGCCTTCCAAAAAGCTAAATATAAAGAGGATTCTCTTTTAGCTCAAAATGTTTGGCAAGCCATAGTTTTACATGATAAATGCATTGCTCGTGTAAAACTATGGGCCTTTTCTGTAGTTGGATTCTTTTCTTTCATAGGATTAGTCCCGGCTTTTAAAATATTATCAACAGATTTAGCCCAATCTGGTTTTTATGAATATTTATCTTTAGCTTTTTCTGATGGTGTTTCATATCTTTCTTATTGGAAAGAATTTTCATTCTCTCTGGCTGAATCATTACCCATAATGAGTATTACTCTTTCCCTTTCACTTGTTTTTGTTTTATTTTTGTCACTTAAATATATATCGAAACAAATTATTAGTAATAGATCCATGGGAATTTCCTATGGGGTAATATAAATCAAATGCAAAAAATAAAAGAAAAAGTAGCAAAAATTTTTGAATCAAAAGTTGCCTTTCTGGTTTTAGTTGGAATTGGAATTATGATAGTGGCTATGCTAATCTTTTCCGCTGGAATTTCTGTTGGTTTTCATAAAGCATCTTTTGGGCGTGCTTGGGGAGAAAATTATGAACGTAATTTTGGGATGAGACCTGATCGTCCTATGTTTGGTGGAGATAATTTCCCCAATGCTAACGGTGCCATAGGTAAAATCATAAAAATAAACTTACCAAACATTATCGTGCAAGATAAAGACAATACGG
>Ga0172379_10008190_pt1 | contig 13249 bp, 14 predicted proteins | sample GrowelOW334metaG_FD_119756 | JGI IMG/M metagenome (GOLD analysis project Ga0172379, IMG submission 119756) | Groundwater microbial communities from an aquifer near a municipal landfill in Southern Ontario, Canada - Groundwater well OW334 metaG | ecosystem: Environmental > Aquatic > Deep... | reverse complement strand
TTGAAAAAACTCAACACCAGTCTTTATGGAGAATTTTCTGACATCTTGATGATTGCCGAAGAATCGACGGCGTATCCGATGGTAACCCGTCCAGTCGATGTCGGCGGTTTAGGGTTTGGGTTTAAATGGAACATGGGATGGATGCACGATTCGCTCAAATACATGAGTTTTGATCCGATTCACCGACAGCACCACCATGCACAGCTGACTTTTAGCATGTGGTATGGTTTTGATGAAAATTTCATGCTTCCTCTGAGCCACGATGAGGTCGTCCACATGAAAGGCTCCCTTATCAACAAAATGCCGGGAGACACCAACCAGAAATTTGCTCATTTACGCTCGTTGTATGGGTATATGATGGCGCACCCGGGTAAAAAGCTCCTTTTTATGGGGGGTGAGATTGCCCAATATTCCGAGTGGAATTTTGAGCGCTCTTTAGACTGGCACATCTTGGAAAATTCACTTCATGCAGGGTTGAAAAAGATGGTTTCTGATTTGAATCGACTCTACACGAACGAACCTGCCTTGCATCAGTTGGATGAAAAGCGTGAAGGATTTGAGTGGATTGATGATCAAGATTTTAGTCATAACTGCATCAGTTTTGTCCGAAAAAGCACAAATCCTTTAGAAAAAATTTATGTGGTGTGCAACTTTGCCGATGCAACACGAGAAAATTATAAAATGGGTGTTTTGGATGCCGGTGAGTATGTCGAGATTTTTAACTCCCAATCTTCTGCCTACGAAGGGTGGAATATCGAAAATAGTATACCAATTGAGGCGGTTTCAGAATCTACACATTCACGAGAGTTTACAATTACACTAACACTTCCCCCACTAGGGGTACTTTACATCAAACATATATCGCAGGAGAAACTATGATTTTTAAACACGATTTCGATGAGAACCAAACCTCTACTCAGGAAGCTGCTTTTGCGAGTGTTCGTGAAGAATGTGATAGCCAAACGGTCGGTTATTATGCTTTGCCCTCAGATTCTGACGGATTGATTGATCGCCTTGAGGATTTTAAACAACAAAACTCTATTCTCGCATCCGGAAAGATTCGGGATATTGCGATTGTCGGTATCGGCGGTTCTTCATTGGGGACAAAAGGGATCGACTCGTTGTTAAAATCAAAAGCAACCAACCTTCGAACGTTGCATTTTTTCGAGAACACCGATCCGATCATTATTTCAGAGACATTGAGCAAGCTCACAAAAGAAAATACCCTCTTTATCATCATCTCAAAATCGGGAACAACGATAGAAACCATCTCTATTTTTAAAACGATTATTTCTCATTTTGGTCTGGAGATAGAGGGCAGTGATAAAGAACGAATCCTTATCATTACCGATCAGGGTTCGGCATTGTCCAAATTCGGTAATCACTATGATCTTGCGCAGTTTTCGATTCCTCAGAACGTTGGAGGAAGATTTTCAGTTTTAAGTGCGGTTGGAATCGTTCCATTGACATTGGCAGGATACGATACCAAAGCATTGCTTGAGGGAGCAGAAAGTTTCTTGCAGCGCTTCTTTGAGCGTAAAGAGGATCATCTTTTGACAAAAGCTTCGTATCTCTACCTCAACAGCCACGAAAAAACGATTAATGTTATTTTTGCCTACGCCAATGAACTGGAAAATCTGTGTAAATGGTATGTTCAGCTATGGGGAGAGTCTTTGGGTAAAATCGACTCATCGGGCAAGAGTGTCGGGTTAACCCCCGCATCGTTGATCGGTTCAGTTGATCAGCACTCATTTTTGCAGCTGCTTATTGAGGGACCCAAGGATAAAACGGTCACTTTCCTCACGATTGAGGATTTTGAAACGCCTCTCGTTATCCCGAATATTTCTTTAAAATATTTAGAAATGACTGATTTTGTTAATAGCAAAAACTTTAATACCCTCATAAATCTTCAATGCGATGCGACCAAAGAGAGTTTGGACATGAACGGTATCCCGACGGATCAGATTGTATTTCCTAAGCGTGATGAGGCAAATGTCGGTACGCTTATCATGTATTATGAACTCTTAACGTCTTTAGTCGGTGCGATGATGCACATTCACACCTACGACCAACCGGGAGTTGAACTGGGCAAGCAGATTTTGTACAAAAAATTTGAAAGCTGAGAAGAGATGATTTTACACGATTACGAGTTTGACTCGAAATACTCCACGAGCGTCGCTTATTTTTCGATGGAATTTGCAATTCATCAGGCATTGAAAGTTTACTCCGGCGGTTTAGGATTCTTATCAGGTTCCCATATGAGAAGCGCGTACGATCTGCGACAAAATGTAGTGGGAGTCGGTATCTTATGGAGCTTTGGCTATTACGATCAATTACGTACGGAAAAGCGTTATTTAAAAGCTGAATTTATCCGTAAACATTATTATTTTCTCGAAGATTTGGGTGTTCGGGCGACGGTCACTATTCACTCTCAAGAAGTTCATATTAAAGCTTTCTATCTTCCACCCAATGTGTTTGGTTCTGCCCCTCTTATTTTGCTTTCAACGGATATTCCTGAAAACGATTTTTTAGCACGAACTATCACTCATAAACTTTATGATAGCAATGAAGAGACTCGTATTTCTCAAGAAATAGTATTGGGAATTGGCGGTGTAAAAGTACTGGAAGCCTTAAAACAAAAAATTGATATTTATCATATGAACGAGGGTCATGCCCTTCCTCTGGCTTACGAACTGTATGCAAAATATCAGGATATGGAAAAGGTCAAAGAGAAGGTAGTTTTTACAACCCATACCCCTGAAGATTCTGGAAATGAGCAGCATAGTATCTTTTTACTCCATAAATTTGGATTCTTTAACGGTCTTGATTTAAACACCGTGCGGACGATTATGAAAATGGAAAATGATGAAACTTTTAATCTCACTGTCGGAGCATTGCGTTCATCGAAGATGACCAATGCCGTTTCCAAGTTTCATGGTGCAGTAGCAAATCGGATGTGGGAACAGTGTGAAGGACGTTCTGAGATAACCTATATTACCAATGCTCAAAATCGTCGTTTTTGGACAGATAAAGGGATGCTATCTGCTCTTGATGAACATGAAGATTATGCATTGGTCGGTCGTAAAAAGCATTTGAAGCGTCTGTTGTTCAATGTTGTTGCCGATCAGACGGGTAAAATGTTTGACCCGGATATTTTGACTATTGTTTGGGCGCGACGCTTTGCCGAATACAAACGTCCGGGACTTCTAAAGCACGATCTAGAACGCTTTAAATGTCTTTTGGAACGCACTGAACAACCGATTCAAGTTATTTGGGCCGGTAAACCTTATCCATTCGATAATAATGCTATCAATGCGTTTAATGACTTGATTCACACCAGCCATTGCTTTAAAAATATGGCAGTACTTGTCGGATATGAACTTGAATTATCAGCGATGCTAAAAAAAGGTTCCGACTTATGGTTGAATACACCCAGAGTTTCGAGAGAAGCGAGCGGTACAAGCGGTATGACGGCAAGTATGAACGGATCAATCCATCTCTCAACCGACGATGGATGGCATCCTGAATTTGCTAAAAATGGCTCCAACTCATTCACAATTCCTCCGATTGACCACACGACACCGATCGAGGTTCAAGACTATGAAGACAATAAAAATCTAATGGATATGCTTGAAAATGAGATCATTCCAATGTATTACGATAAACCTGAGCATTGGACACAGATTATGAAAAGTGCCATGTCGGATGTTATTCCAGCATTTGACTCAGGACGTATGGCACATGAATATTATTTCAAAATGTACAATTACAATACGTAATTACTGTAGTGCATGTAAATTATATTTTTATGAAACTTTGTTACTAATATTCTAAAAATAGGATAAAAATACCTTTAATAGATAAAAATTGTCATCTTTACTATTATAAAGTTTTATGATAGAACAGTCGATTGATTAAAGGTTGAATCCATGTATTTGACGAATAAAATGACGATACTTAAACGAACTATTATTTGGCTAAGTTCAATCGCAATTTTTACATTTATTATTCTGTTGTTTATCGGATGGGAGGTACGTGAAACGATTCGTCATAATGGTCTGAACCGCATTCATAACATTCTTAATCATAAAATTGAAGCCATAGATAACTATGTTCAGCAACGTTATGTCTCTTTAACAAATATAACTGAACTTTTTTATTTTGCTTCACGCCATCATACTATTTTTAAAAGAGATTTTTGGAATCATTCCCCTGAAAGCTTGCAGAATAAATTAGCGTTTATTACTACGAAAAATGATTTTTATGATATTTTTTTAATCTCGATAGAGGGTGATGTTCTTTATAGTGTAAAACATGAAGATGATTTGCACACCAATCTTTTTACCGGTCGATATAGCCGTTCCAAGTTGGCAGAAGTCTTTAAAGATGCACTGAAAAATAAGACTCCTTACATATCTGATTTTTACTTTTATCAGCCAAGTCATGATTATGCTGCTTTTATTGCTCAGCCGATTCTCGATAATGGGAAAATTATCGGTGTAGTCGCGGTTCAAATCGATAATAAAGAGATTGAAGCTGTTGTCAATGATTCCAGTGAGCTTGGAAAAACAGGTGAAGTGATTAGCGCCGTCATAGAAAATGAAAAACTTATAAATATATTTGCCACGCGGCACACAAATTTTTCCCCGCATACTTTTTTAATGTTGCCTCAGGATAATCCAATCTATGAAGCTGTACGTGGCGGAAGCGGACGAAAATACATGGTTGACGAAACAGGGGAGAATTCGGTTGTTGCCTGGAGCTATCAAAAAGAGCTTCGTTGTGGAATGATGGTTAAAATAGACGAAAGTGAATTACTGTACGAATGGTACAAGCAAACAACATCGTTACTATTATTATTTTTCATTGGTGTCACGGTTGTCTTTGGCATGATTATTATTGCACTGCGCTCGTTTGCAAAACCGATTCAAGAGCTGAGCCATAATGCCTTATTGATTTCAAACGGTCACTATGATATTGATATTAACAGCAGCCAATACGATCATGAGTGGCAATTGCTTACTCACGCATTTCAAAAAATGGCGATTGAGATCAAACAAAAAATGACACAATTATATGAGACCAATATTGCACTAAATACTCAAAAAAGTGAGCTTGAAGAGCTTAATCGTACATTAGAAACACGTATTGAAGATAAAACGCATAAGCTCCAAGAGTACATAAAAATTATTGACCAATATGTCATTACATCTCAAACTAATACAGATGGAATCATCATATATGCTTCGGAAGCATTTTGTCAAATTAGTGGCTATTCAAAAGAACAGTTACTTGAACAAAATCATCGTATTATTCGCCATCCTGACATGCCAGATGATTTTTTTAAAAATCTTTGGGAAACTATTAGCAATGGTAAAATATGGCATGGAGAGATTAAAAATCGTAAAGCTGATGGCAGTAATTATTGGGTTGATACTGTTATCTCACCTAATTTTGAAAATGGAAAAATTATTGGATATACAGCCATACGACATGATATTACATATCAAAAGCGTATCGAAGAACTAGCGATTACTGATCCTATGACTGATTTGTATAATCGACGGCATTATATATTGACCATTCAAGAAGAGATGAACCGTGCTAAGCGACATAATCATACTATGGCATTGATGATGCTGGATGTTGACCATTTTAAACTGTACAATGACACATATGGGCATCAAGCAGGAGATGATGTCTTGATACACATTGCCAAAATTTTAAAGCTGTATACTACCAGAAGCGGTGAATATGCTTTTAGACTGGGTGGCGAAGAGTTTGCGATAATAGTATCTGATATGAGTGATGATGAATATTTGTATTTAGGACATCGCATACGAAATGAAACCGAAGCATTAGCTATTTTACATAAAAATAATGATGCTTCGCCGTATGTTACCATCTCTATGGGAATTTTTGTATATCGACCTGAATCCATCATGACGCACGAACAACTTTATAAAGAGGCCGATGAGCAGCTTTATGTGTCAAAAGATCAGGGAAGAAATCAAGTAGTTATAAAAATAAGTTCATTGTAAAAGGGTTAAATATGAAAATTGTTATTTGTGGAATGAGTGGATTTGTCGGAAGTGCTTTACGTGAGTATTTATTGCAACGATCCGATACGGTTGTGGGCTTGAGTATTCGTGCCGATACCTCAGTTGAAAAAATTGTCAAAACGATTGAAAATGCAGATGTGGTCATTAATCTCTCAGGTGCCAATATCTTGGGGCGCTGGAGTGAGAGTTATAAAAATATATTACGTCAAAGTCGTTTGGAAAGTACCGATAAACTGGCAGCCGCTATTGTTGCATGTAGTAATCCTCCTTCTACCTTTATAAATGCATCTGCGGTAGGTATTTATGATGGAGACCATCAGCATACCGAAGCCTCTGAAGCCTTTGCCAATGATTTTTTGGCTACCTTGGTCATGGATTGGGAAAAGGCAGCAATGGCAGCAAAGAAAACGAGAGTATGCGTGATGCGATTTGGAGTAGTGTTGGGTAAAGATGGCGGTGCAATGCAAAAAATGTTACCTCCTTTTAAAATGGGATTGGGGGGCAAAATGGGAGATGGAACGCAAATGGTTTCATGGATTCATTTAGACGATCTTGTTCGTGCTTGCGCTTTTTTAATTGACCATGCTAATTTGAACGGCGTCGTAAATTTCACGGCACCTCTTCCTCTTAGTAATGCGTCTCAAACCAAAATTATTGGAAAGGTATTGCATCGCCCAACTTTCTTTACGCTTCCGGCATGGCTTGTAAAACTAGCTTTTGGTGAAGGTTCATCGGTTATGCTTGACTCGAAAGAGGTATATCCGGAGAAACTTTTGAAGAATGGATTTGAATTTTTACATCCGTCATTTGAAGAGGCTTTGCGTCAGATTGTATTACGCGATTGATATAGGTCAATGGTTAAAGCGACTAAAAAGATTATAATCTTTTCTTTTAGGGAGAGAAACGATGATAACACCCGATTTTTTTAATGATGTTGCACCCATAGTAGTGCGTGATCCGCTCTCTGAGGTACTTGGAGCTGCGAGTAACGGTATAATTGACTATACGTATAGGGATGTGGTAAAACTGGCTGGCCATTCGTGTCCTACAGTAGCTGGTGCCTTTTTGATGGTGCAAGAGGGACTTAAATCACTGTATGGGGATAAAACGCCTGTACGTGGAGAGATTAAAGTCCTAATGAAGGGTACGCTTGGTGATGGAGTCGTAGGGGTTATTGCGAATGTTGCCTCTATGATTACAGGGGCAACCGATGTGGGTGGCTTTCATGGGCTAGCAGGAAAGTTTGATCGTCGACAGTTGCTTTTCTATGATGTTCAAATAGAAGGCGAGATGGCACTTGAGCGTGTTGATACGCTTGAGCGAGTAACCCTTAGTTACAATCCCTCTTTCGTTATGAGTGACCCACGTATGGGTGAGCTTCTTCCTCTTATCGCATCAGCGCGAGCCGATGCTTCCCAGCTAGAACTATTTGGCATATTATGGCAAGATCGTGTAAAGCGAATTTTGATAGAGTATAAAAACGATTCTCGACTGCTAAAGTGTATCGTACAATAAGCAATTAGCGCATTCGAAGCGCTTCGATTGCTTTAATGATATTGGGTTCTTGAAATGGTTTAACGAGATAGCCGTTCACCCCTTTTTTAATCATACGAAGCACTTCATTTTTGCCACCCTCAGTCGTTGCCATAATGATTCTTGTTTTAATGTACGCAGGGTTGGAACGAACGGCATCAACAACTTGTTCCCCGTTCATGATGGGCATATTCCAATCGAGCATCATGAGATCTACGGATCTAGTCTTCATATGTTCAAGTGCTATCTCACCATTTTCTGCTTCTAAAAAAACGGTATTTGTCCCTAAAACTTTTGTTAAAACATTTCTTAAAAGTATGCGTACAATTTTGCTGTCATCTACCAATAAAACCGTCATTATAGCTCCCACTAAATTTTGATGTAATTCATTATGCCATTTTAGAAATTAAGCTAAAATTCTTAATTCTGGATAAGATAGTCTTCAAAATCAATCGTTTCAGTTTCGAGAACGGGATTAAGCGCGCGAACACTATACGGTTGAACACTCTCCCGTGTTCCAGTGATAAGAGGATGCCATTGCGGGAGTGGAAGATTATGATGGCGTAAACGGTAAGCACACGTTTGCGGAAGCCACTCAAATTCAGAGGCTCTTTTGATAGAAAGAGCTGTACATTCTGGGACAATTTTTTGTCGGTTTGGATAATCACTGCACCCGAGTGCTTGAAGATCGTAACAGCGGCAAACGACACGTGTCATTAAAACAGGTGCGTCTTCGACATCTTCGTCTTGGAGTTTATGCAGACAGCATAGTCCACAGCCATCACACAGTGCTTCCCATTCTTCATTCGTAAGTTCATTGAGTTGTTTGGTTTCCCAAAAAGGATTGGTATATTTTTTCATACTGAAAGTGTAGCATAATTTTTTAGGGCTCTTTATGGGTAATGGTATAGAGAAATTTAAATACTTCAGCAACGGCTACGTAAAGTTTATCGGGAATCTCACGATCGATTTCGACTTTACTGAGCAATTCGACGAGATCTTCATCTTGTGTGATGGGAAGATTATGCAGTTGTGCAATTTTTATGATGTTTTCAGCTGTATCCCCTTTACCTTTGGCAATAACTTTGGGCGCTCTATCGTTAATTTTGTCATAGCTAAGTGCAACTGCTTTCTTCATACGAGAGCCTCAAAGCCAAAATGGTTATCCGTTGCTTCGGGTGAATAAGCTGTTATAGAAGGGGTAAGGAGGTCTTTGGTATCGTGCACGCGAATGATGCGTAATGTGATTCCTGCCTCGATGAGCAGCGTCCTTAAAAGTTCAAGATGGGATTGAATCAGTGCTTTTAAGGAAGTTTTTTCGGTGTGTATTTGGATTTCAAGTTGATTTTCTTCATAAAGCCCCATCATCAGGTCAATTTCACCGTATTCTTTCAAAATTAGATTGATCTCACAATAAAACTTTTTTCCTTTTTCTTTTTTAAAAGTAAGACTTCCTTCTTGAAGCTGATCCCAGCTAAAGGGGAAATAAAGCGAATTGGCAGAACTTAGATGTGAAAGAAGCTGATGATAGTCAATGTTTGTGGTAAGTTGATCGATGTGATTTTGGAGTGCTTCATTGTTAGGTAAATTCAATTTTTCTAGGTCAGATTTAAGGGCTAAAAGATTGGATTTGACATCTCGTCCCATACTTTGCTCTACCTCTTGGAGTGACGCATCTGCCAAGGAAGCAATTTTAGATTCCATAAAAACACCGGAATGTACGATTTTTTCTTTTAAAATAGGGACATTTATGGTCTGAATAGATTCTACAAAATTTTCGAGCTTAACGAGTTTTGGTGAGAGGGAAGGCTCCTCTTTTAATAACGTTAGAAGTGTTCTGAGATTATCGGTGAAATTCCCCATATTTTTAAATGAGGAATTGTTTTTGAGCATATCGAGGAGTATCGAATCGGATTTAGTGTTGGTGAGAGTATCATGAAAAAGTGATCCTAAAAAGGATTTAAGATTGCTTTTTTCCTGTAAATTACTTAATTGTTCAGGAGAAGCTTGTTTGATGATTTCGGTGAGTACTTTGTTTTGACTAGGGAGCAAAAGAGAAAGTTTGGAGTGCGTGGTTGAAGTGATCATTGCTAGAAGTGCTTTAGGGGTAATTCGATTAAAAAAGTTGTTCCTTGCCCTATGTCAGAGTGAACGGTGAGTGTCCCTTTCATTTTTGTGACAATTGCATTGACAATTGTAAGCCCTAAGCCTGCACCTTCATATTTACGAGCAAGTGAACTGTCGATTTGAGTGAGCTCATATATTTTTCCTTGACTCTCTCTATTGATGCCAATGCCGGTATCCGTTATTTGAGCCAATAGAATGTTTTCTTCATGTTCAAAGGTGACATGTAAATCTACTTGGCCCCCTTTTTGGGTAAATTTAAAGGCATTATCGAGTATTTCTTTAAAAACTTGTTTTATCCTAACGGGATCACCAAAACCGGTCAAGGGCAGATTCGAGTCAACTTGAAAGAAAAAGTTTACCCCTTTTTCTTCTCCTTTAAGTTGACAGACTTTAGTGCAATCATGAAGTAATTCAAGAAGTTCAAACTCTTTTTCATTTAGTACAAAGGAATTATTTTGAATATTTTGCACATCAAGAATGGATTCAATCATTTGATGAAGATGATGAGCGCTTTCATCCATGACACTCAGCGCGCTTGTGAGTTTTGTATCGTCGTCATTCGCTCGTCGCATAAGTAAAGAGGTAAGACCAAGAATAGCATTGAGTGGAGTACGCATTTCATGGGAAATATTTCGAAAAAAATCATCTTTGTTTTTTTCAGCTTTTTTAGCGTTTTCAATCGATTCCATCATCCGTGTAATATCGTGTTCAATAGCAATATATTCGAAAATCTCACCTTCAGTATTAATGATAGGCTTAATCAGGGATTCTGCATAATAAAATGATCCATTTTTTGAACGGTTTTTAAAAACAGCTTTATAGCTTTTACCGCTATTAATGGTATTCCATAATTTACTAAAGAAACTAGAACTCATCTCTCCGCTGTTGATAATACTGTGTTTTTGACCGATAAGCTCATGGCGCTCGTATCCTGTAACCTTACAAAAAGAATCGTTTACATAGGTGATAATACCTTGCGTATCCGTTTTACTTACAATGCCGCTTTCGTTGAGTGCATCATTGAACTCTTCCAGTGTTTTAAGACTGCTTTGAAGCCGTATCAAATGATCATTCTCGCGTTTTTTTAAGAGTTCATTGTGTTGGGTTAAATCCCTGTGTTCCTCTTTTTTTAATTTTTCGAGATAAAGATGATTGGAAATATCAGCAATTATTTCTTGCAAAAGGCCAGTCTGGATAGGTTTAGTTAAAAATTTTGTTATTCCAAGATTAATGAGATCAATAAGATCGGATGAGTCTTTATGCGAAGAGATAATAATGATTTCTTGCAGAGGATTTATGTCTAGGACCCGTCGTGTAAGTTCACGACCATCCATATTTGGCATTTCCAAATCAGTGATAAGTATGTCATAAAATAAATCATATTTATCGTGGTAATCGAGAAAAAGTTTATATCCGTCTACTCCATCAATAGCCGTATCAACAGAATAAAAATAATCTTTGAGAATTTTGCTGGTAGCATGACGCATAACAGTAGAGTCTTCCACATATAAAACACGCAGATTCTTGGTACGATATAAAAGCTTTTTATCGATAGACTCATTCATTAGTGATTGCTTTGATCTTGTGGAGGAGGTCGAAGCTGACCTTCTTTAATCCCTTTTGAAATCTTTTCAAGAGTACGTTGAGCTTGCAATTGTGTATTGACACTGTTATCTTTAAGGGGAAGAACAAAAGCCAACAATATGAAAATCAGACTAAAAACCAATCCGCCAAGTCCCGCAAGAATTAGTTTGAGTTTATCATCATCCATGTACAGACTCCCATCAAATATGGGAATATTATAGCGAATTTTTAAGAGAGTTTTCCGTTAGCGACAAGTTGCGCAATAACTGCTTTATTTTTCATAATTTTATCATAGTATTTATGATTCACCATTCCTCCATTATAGCCGCTGACAGCATTAAAAGAGTTTCCACGTCTATTGTGAAGTAATACTACGTAATAGGTTGCAACTTTTGCAGATAAACGCGTATCACCTAAAAGTCGTGCTGCAAGTTGAATATCACTAAGCTTATTAAGCCAGCTGAGAGTTCTAATATTTTGAGAAACGTGCCTAGCCGTTGATACACGAACTTGCATTGGCCCAAGGGAGGCTTTGGTAAATGATTTTTTATTGTGAAAATCACCTATAGTATTTTTACCTGCACTGCTTTCAGTAATACAAATAGCACTTACGGTATTTTCATAAGTTTGACCATGCTTGTCGGGAATAGTTTTGGCGACATCTCGAACAGTTTGTAAAACATGTAGTTGCTTTGGACTCATTTGGTGAATTGTATTATCGGCTAATGATGCGCATACAAAGAGAACTAGGAATGAAAGAATTTTCATTTTTTATACCTCCTTATTTCGGTAGTGAAATTTTAAGGTATTCATAAGCTTCCACTGCTGTTGTTGAACTTCTAAATGATTTAGTTAAGAAAAAGTAATGAAAATAGGTGATTAGTTCCTATGTATAGGGAAAGTTAATATTAAGATAACTTTAAATTATGGGTAAGATGTGTTACATAATGTTATTTATTCTCGCTTAACTTAAGTCAATATTTAATATTAAGCTATATTTAAGCTGAAAAAAGAAATTTGGAAGTTGATTAATCGTCAGTTGTGAGATAAACCCAGAACTCTTTATGAGACTTTCCTTGGTCAAGAAAGTAAAATTGTAGGATAGCAACACGATAGAGGGTAATTATCATCTTTGCAAAAGGTATTACAAGAGAGAGTGATAGCCACCACTGCTGCTCTTTTTCACCTTTTGAGAGAAGCATTTCTTCAATCCCGATGTTATTACTCAGATACACTCCAAATGCCATTGAAAAAATGAAATTTAAGATTACACCAAAAATAGCATAAGAGAAAAATTCGGGCGAAGAAAAATCAATCATTGCTAAACTTATTCTTTGTATGCAGCAATTGCATCTTCTAGGATTTTAGTTGCAGATGCTTTATCCTCAAATCCTTTTACTTTTACCCATTTATTTGGTTCTAGCATTTTATAGGTTTCAAAGAAATTTTTGATTTTTGCCAATGTATGTTTTGGAATATCTCCAAGATCTTGGATCGCATCAAAGGTAGGATCGATTTTTGAAGTTGGAACAGCAAGCAGTTTTTCGTCAATTCCACTTTCATCTTCCATGATTAAAACACCGACTAAACGGCAGTTTGTAACACATCCTTCAACCATAGGATATTCAGTAAGGATCAAAATATCAGCCGGATCACCGTCTTGGGAAAGTGTTTTATTTACAAAACCATAGTTTGCCGGATAGTACATCGCTGAGTGCATAACACGGTCAAGGACTAAAGCACCGCTCTCTTTTTCAACTTCATACTTAATGTTTGATCCACAAGCAATTTCAATAATTGCTTTAACTTTATCCGGGTTTTCGCCATATCCAATTTTACTAAGATCCATTTGCGTACCTCTTTATCATTATTTATTGGTGCGGATTGTAACAAAATTATCTTTGAGCTATATTGAAACGGTTCAGTAAATTAATTTTAATGAA
>Ga0172379_10008189_pt1 | contig 13251 bp, 11 predicted proteins | sample GrowelOW334metaG_FD_119756 | JGI IMG/M metagenome (GOLD analysis project Ga0172379, IMG submission 119756) | Groundwater microbial communities from an aquifer near a municipal landfill in Southern Ontario, Canada - Groundwater well OW334 metaG | ecosystem: Environmental > Aquatic > Deep... | reverse complement strand
TCGCCCGATGCTTCACCGATCATGAGGTCCATCAATTTCTTATCGAGCAAGGTCCACTGGTAATGGGGGACGAACTGGGCCACCGAGCTTGCTGTCAAGGCAGCAAACATCACGGCCATAATTCCGAATTTCCACAGGTTTTTCATTTTTTTAGTCAGATTAGGTCAAAAAATCGGGTCAAGTTAGAAAAAGTGCAACCGCCAGATTCTCTTTTTAACTTTTTTTAAGAATAATACCCCGTCGACTTTCCTCCCGGATGATTAATCAAGGCGATAAAGCAGCTAATTTTTCTATTTTTACCTGCCAAAAGAAAAGCGGCCAAATGAAACAGATACTGGGGATAGCATTGACAATTATATTAATTCTTGCAGGTTGCAAAGATAAACTGGTGCAGGAAACGACCTCAGCCTGGCCGGATGGCAGTCCGCAAAAAGTGTCGTTTTATAAAGTATCCGGAGATAAAAAAGAGAAAGTGAAAGAGATCCGTTATTATCAAAGTGGTAAAAAGGAGATGGAAGGGGAATTTGCCGGCGGAAAAAAGGATGGCGTGTGGACCAGCTGGTTTGAAAATGGCAAGAAACAGAGCGAAGGGTTTTTTAAAAATGATATGCGCAATGGCAAGGCTGTGGTGTGGAGGGAAAACGGTTTTAAATTTTACGAAGGAACCTATTCCCTTGGTAAGCTGCATGGTACCTGGATCTCCTATGATACCGACGGCAGCCGTCTAAAGGAAACCCTCTACGAATATGACAGCAAGGTGAAGGAGATCGACTTCAAGCAGGCACCCTCAACTTCCGACCCAAAGCGTCTGCCATGATACCGCTACCGATAGACCGATGCATAAGTTAAATTAAATTCGTTCTCTTCAACCCCCATTTAACATGAAAAAACCTCTGCTCCCGTTCAAACTTCTGGCTATCATCCTGCTTTTTGTGTTCTCCCAATGTGATAAGAAAATGGATGCCTACCGGTTCCAGTTTCAGTTTATTACGGAAAACTATAAGCCGCTTAATTATGTTGAGAACGACTCATTAAAAGGGATTGCCCCCGATGTTCTCAAGGAGGTTTGCAGCCAGCTTAATATCCCGTTTGATGTTGATGTTTATCCATGGGTACAAGGATATGACCTGGTCAGGAATACGGACAATGCCGTCCTGTTCTCAACCATCCTGAACTCCACCCGGAAAGACCTCTTTAAATGGGCCGGACCGATTGCTTCACTCAACTGGATGTTCTATTCCTCGTCCAATAATCAAATCCCGCTCAGCTCATTGGACGATGCCAGGAATATTGGTAAAATCGGAGCTATAAAGGACTATGCCATTGAGCAATATCTGATCCAGCAAGGATTTACAAATCTGGTCTATTGCACCGATAATGTTGATGCATTTGATAAGCTCCTGAATGGTGAAATCGACCTTTTCCCAAGCGACAAGATTACAGCCGAAGCTGCTCTCGAAACGCTGAATAAATCTATCTATACGGTTAATGCTGAACTGACCATCAGGACCGACCTGGTTTATTTTGCTTTTAATAAAAACATTCCGGATGATGTGGTTGCTGATTTTCAGCGGGAAATCGACCGGCTGAAAGAGAATGGGATCCTGAAAATGCTCACCCTCAAATATCTGAATTCATTGGATTTTCCGGGTACCCTCCAAATCTACACTGAGCAGTATCCCCCTCTTTCTTACCGCAATAACCAGGGCGAAATCACCGGATTCGGTACCGATTTGGTGAACGAAATCCTGAAAAGAAATAAGGTTTACTTTGATATTAAACTCTCTTCCTGGAGTAGTGGATATGATCTGGCCCTGAATAACCCCAATGTTTGCCTTTATACCATGGATCGCACCGAATTGCGTGAAAACCTGTTTCAATGGGTGGGTCCTATCGGGACCAATACCACCTGGTTTTACACGAAAGCCGGTTCGGGAATCAGCATTAGTTCCATCGATGAGGCCAGGAACCTTAGTAAGGTGGGAACGGTTAATTCCTGGTTTTCAACTCAATATCTTCAAAGCCAGGGATTCACAAATCTGGTATTCAACAGTGATCCGGCATTCCTGGCTAAAAAACTCATCAACGGTGAAATAAATGCTTTTGTTTGTTCCAGTGTTACCTTTCCGGATATCCTTAAGGAACTTGGATACCAGTATGCGGAGGTTGTGCAGGCATTCGCCCTGATGTCGTCGGATTATTATATCGCCTTTTCCAAGAATACCCCGGAAACGATTGTCAGTCAATGGCAGCACCAATTCGAATCCCTGAAACAGGATGGTACTTATGACGCCATTTATCATAAATGGCTAAAATGATTATTTATCGACCGGCGATTCGGATCAGCCTCAATAGCCGGCGGATTGGTGCTCTTGACCGGTCCCGCCCCAATGATTTCACCATAAGAGGTACTACCGTCAATGACCCCAGCATAATAATCCCGTTGCTGAAATCCACCCGGAGCGAAGATGTTGCCCATTTTGAGTATGCTGTCACCGATAAAAGTCAGCCGTAAATATTCATTCATCGGATTGGTGCCCATCCAAAAATGGTCATGATTGCCAAGTGCCATATACCAAGAAATAGATTGGTCGATTCCGGATGCCTGAAACTCATCCTGATAATCATTATTGGGTCCGGGAACCGGATCATCCTTGATGCCGGAATCGGGATTGATTTTTTTACCATCGAAAATATCGATCAGCCACCTGAGCTCATTGTATTGATTATTGTTGCAGACATCCCCCAGGGCAATCCCGAAATCAAACCGGTTTTCCTTATTCAGGACGTTAACGGTCTGAACTGCTGCGTCAAGAACATGAGTTGAATACAGCATGGCCGGTGAATAAGCCGAAATGATATTGAATGGTGGCAGTCCAAATACCACCCCCTCAACCGGAGATTCTTTATCGGTCAGATGGATATCGGTCATCGCGAAGAAATTCAGAAGCTTTGCCTCATGGGTAATGATTGAATTTGCGTATTCACCGGGCATTAGATCCAGCCGCTTCTGGAATGAAAGTCCGGGACCATAATTCCATTCTCCATACCCTAATTGCGAAAACTTTCCGATTTCATACGGAAGAATTGAAACCGGCAATGTGGGCAGGGGAGCGGGAACTACTGTACGGTCCAGAGTGGTCAGTACCTTGGAATTGATTGGATTCTCTTTTCCGCAGGAAAATAAGAAAATAATGACGGCGAAAACTATGACCATTTTTCGACCGGTCGAAAAATGTAAAGTATTCATGAAATGATATTATCGTGCCCAGCCTGGGCAACGCAATTAATCTATAAATTTATGCCTTTAATTTAATTGTACGCCCAAAAGCCTGCCAAAGCCACTCTTTATCCTTGATATTTTGACCAACTAATAAATTGATCCCCCTTCCCTCTTCAATTAGCGAGGCGACAGCCGAGTATAATTAGTGAGGCGAAGCCGAACCATTTACTGTGCAATGAATTCCCGTAGTGTCATCGGCGTACCCATCCGGAATCCTTTTTCGGTGCTGACGACGGTGGCGCATTCATAGAGCATATCATGCTGAAAAAACAGGACATAATTATTTTCAACCATTCTTTCGAGGAATTCCTGTTTTTCTTTCATGGTACGAACGACTTCAAGGTCATAGGCCATATTGTATTTTACCGGGATATGTCCGTGGGTAGGAATGAGATCAGCGCCGAAAACAAGGGTTTTTGAACCGTACCGGATGATGGGAATGATCTGGCCCGGGGTGTGTCCGTTGACAAACCTTAAATCCAATCCCTCGCAAAAAGAACCCGGACGCTCAATGAAATCCAGTAGCCCAAGATCCTGCATCGGCAGCAGGTTTTCAGGCAGGTAGGAATCAGCTTCCCTGGGATTTGGATTCACTGCATTCTCCCATTGCCTTTCCGTGACCCAATAGGTGGCTTCAGGGAATACAGCTATGGGTTCACGGTTCCAGTTATAGGTAATACCACCACCGCAATGATCGAAATGAAGGTGGGTCAGGATCACATCGGTCACCTCTTCGGGCCTGATACCGTGTTTTGCCAATCCGGTCACCAGCCCCTCGTGCTCCTCAACCTGCAGGTATTGTAAATAGTCTTCTGTCTGTTTATCCCCGATACCAACATCAATCAGGATTACCCTGTTCCCTGTCTTGATTACCAACGACCTTAACATCAATGGAATACGGTTTCTGTCATCCGCTTTAAAAAACTTTGTCCAGATTCCTTTGGGTACCACGCCAAACATGGCGCCACCATCGGCCATGAAGGAGGAGATATCAATACTGTAAAGTTCCATGAGTAAAAGGCTTTGGCCAAAAATAGAAATCTTATCGAGAAAACCAAAGCAATTACAAAAAAGTATGGTAGAATATAATCGGTAGGGGAGGAGTAATGGCTCCTCCCGATGGGTTATTCCTTTTCTCCTTTCAGGGCCTTGTCATAATCCGGTTTATGCAACAGCATTTCATAATCCTTTGGTGGATTCTTCTTCAAAAAAATGGCAAAATAGGCATCCTTTGTCATGCTGTCCCAATGGAGCACCGATGTCCGGTACTGTCCCATCTGGAATTGGTTCAGGCTTAAAAATGCCATCAGCAGGAATCCGGGAATTATCTTTACCCAGGCTTGCTTTTGAAACAGGTAGGTAAAAGTGGCAGCCATTGGCACAGCGAGGATCCCATAAGTTTCGATCATCGGCCGCGATCCGAAACTTCCGCCGTACCACCAACACCACCAGCTGAAAATGAAATAGATAAAAAGGACCATGAAGGCAAGTATGACGTTTCTTAAGCCTTTTGCATATTTCTTCATCATAAAAAATCCGGTAAGTGCAAAAAGCATCACTGGAGTATAGACTAACCAGCCCTTCCTGAATCCGAATAATCCGTTCGTTATATTAGGATGTAAAAGATAAAATTTACCTGATTCCATATAAGAGTTAAATACGAAATGGCCGGTCTGAATTTTCCAGTAAATGATTTGAGGCAAAAGCATCAGAAATGCTGAAAATGTGCCAATTGCAATAAACTTCCAATGGGTGAATATCCTCTTTTTCAAACCGGATAAGGAATTAATTCCGATGAAAGCGGGGAAAATAAGAACCAGCCCGTTAACCGGCCGGATCAGGATAATGAGTCCGGCAAAAACGCCCATGACAATGCTCAGGAACAGGGTGGGTTTTTTTATCCAGCTCAGCGTGAAAAATAAAAACCCCGTGATAAGCGCAAAACTGTATATATGCGACATCCCGGGTTCGGAAATGACATAATACATCAGGTTGGTTGCTGCAACAATCACAGCCAGGGTCATTCCGGTAATCCAATCAGAAAAATAGTTCAGCAGAATTCTCCTGAGAAAAACTAAGCCCATCAGCATATAAAAAAGGGCAGCTATGAAGATGGATAAGCTGTATGGCCATGAATATCCCAGAGCTGATACTCCCAGAACAGGAGCCAGCAAATGGGCAATCAGGAAGAAAGGCAGCCAAAGTATGGCAAGCCCCATGGTCATTCGGAGTACCGGCTTTCCGTTTTCCGCAGTACTGTACCAAACCCTGACTTCATAATCCGGAGTAACATCCTTTATAAAATGGAAATTGAAATCTTGAAATATAATTGCAGCAGGCAGATACGCATAATAGGAAATCACATCATGATTGATGATCGTATTTCTTCCCCAGGAATCAAGGTTTTTTCCATACCACGCGCAGATAACCAGTAGAAGCCCGATTACGATTTTTGAAATATTCCACTTCATTTTCATCCGGCTATTTGTTTTTTGTCTTTTGAATTTTGTTATTTCCTGCGTTTCAGCAGGTGATAAGTATCCTCAATAAAACCCCATCCAAACTCCGGAAGGTTCGATTCGGTCGCCATCAGTATGATCACATCATGCTTCATGATCTGGTCCCATAGGTCGACCTGCGCGGTTGAGACCGGAGGACCCATGACCGTATGATATATATCCTTATTGTAATACCAGAAATCACTGGTTGAAAATCCTTTGGTGAACCCCAGTTTGAACAGATTCCAGTAAAAACTGTCTGCAATGACCAGCACCGAAGGTTTAGTCTTGCCTGATTCGGGCTCGAATTTCAATACCGGATAGGCCATCTTTTCACGGCGCAACTTAAACAGGAGATTCAACCCCGCCCCTAAATCATAGTCGTCCTGGTAAGCCCTTTTTATCCTGATCCGATCCCAGCTGATCGAAGGAATATCTATTCCCCGGATACGTTCAATATAGGAAATCAGTGAGTCGGCAACCAGCGTTGCCCCGTAAACACTCCAATGCATGCCATACTTCGGATATAGGGGATAGGGGGAGCGAGTCTTGTTTTCAACGAACCACCGGTCAAAATCTATGATCTGCAAGCCTGTCTCCCTGGCTAGCCTGACATGGTTTTCATAGTTGGTCGGACCTTTTGTGTATGGGTTGGAGACTGGAAAATACTCCGGATAAAATGACCCTTTCCCTGCTGTAATAACAATCATCAGGTTTTTATTATACCGGTTCAATAACTCATCCCGGATGAATTTTAACCTGTTAATTCGGTGTGCAATGCTGTCAACACCTATAAAATCAGCTCCGTAACTGGCTTTGATATATTTTTCGGCGTACAGGTAATTTCTCTGGCCAAAAACAACGCCAAATGCATGGACTTCCCTGAAAAGGCTGAGGGTGATCTGGTTGTTTATCCGTACAAAAAGTCCCCTGAAACCAAAGGTATCGTTGAGCCACTTTTCCTTTTTCGGTTGCCACGAACCGGAGAGCCAGCCACCGGTGCTGAGTTTTGGATTTTCCGGGACGACGATGGCGCCCTTCAGCTTAGTCTCTTTAACAAGGTGAGTGGCCGTCTGTATAAGGGGGAGGGTGAGGAGCACCATCAGGACCAGGAATAGCCGCTCGCGGAAACCGGTGTGGAATCTTTTTTTCATCAGAACCTGAAATAGATGAATGGATTGAAACCGGTGGAGGTGATGGCGCTTATCGAGAGCAGCGCCAGTATCAGGGTGATCCCGGAAACAATATAGTGCCGGCGGGCAGGGTATTCATCAAAATAGATGGCATTCTGGATCTTTTGTCCGCCTGCCGACCAGGCAAAGAATGAAAAGATCACGGCCAGCAGGAAGTAGAACCAGAAACCTGGTGTCAGGGCAATGCCGGCACCGGAACTGAAGGAGAACATCTTGCCTATGAAGGCAAAAGCGGTTTCGAAATTGTCTATCCTGAAGAATACCCAGCCGATTACTACAAGGAGGAAGGTAATGGTTTGCGCGGGTAACCGTCCTATTTTCTCATACACGCGAAGCAGAAAAATCCGTTCCATAACCAGGAGCAGGCCATGCCAGGCACCCCAGAAAACAAATGTCCATGAGGCTCCGTGCCAGAGTCCCGAAGCCAGGAAAACCAGCCAGAGGTTAAAATAGAGCCTTCTATTTGTTTTCACCCTGTTGCCGCCAAGCGGAATGTAGAGGTAATTTCGCATCCAGGCGCCCAGGGTGATATGCCACCTCCGCCAGAACTCGGTAATGCTTTGCGAGATATATGGATTATTAAAGTTCTCGGGAAATTTGAAACCGATCATTTTTCCCAGCCCGATGGCCATATCGGAATATCCGGAGAAATCGAAATAGATCTGGAAAGTATAGGCGAGGATGCCAACCCACGCGGTGGCAGTTGCCATGTTGGGTATATCCATGGCCAGGATCAGGTCAGCCTGCTGACCCATATGGTTGGCAATCAATACTTTCTTTGCCAAACCAAGAATAAAACGGTAAAACCCGGTAAGCCGGTTATCGAAGGTTTCATTGGCCGAACGGTCTGTAATCTGATCGGCGAGCTGGTGATACCGGATGATCGGTCCGGCGATCAGCTTGGGAAACAAGATGATATACAGCTGATAGTCCCAGAAATTATGAAGTGGGGCATGTACCCTCCGGTAAACATCCACCACATAGGTGATCGTCTCAAAAGTGTAAAAGGAGATTCCGATCGGAAGGATCAGCTTGGTCCATAACACACCATCGACTCCAAAAGCCGAGAGCAGCTGGTTGAAATTCTCAATAAAGAAATTGGAGTATTTGAAATAAACGAGCAACCCCAGGTTCATGGTCACGGATAAAAGCAGCATCAGCCTTCGGTTGCGGTTGGTTCTCATCGATGCCATCCATTTGACGAGATGGAAATCGATGAATGTGGTGCCGAGAATGACAAAAATAAACCGGGGTGCTCCCCAGCTGTAGAAAAAAATACTGAACAGGAGGATGGTAATGTTCTTGAATTTCCCGGGCACCAGATAGTAGGTGATCAGAAACACCGGCAGGAATCCCAGTAAAAAAACGATGCTGCTAAAGACCATTTTTATCTGATAATTGTGCCGAATATAAAGAAAGGGGAGCAGAAATTTACAACTTCAATCCCCTGTTACCGAAAGGAACTATTTTTCAGGAGGAGTTGAGGTAATCTGACCAAATTCATCAACATAGGCAATCATATCATCGAAACCTTTTGTTTCTTCCGAATTGCTTTTCCGTTCCAGTTTTTTAGCCACTTTATCTTTTTTCTTCTTCTGTTTCTTTTTCTCAGTCTCTTTTTTGTTCCAGGATACTTGCGATTTGACCATAATTGCCTTTGTAATTTAGGAGAATATAGGCAATTTATTTTAAAGTACCAACAAAGTGTCCGGAAGTTTCAAATTCTGTACCTTTAGAAAGATTAAAACTTAAGCTTTATGGAAACAAATTATTACTACTATCTGATCGGTGCCCTGGTTGTTCTTTTCTTGTTAGCAGGCATACGGATAATCCGCCCGACACACAAAGGATTAATTGAAAGACTCGGGAGATACCATCATTTTGCCACCCCGGGCTTTAACTGGATCATTCCCGTGATTGACAAGCTTTACCAGATAAATGTTACGGAACAAATGGTTGATGCTGAACCTCAGGAGATTATCACTAACGATAATCTGAATGCCCGTGTCGATGCCCAGGTTTATTTCAGGGTGAAAGACGATGAGCAAAGCGTAAAAAACTCAGTTTACAATGTCAATAATTATAAATGGCAGATCGTCAACCTTGCCCGCACCACCCTCAGGAATATCATTGGTACCTTAACACTGAAATCAGCCAACAGCGAGCGTGGAAAGATCAATTCCGAACTTCATAAAACTTTACTTGATGAGACTGCCAGCTGGGGAATTGATATTGTCCGTACTGAGTTGAAGGAGATTGATCCGCCGAAAGATGTCCAGGAGACTATGAACAAGGTAGTTAAGGCAGAGAACGAAAAAATCGCCGCAGTGGATTACGCTACCGCACGTGAAACCGTTGCCGATGGTGAAAAGAGGGCCAAGATTAAAGAAGCTGAAGGATTCAAACAGGCAAAAATCCTTCATGCAGAAGGGGAAGCCGGTGCCATTAAACTGGTAAACGAGGCAGCCGATAAATATTTCACCGGTAATGCCCAGCTGCTCCGTAAACTCGAAGCCATGGAAGCATGTCTGAAAGAGAATGCCAAAATCGTGGTTCCCGAAGGCTCTGAACTGATCAACGTGATAGGCGATCTCGCCGGTGTCCTGCCGCTGAAGAAGAAAGAAGAGAAGAAGGACGTTAAGCCCTCGTAGACGATAGACGGTGTACGTTAGACGAAAGATAGAGTGACGATGAGACGATGAGACTTTAAGACTATTAGACCATAAGACTGTCAAGTCTCACAGTCTCACAGTCTCACAGTCTATCTTCAGCGTATCAGGTATAAGGCCGTCTGATTCCCATCCACCCATCTGCATCCGTCCTTGATAAAGACCCCCTGCTCTTCGTAGCTGATGGTCACCTCTTTATTGTCCCATTCCGGGACTGCAGTGGTGGAGCTGAATTCAATGGCGTAAATGGTGTTGAGATGAAGAGGGTATTGTAAAACCGCGGGCATCTCTTCGTAAACCGCATTAAGAGGACGGGAATCCATCGTGGTTCCGGCATCGTGTCCGTAGTATCCGATGGGGTGGGAATAAATTCTGGCTCTTAACCCTTCATTGGTTGCTTTTTGAACAGTCAATTCCGTAATCTCCTGTCCGCTGCGGCCTTCCTTGAACTCGCCCATAAAAACATCCGCAGTTCTGACGGCGCGGACAAGGGCAAGCTTAAGTCCTTCAGGGGCATCTTTTTCCCCTGGCAGGCAAACATATGCGTGCCATTGCATATCTGTGCATAGCCGCAGATATTTAATCCCCACGTCGCAGTGGAGAAGGTCGCCCTTCTGGATCGTTTCGGGTTTTTCCTTGTAATGTTCCTCCATGGCCGGGCTTCTCTGTATCGATATGGACGGTTCGAACCAGGTTTCCAGGCCAAGACCGGTTATCCGGTCGCGGATCCACCATTGGACATCCTCAGTTTTGGTCACTCCCGGGATGATCACACCGGCCGAATAGAATTCGGCGATCAGATCGTGCTCAATTCCACACAAGTATGTGTAAATGTTAAGTTCATCCGGACTTCTTGTCTCAAGCCAGCCAACACATAGTTTTTCCGCTGAAACCAACCGTTTCGTATAAACCGGGCCAATGTGCTGTTCCAGTTTTTCTTTCATGGTGGCAGTAAGCCCGTCAGCGGTGCGGAAGGCCACCGAAGTATTGATGCCAATTTTTTTAGGATCGAGCTTTTTTATCAGATCCGCCAGATTTTCAAACTGGGTACGGTCACGGTTGGTCCAGGCTTGTTTGTAAAGACCGCCTCCTCCTCCGAGCGAATATCGTTCAATTGGTTTATTGCTTCCCGGGTCAAAGAATACCAGAACCATTGTCCTTCTTCCCTGCAGGAGCGGTTCGGGTACCAGGCTCCACAAGAGTGGGTCCTCGTTTGTCTCACGGCAGATAATCAGCCACATATCAATCCCTTCGCGATGCATCAGTTCGGGAACGATATGATCCAGCCTCCACGGAAGCCATTGATTGATCAGCTCTGCACGCTCTTTTTCAGGCAGGATCCGGTCGATATGACGAATCCCTGGTCTGCCGGATGTTTGAGCCGGTGCGAGAAGAGCACAGAACATGATTAGACAGACAATGGAAGACAGGAGAAGGAAGACTTTGAGACTGTGAGACGGTGAGACTGTGAGACTTTGAGACGGGAGACAGTTGGCCGTAGGGGAGGAGCAACGGCTCCTCCTGTTTTCTAAATCGTGAATCGTGAAGCGTGATGCGGAGAACATTGGCAGTTTTTTTAGTTGACGAAATTTAGTGCTTTTCGTTCAACCCGGGCGGTCTTGGGGGAGAAATTTACGAGTTTACCACCATTGGCACCTCGTTAGCGTAGAGCGGTTCCCGCCTTCGCGGGAATGACACTTCTCCGTCCCACCTCTCACAGTCTCACAGTCTCACAGTCTCACAGTCTTCTCAATAATACGCCGCTATCCCCTTTAGCAGCCTGTTATATCTTTCTTCAGGCGTCATCGCGAGGTAGGCCGCCTGGGCTTCCTCATGCTGACGTTGTTTCTCGCGTGCAACAGCAAGCTTTTTCTCCATGAGGATCCGCTGTATCCTGTCGTTCAGGAATTTGGTTGCCACATTGGGAAACAGCTCAAGCAATAATTCTTCTTTTTCATTATTGGCCAGGTGGTAATTTTCACCCATCTCGGGGAATGCCGGATTGGGCTGCCTTTCATATCCTTCCGCGTTAAAGGGGATCTCTTCACTCGTTCCGGCAATCTTTAGCCGGAAATCGGGGTCCACCGGGATCGGTGTGTTGCCATATTGACCCTTGACCAGGTTTACAAACTGACTCGAATTATTGGTATAAAAAGGCTTGCCGGCATTTTCATCCACCACGCAATTCACCGCCTGGGCACCCACGATCTGACTGGTGGGGGTGACCAGCGGAGGACAGCCAGCTGCGACACGCACAGTAGGGATCACTTCCAATACCCTGGGTAAAAGATCCTCCTGATGCAATTGGTTCAACTGGGATAGCATATTGGTATACATGCCACCGGGTATTTCGGCAAATTTGACTTTCTCATCTGGTTCCGGAAAATTGAAATAGTGCTCAATCTCCTGACAGACATCCTCCAGTTTGTCGCATTTATCAGCCTTGGCTAACTCAATCGCCTCATCAAATAACTTGTCGATTTCTTTGGGTAAGGTATCTGTAACGATATTAAAATCTATCGGATAGATCTTATAGCTATCGATTTCCCCCATTTCCAGTCTGATCTCTTTCAAGATTTTATTGATTTCCACCACCGTTGGCAAATCAACCCCGGTTTCAATATCCAGTTTATTGCAGAAGATCTGAATGAGTTCAAAGGCCGGGGCCGCCGGACCGCCGGCAAAGTTCATGATGGCTGTATCCACAATGTCGACACCGTTAACGATAGCCATCAAGGCTCCGCTCAAACCATATCCCGGGGTGCAATGAGTATGGAAATCGATCGGAACTTTAACGTTTTCCTTGAATGCCCTCACCAGTTCACCGGCTTTTTCAGGGGTGATCAAACCGGCCATATCCTTGATGGTTATCATGTCGGCACCCATGGCCTCGAGATCTACCGCCATCCTGGTGAAATATTCCGTCGTGAAAATATCTTCAGGAAGCTTTTTGCCTTTCAGAAATGCTTGTAATTTCTCTTTTCTCGAAAACTTGGGATCAACCGTATAGCAAACCACACAATCGGCCAGACCACCATTTTCCTTGACATATTTGATGGTGCTCCTGATATTGTCGGTATCATTCAGGGCATCAAAAATCCTCATGATGGAGATTCCTGAATGAATGGCATTCCGGTTAAATCCTTCGATAACGGATTCAGGGTATGGATTGTATCCGAACAGGTTGCGGCCCCGCGACAGGGCAGTCAGATGGGACGACTGGCCAATGGCTTTCTTGATTTTTTCCAGCCGTGTCCATGGATCCTCATTCAGGAACCGCATGATGGAATCCGGAACAGCACCTCCCCAAACCTCCAATGCATAGAACCCGGCATTTTTATATAAAGGCAGCAAACGGTCCACCTGGTTCTGGTTCATCCTGGTCGCAAAAAGTGATTGCTGACCATCACGAAGTGTGACATCCCTGATTAATAATCGCCGGCTCATTTTATTTGTGATTTTATTCACAACAAAACTACCCAGCTCCGATGGTCCAGCCAATGATAAATGACATGAAAACCAATTCAGGAATGCCAATTATTTCCCAAAAAATTCCTTCAACCAAAATTTATTTTGAAGATCACGAAGGTGTGTGGCTTTCGGTCCGC
>Ga0172379_10008188_pt1 | contig 13252 bp, 12 predicted proteins | sample GrowelOW334metaG_FD_119756 | JGI IMG/M metagenome (GOLD analysis project Ga0172379, IMG submission 119756) | Groundwater microbial communities from an aquifer near a municipal landfill in Southern Ontario, Canada - Groundwater well OW334 metaG | ecosystem: Environmental > Aquatic > Deep... | reverse complement strand
GGTGAAGCCGGTCTTGTTACTATTCGAATGGTTTAAACAATTCATTTTTCAGGCGATTTATTGTGCCATCATATTAAAGTATACCACTTTCCCCACGGTCGGACCTAGGGAAAAACTTCTTTATCCACGCCCCTCTCCATTTGAAGTGACCTCTTGATGTAGTACAATGACATGAAGAAAATCTCATGGCCAGAAATATCATTACCGGAATAGATGTCGGCACCTACCATGTCAAAGTGGTTATTGCCAGTGTCAAAGAGAAAACCGAGAAGGGTTTCCCCAAAGTCTTGGGCGTGGGTATGGCCGAATCGCGCGGCCTTAGGCACGGCTACGTCACCAATGTCCGCGATGTCGCCAATAGCATCAAGAAAGCCCTGGCTATCGCCGAAGAAAAAGCGGCGGTTAAGGTCAAAAAGGCTTTTATCGGTATTTCCGGCATCGGACTTTCCGGGGTAACCGTCACTAGTTTCGTCATGACCTCGCGAGCCGACACCGAGATCACCTCTCTTGATCTCAAGAATCTGGAAGAACAATGCGAGAAAGACATTCCCAAAGCGGCCATTGCCAACCGCAGGATCATTTATGATATTCCCATCCAGTACAAGATCGACGGCTTTCCCGCCCTCGGCAAGCCGGAAGGTTTGAAAGGTAATAAGATCGAGCAGAAAACTCTTTTCGTGACTTGTCTCGAGCACCACGTCTCGGACCTGATCAACGCCGTCAATGAAGCCGGTATCGAAGTCGAAGACATCATCGCCGCCCCCATCGCCGCCGGTTTCGTGACTCTTTCCAAAACTCAGAAAGTAGCCGGCTGTGTCTTGGCCAATATCGGAGCCGAGACGGTCTCGATCGCCGTTTTCGAAAATAACATTCCCACTTCGCTCGAAGTCTTCCCCATCGGCTCGACCGACATCACCAACGATATCGCCTTGGGCCTCAAAGTTCCCCTCGAGGAAGCTGAGCAGATCAAGATCGGAGCGATCACCGGTTCCTCCTATCCACGAAAAAAACTTGAGGAAATCATCGCTGCCCGCCTTTCCGATATTTTCGAACTGATCGAAGCTCATCTGAAAAAAATCGGCCGGAACGGCCTCCTACCAGCCGGCATTATCATTACCGGCGGTGGCTCCGGCTTGAATTCAGTCGACGTCCTGGCCAAAGCCGCTTTGAAATTGCCTTCACGAATCGGCACCATCGGTCCCCTTGATAGCAAATCTTCCTTCAAAGATGCCACCTGGGCAGTCGCTTATGGTCTTTGCATCTGGGGCCTCCATGCGGAAGAAAGTCCGGAGATCAGCAATGCGGATGTGTATTTAAGAAATATTTGGAAGAAGACGGTGAGGGGGATAAAGCAGTTCCTCCCTTAGAGAAGCCAAGTCAAAAATGAAAAGGCAAAAGTGAAAGGTAAAAGTGTTAAGTACTAAATACCGGCGATTTACTTTTTACTTTAAACTTTCACTTTTGCCTTTTAATTTTTGACTTATTTACCAAATGACCAAACCCCCTGTTTCTGCTTAAATATCTCCATGGTCTTACCCGGACATCTCGCCAGCGGCTATTTGGTAACAACAGCGATTTTGCATTTCTCCGGTCTTGATTTCAGCCACAACCAGACCATTGCCCTTTATATTATCGGAACCCTGGCCGGCGAAGGACCGGACATCGATCTATTCCGCTACTATTTTGACAATCTTCCTTCTAGAAAAAAGAAAGATGTCGTTGCCAACCATCGTATATATTTCACTCATGCGCCAGTAGTCTGGCTACTTTTCAGTTTGGCTATCGTGGCAATAGGATCAATTCTAAACTCGCAATTCGTCTCAACTGTCGGCTGGCTTATTCTAGCCGGCTCTTGGTCTCATTTTATCTTCGACTCGATCGAATCAGGTATTGCCTGGTTATGGCCATATTCTCACAAAAGATACTGCATCCACGAGTTTGTCGAGCGTGACATACCTGGCCAAAAAGGAACCTTCGCCTATTACTGGAAGTTCTTAACCGGCGACTGGACTAAGATGTGGGTTTTTTATGTTGAGGTGATAGTGACATTGATAGCACTCTGGGTGTTTCTCGGGAGTTTGTGAGGCCTCGCCTCGCAAACGCGAGGTCTTTCCTAGCGAAAATCGCCCTGCAGCTGTTTTTTTCTGCGAGGCCTCGCCTCGCAACAAAAACCCGCGGAATCCTTTCGGAACCGCGGGGCTAAATTGTTGAAGTGAACTCTCTCACCGCTCTTCACGCGGGGTGGGTGTACCACCATTTTTTCCGGACTAGAATTTGTATTTCAGTCCGGCCATCAAGGACTTGTCGGCTTTCCGTCGGCCATCGAGGCCGTGGATAAACCGACAGCCTGGGAGAATCATCTCCCATTTAGAGCTGATCTGCCAATTCAAGCCGACATCAGCTCTGAAGAAGAAGGCTTCCGGAATCGTCCCCCACGCACCGGCGTAGGAAAACGAATTGCAGTCGGAGAATGTGAGCCGACGAATGCCGAGTGGATTCCTCCACAAGTAGGTGAAACCTGCCTGCTCAATCAAGGTGCCCCCTCCAAAGTCCCTGAGGCATCCCATCCATTCGCTATACACATGCGGACGGATAGTCTGGTTGGAAGTGACCTGGAAGTCCCGGCTGAGGACAAGGTTCACGTAACCCACGTCCGCCTCCGACCAGTCGCCCACCGGGGCGATGTTGGAGTAACGAACACTGAGATCGAGCTTGATTCTCGTCGGCTGAGGAAGCGTCCACCGCTTACCCAAGACGAAATCAATTTGGTTGCCCATCTTCTGGGCGGGATCTTCGCACACTGACCAACTCCCGAAGGAGTTAACATAGAAGCCTCTCTGCAACCAGACTTCGGCCTCGCCCCAAATCGCCGGCGTCCGAGTGGGCGCCGTGCCCAATCGGTATGATAAGTAGTGATCCCAGGCCCGCAGGGAGACAAACCCGTGCGGTTCCCAACTATTTGTCTCGGCTCCCAAGGACACCAATAAAGAGACAGCCAACATGACGGCAACCAACAACTTGTGGATACGATTCATTTCTTTCCCTTTTCAAACAACAATCCTTGCCCAGACCTCTCCGTCCTCCAAACGGATACTAATGGGCATGACCGGTTTCTAAATTCTCTGCTATTATAGCACTTTTACTTCTATTCGTCAATCATTTGACGCTCTTCCCTCTGAATGTCCTACTACGGCTTAACCAAGCCCCATTTACTTGTATTCAGGAAAGCCTGTGGTAATATACAGCTCATGCCCAACATTACTCCCGATATCGAAGCTTTCGCCCGGATCAAGGTCCTCGGCGTGGGCGGTTCCGGCGGCAATGCCGTTAACCACATGATCGCCTCCAAGGTTAAGGGCGTCGACTTCATTGCTATCAATACCGACTCCCAGGATCTCCACCGCTCTTTGGCCAAGAAGCGCATCAATATCGGCAAGAACTTGACCCGCGGCCTCGGCACCGGCATGAATTCCGATCTCGGCCGCCGAGCTGTCGAAGAGACCAAGGAAGATGTTCAGGAGACCGTCAAAGGGGCCGACATGGTCTTCGTGACCTGCGGCTTGGGCGGCGGAACCGGTTCGGGCGCCAGCCCCATCGTTGCCCGAACTTCCAAAGAACTCGGCTGTCTGACTGTGGCTGTCGTCACCAAACCTTTCTATTTCGAAGGCCGCCAGAGATCCCGGATCGCCGAAGCCGCCCTCGAAGATCTAAGGAAAGAAGTTGATGCCATCATCGTCATTCCCAACGACCGCCTCCTTTCGGCCATCGGCAAAGAGACCACCGTCAAGAACGCTTTCGCCATGTGCGATGAAATCCTCCGCCAAGCCGTCGAAGGCATTTCCGACCTCATCACCACCCCCGGTTTGATCAACATCGACTTCGCCGATATCAGGACCGTCATGGAAAACGCCGGCTCAGCCCTCATGGGCATTGGTTCGGCTTCCGGCGAGAACCGGGCCATTGATGCCGCCAAAGCCGCCATCAATTCTCCCCTTCTCGATGTCTCCATTGCCGGCGCCAAAGGCGTTCTTTTCTCCATTGCCGGCGGCGAGGACCTGACCATGTTCGAGATCCAAGATGCCGCCAAAGTCATTACCGAGTCCATCGATCCCGAAGCCAAGATTATCTTCGGTACGGTCCGCGACGACAAGCTGAAGAAGAACGAAATCAAGATTACTGTTATCGCCACCGGCTTCCCAGAAAATGTCAGCTCGTCGAGCGCAGCCAAAAGTTTGACCGGCTCGCCGGCCGCTCCCAATGTTATCGAGTCCCCTCTCAACAATCTCTTGAAGCGCAACACCGAGAAAGGCAAGATCTTCAATCCTCCACCCGAACCAACCAAAACAGCGACAGTTGCTGAGAAAGTTGAAAAGAAAGAAGCTGAGAAAGAAAATAAAGATGACGATGACGACTGGGGCGCGATACCGGCTTTCCTCCGAAGGTCGAGGCTGAAGTAGGTTATACTTACCTCATGCGCTTACTTTCCAAGTTAGGTAAATTCCTTTTCTACCTCCTCATTGTTGCCGTCCTTTCCGGCATAGTCTATTACAACCGCGCCAACTATTTAGGCGCTTACAAAAGTGCTTTGATTCGCGTTGGCTTGAGTAAGCCTTGCAGTGAGCCTTTAACTTTTTCAATTCGTCAAATCGATCCGGAATTTGGCATCAAGGACTCCGAGCTTCTGGCCATTCTAGACTCTTCAGCAAAACTTTGGAACCAAGCTTTGGGCAAAGAACTTCTGGTTTACTCGGATAAAGGCGACCTTAAAATTAACCTCATTTACGATAGCCGCCAACAAGCCACTGTTGTTCAAAATAATATCGGCACAACTATTAATAGCGGCAAAAGTTCCTTCGATAGCCTTAAGGTTCAATATGATTCGCTTAAAGCTGAATATACAAGCAAGAAAGCTCAGGTCCAATCCTTAATCTCCGCTTATGAATCCAGTAAAATCCAGTATGAGAAGACCGTAGCTTATTGGAATAGCCAAGGCGGCGCTCCGCGAGATCAATTCGCGACATTAGAAAGCCAGAGACAGGCTTTGAATGGTCAAGCTCAAAGTGTTAATGAAGCTAGCCAATCTTTGAATAGGACCGTAGCCAATCTCAATTCCGTCGCGGACCAACTCAATACCATCGGCAAGGAAATCAATCAGAATGTTTCCGCTTACAATAAGGTCGGCCAAACCAACGGACCGGAGTTCCAGGAAGGCGAATATGTCTCCGACAAAAACGGCGTCCGGATTAACATTTACCAATACAAAGATTACGACAAACTTTACCGCGTCCTGGCTCACGAATTCGGCCACGCCCTCGGCCTCGAACACGTCAGTGATCCTAAGGCCATCATGTATACTTACAATTCCGGTAATAATAGTCAGCTTACGGCGACCGATCTTATTGAATTGAAAAGAGTTTGTGAGTTATAAGAGAAGCGGGAGATTGCCTCTCTGGGAAGCCCGGAAAAAACTCTGCAGAGTTTTTTCCTCATCCTCGACGATTTTGTGCTCAAAATCGTCTGCGGAGACTTCCCAGAGAGGCAATCTCCCGCTTCTCTTCAAGCCATATCTTCTCAGCACCAAAACTTATGCTAGAATAACTCAATCATGACTTACGACCTGGCAATCATTGGTGGAGGACCGGCCGGCGCGGCCGCGGCCGTTTATGCTGCGAGAAAGCGCCTCAAAACCGTCCTCATTACCCGAGATTGGCTCGGTCAAAGCAATGTTTCCGAGAAGATTGAGAACTGGATCGGAGAGGTTGGAATTTCCGGCTTGGAATTATCGAAAAGGTTGGAAACGCATGTTAAGGCTTACGCGTCCGATGTTGTGGATATAAGAGAGGGAGAGAGTTGTAGGAACATAGGAGCCCCTACTTCGCTCCTCGCAAGCTCGGAGCTACGAAGGGCAAGTAAGAGCTTGGAGGTAAGAGGTAAGAAGATAAACACGAAAGATGAAATCAAAACGGGCTTTGAAATAAAAACAGATAAAAACAGCTACGAGGCCAGAGCAATACTCATCGCTTCGGGAAGTCATAGACGGAGACTGGAAATTCCGGGGGCTGATACTTATGAACACAAGGGTCTTACATACTGCGCCACCTGCGACGGCCCAATGTACTCCGATCAGGATGTTGTAGTAGTGGGCGGAGGCAATGCCGCCTTCGAAAGCGCCGCCCAGCTTCTCGCTTATTGCAAAAGCGTGACTATCATGAATCGGAGCGACCGCTTCAAAGCCGATCCAGGCACGATCGAGAAAGTGAGCTCCAATCCCAAAGCCAAAGTCTTGACCTTCGCTATTCCCAAAGAAGTTAAAGGAACAAAGTTTTTGGAATCCATCACTTACACGGATGGCAAAACCAAGAAAGATGTTGAACTCAAAGTGACGGGCGTTTTCGTCGAGATCGGTTCTCTGCCCAATACTGATTTCGCCAAAGAAGTTATAAAGCTTGATGAATTCAACCGCGTCCCTATAGATTTCAAAACCCAAGCCACGGAAACTTCCGGCATCTGGGCGGCCGGCGATTGCACGGACGGACTCTATCACCAGAACAATATCGCCGCCGGCGACGCGGTTAAAGCCATCGAGGATATTTATATGCATTTGAAAGCGAGGTAAGGGTTGTAGAGGTTTAACCTCCGCATATCAAAAAACAATAAGAAAAGGCCCGGGAGCTAGATTGGCAACTTGCCAAAATGCTCCCGAGCCTAGTCCGACTTCGTTTTGTGACGACGCCGGAGACCGTGTGGCAATGAACATTCGTTCCAGTTTCACCTTTGAGCATAGCTCGCAGGTGCCGCCCCCCTGACCACTTTTAGGGGTAAAGTCGGAACCGTTTTTCGCAATTTTCCAACATTCTCCTTGGTTGCCCCGTTGGAGAATCTTCAGAAGTAGCACTAACTTTCATAGTGATACAACTTCAGATCCTCGTTGGCTTACCGCAGATAGGTCACACCTACCGACACCCGACCGCTTGTTGGGTCTAGGTTTCCAGCGACAGTGTAGTCACTGGTCTAGAACGCTTCTACACGGCATGATCTTATAAATATAGAAGCGAACGGGATACCGTTTGGCAAATGCTATTAAAGCGAGTGACATCCCAGTCATTCCCAGTTTGCGCAGCGATTTGCCATACCCGTACATTCGCAGATTGAACGGTCTGCAGAGTTTACCGGAAAACTCCGAGGCTCCTTCGTGAGGATACCCTCCCCTTATTTAAAAGAACCGAATGTTCGCCTTTTGGCAAACACCTCAGGATTGCTAGCTACCCTACCCTGATCCTGACCACAATAGTATAGCATACCCACATTTTTTGTCAAGCACTTTTGCAACATCCTTACGATGAAAGTCATTATATGGCCTAAAATTAGGGTTTTTGGGAGGTTATTTTAAAGATTAGCCCTAAAAAACCTCCTCTCAAAGTACCTGCACAAGATTGCCACTTACTTTCAGCATTCGCTTCCCTTTTTCAGAAACCGTACCCAAAAAGGCCTTCACTTCCAGACTATAATTCCCATTCCCGTCATTATCAATCGTCGCTGCACAGCCAAATTCCTTTATTTCAATTTCCCCCGCCAGAAAATAATCTTGGATCACCATCAAACTGACTTCATCCAGACAAGCCTTTGCGTTCAACCCGGCCTGGATCCGCATTTCCCTCTTATTGGTCGCCTGAAAATAGGTAAACGAAGAAGACAGGACCACCAACGAAAACGCCAGAGCGCCAGTCGCGAGCAGAATCACAGCTATCAAAGCCATGAATCCGCGATTGTTTTCTTTCTGCAAAATGATTGTCATATTTCTTCTTTGTTATATTTCCCGGTCAAGGAGAACTTAATTCGTAAGCCAAATCATGTTTAACAAACGAAAACCGGCCGCGGCCTCCTCGTAAAAAAAGTTGAGCAGACTGAACAGTAAAAAAGATAAAAGAGTAGCGTAAATAATAACTTCGATCAGTGCCAGGCCTTTATTTCTGAAAATATTTTCTTGTAGTAGAACCCAGCGAAGGACTTGCTTTCCAGGAAGTCTCCGCAGACGATTTTGAGCACAAAATCGTCGAGGATGAGGAAAAAACTCTGCAGAGTTTTTTCCGGGCTTCCTGGAAGGCAAGTCCTTCGCTGGGTTCATTTTCATATTTTTAAAAATTAATTTCATAAATAACCGGCGCGCCCTTAGCCAAAACATACAGACGATCGCGATCACAAGTCAGTCTTTGCGGCACTATGGGCAAGGAAATGAAAACCGAAGTTGAGGCAGTAAGGAAATGATCAAAAATCTGAAACTCCTTATTGAGCTCGCGACTAACAAGATATGCTCGGTAGCGGTCAGCCAAGAGACCATAAACTCCGCCCGGCAAATCAGCCGATATATTCTGAACCAAAGTCGAGGAGGAGGTCGTCGCAAAGGCATAAGCTTCCGGATCTGTATTGATATTGTAACCACCAGAATCTCGACCAAACTGAACGGCATTTTCAAAAAAGTTAATAATTCTGCCGCTTTGGCGGGACCAGCCGGGCGGTTTGAAAGTTGATATTGTAGACGGAGGCAAGAAGTCACCATCGAGCAAACGTAACTGGTCTTCATTGGGCGTAGCCAAATATATCCGCCCGCCTCGAACATAAATATCCTCAACCTTGGTATCAAGTTCCAAACCGTCTGTTTTTCGCGGGTTGGCCGGATCGCTAACGTCGATAATGTTAAATTCGTCACCAGCCCATTTCTCCGTACCCAAATAGACTTTATTATTCTCATAGAAAACTGAGCTGGCCAGAGGCGGCGTGGCCGTGGCATAAGGCAGGGGTAATTTATAGCGGTTTTCCAAAACGACCGATTCTAGGCTGTTCAGACGAATAATATGTAGTTGACCGACCGTACTGGGAGCGGCGGCATAGACGCGATTAAAGGCAATTGTAAGGGCCACTAAACCCGGACCGGTGTTCAAAGACGCTAAAATCGTCGGAGGTGGTGCCTGCCCCGAGCTTGTCGAGGGGGTGCTTTTAATATCCGCGATCAGAAAATCCGGATCGCTCGACTTATTGGAATCGGCTGTAAGATAAGCAATGCCGTTTCGGACTTTCAGGTCTGTTAAAGGCAAAAGAGGATCGATTGGTAAAAGAATTTGCCTCACATTCGGCACCGCAGAATCTGGCAAATGATTGCCATTTCTGTTCTTAAAGTACAGATAAGAGCCCAGAACGGAATGATCATAATAATCAACAGAACAGTTGGTTTTTCCAATCGCTTCTGAAAAGTCATAGTCGGAATCGGCTGCTACCGCAGCATAAGCGAGCGAGCTGGAAGCAATAATAATACTTGTCTCGCTCCGTTCATTGCCATACGGCAATCTCTGAGCGGAACTTGAGCTGGCCAAATTTACAGATTCATAATCAGTCAGACCGGCCCATTTATCTTTTTCCAGATCGTAAATGTCGAGTAATTCGTTTTTATCTCTGGCAAAATAAAATATTTTTTCGGAGCTTATTTTGACTTCCGAAAGTATGGCGATGAAAAGGACAGCCAACGACATGGCTAGAATTATATCGAGAAGCATGAAACCAGGTGAGGAACTTCCTCTCTGGGAAGCCCGGAAAATTTGTTGCCCTACTTCGCTCCTCGCAAGCTCGGAGCTTCGAAGGGCAGGCAACATTTTTTCCTTCATCTTTCGGTTATTTTGTGCTTGTCCTTCGAAGCTCCAACCGGAGGGAGGAGCGAAGTAGGACTCAAAATCGTCTGCGGAGACTTCCCAGAGGAGAAGTTCTTCCTCAGGTTCCGATTGTAAATTCAATTTATACAATTCACTTTTGTAAAACTCTTGAAATGTCATAAATTGGCATCATTATTGATAAAGCGATACTCCCGACCACCAATCCCAGTCCGATCATCATGATCGGCTCGATAAGAGCGGTCATTTTCTTCAGGGAATGTTCCATTTCCCGATCGAGGATGGAGGCGGCCCGAATAATGGAGGTTCCCAGATTACCTGACGACTCGCCGGCGGAAATAAGCGGGCCGAGAAATGACGGAATAGGTTTGACTGATAAGATCTTTCCCAGAGGGACACCCTTGCTTATGGAACTTTCCGACTGAAGCAAATATTTCTGAAGCGGCAAGAGCGTCAGCGTTTGAACTGTACCGGAATACGCTACATTTATTTGAACTCCAGAATCAACCAAAGCTCCTAAAGATCGCAAGAAAACAATCAGGGAGTAACGGTAGAAAAGCGAGCCGACGAGAGGCAGACGAATCAAAATAACTTGAGCGTAATATCCGATTCTTCTCTGCTTCTTATAAAGAAGCGGCCAAATAATCAGACAGGCAATGGCGGCAAACAAGATGTAGAGGCCGTAAGCACTTAATCCTTCAGAAAAAGCAATGACGGCCCGAGTAAGAAAGGGCAACTCAACATTCAAACTCTTAAGCATGGGAATAATCTGAGGCAAAACTCCCCTCGTAAGACCGATAATTAGAAGACAAGCAAACCCGCCAATAACACCTGGGTAAATCATAGCGGAAATGGACTTTTTCAAAAGTTCCTCCTGCCTCTCCAGAAGTTGCCGGGCGGACAGCAGACTCCCGGCCAGCGAACCGGAAGATTCGCCGTGCTTGATGAGGCCGGAAACCGTGGCTGAAAGATTCACTTCCCTTTGCAGGCCGGAAGCTAAGCTTGAGCCGGCTTGGACGGACTCGCCGATTCGAGACAAAACTACTTTCTGTTTTTTCTTCAGTCCTTCAGCACAAATGTTCAAAGCCTGATCGACCGGCAAGCCGGATGAAATATAAAGCTCGAGGCGCTCGAGAAGCATTATTTTATCTTTACTTTTCCATTTGGGTTTTGATTTGAGCATATGATTAATTAAACAATGTCCTCGCCACCTCAGCCCTTGTTGTAATCCCCCACTCCACTTTCTCCAAACCGTCCTGGAAAATATCTCGAAAGCCGTGGGTGATCGCGTACTCTCGACAAGAATCCTGCGGAGCCTTTTCCGAAATAAGTTTTCCCAGACCGGCATCGATCTCAGCAACTTCGGCAATAACCGAACGGCCGATAAAGCCGGCCCGGTGACACAGATCACAGCCCTCCCCCGAACATTCGAGACACATTATCCGGATCAAGCGCTGAGCTACGACCAGCTTCAAAGTGGCGGCCAAAAGATAATGATCAAGACCCATGTCAATAAGGCGAGGAATAGCTTCCAGAGCGGAATTGGTGTGAAGTGTTGAAATAACCAAGTGGCCGGTAAGGGCCGTATGGATAGCCACCGCCGCCGTCTCGTTGTCGCGGATCTCGCCGACCATGATGACATCGGGATCCTGTCGCAAAGCCGCCCGAAGACCGCTGGCGAAAGTCACGCCCTGGGCATGGCGGATATGGACTTGGCGAATGCCAGCGATCTCGTATTCGACCGGATCCTCCAGAGTAATGATCGAGAGCGGTTCGCGAGCTTTGTGAATGAGGCAAGCTTGAAGAGTCGTCGTTTTGCCCGAACCGGTCGGCCCTGTCACCAAGATAAGTCCGTGGCGGAATTGCAGAGCTTTTTCCAGTAAATGAACATGATCGGGAGCGAAGCCCAGTTTAGCAAAGGAAAAGTCATTTAAAGCTTTGGCCGGAAGCAGGCGCAGGACAGCGTTCTCTCCATGGTAAGTCGGCATAAAAGAAATCCGGATATTGTAAGGCAGACCATTAAGATCAAGTCGAAAACGGCCATCTTGCGGCACAGCGTGCAAGTCAGTTCGAGCTCCGGACAGGATCTTCAAACGGGCGATCAATTCTTCATGGAGCGGTTTCGGTAATGAGCCGGTCTCTGACATTTGGCCATCAATTCTCAATCGGACTAGCAAATCCCGCTCTCTGGGATCTATGTGAATATCTGAGGCTTTCAAAGAAGCGGCGTAATTCAAAACGGCGTCAATGGCGGACACGGCATTGAGCGGGTTCGTGGGAAAAGCTACACCAAATGAAATCTGGCTTACTGAGCTTGTTTTATTGCTAACTTTGTCTGACATGCCCGAAGCATATCAAACCAAAATGAAATCTTTATCAAAAAGTGATAAAAAAAGAATAAAATTTTATCCTACGAAGATGGGCCTTGCTAAAATCACCTCGGAAATAGATCGACCAGCTCTTTAGAATAATAAAATTGCCCTGCTAAATTACCGAAACTGTAAGTCTTCCCTCCTATTTCAATAGCCGAACCGCCCGAGGAAGGATTGGCTTTTGGCTCTGAATGAACAAAACCGATATTATATAGAGTAGCCAATATTTCCGGCCTATTAGAAATATCGTAGCCAGCCGCATTCCATTGATGTTCAATCTGCGCAAGATACAAGGCGGCATACAAATAATTATAATAGTGATCTTTATCGTCCGTCAGCCTCTGAAACCTTTCCTGACCAATATCAGCCGTTTCAAAATCTAAAATGTCTTCGTGGGCCAGGCCCAGGTAATATTCCGATTTTTTGTCCTTAAGGTGATTTTCAATCTCCTCAGCCGTTTCTTTCTTGAGACCCATTATGCCCCAAGAAAACTGGTTTTGATTGCCTAGAATTTGAAGGGGCTCGAATATCTGTTTGAAAATTTCCCTTTCGCTATGGAAAAGCCGGAGCTGTTCCGGGACAAGTATTGCAACCAACAAGCGTGGTTCGATACCTGCGTCTTTAGCGGCTCTATCGATTGTCTCACTGTCTTTCAAGATAGCGCTTTTCAATGTTTGCCATTCCTGACCGCGCGCCCACTCCTTTGAGCTTGAAGTCATGTCCGCGTCTTGAGCGCTATTTATGAAAACCTCGTCTTGCCTATCGATTATTCCCTTTTCCTTGGTCAAACCCAGTCGGAGCGCCAAATAACCGCTTGAAAGAACAAAACCAATCAAAGCAAAGCCAAAAACCACAACCCAACCAACCTTTTTCAAAAGAGACTTGTAAACAGTCTGACCGGATACTGTGAGAGATAGGGGCATGATACTATTGTAGCATTAAGCAAATATTACAATGAAAAAAATACACCTAGGAACAATTGCTTTGTTCGTGATCGCGTTCCTTTTCTTTGGTTATATAAGTCCGGGAGTTAATGCCCAGAACCTTCCCAGTTCGAACCAAAGCGTCTCCTCGACGAACTCAATCCAATCTCTAACCGACTTTATCGTCAAAACCGTAAGCGACAGCAAAGCCGGAAAAAGCTCTCTAAAAGGCGACCAACTCGCCTCGGCGCTCGGACCCAGCATCGCCAAACGCAAACTTTTACTCCTGGATCTGATC
>Ga0172379_10008187_pt1 | contig 13255 bp, 15 predicted proteins | sample GrowelOW334metaG_FD_119756 | JGI IMG/M metagenome (GOLD analysis project Ga0172379, IMG submission 119756) | Groundwater microbial communities from an aquifer near a municipal landfill in Southern Ontario, Canada - Groundwater well OW334 metaG | ecosystem: Environmental > Aquatic > Deep... | reverse complement strand
GATCAAACGCAATATCGAGAAACCGCATGGCATGATCCTGGTCACCGGGCCGACCGGATCCGGCAAGACGACTACCTTATATACGGTCCTGAATATCCTCAACACGCCCGAGGTGAATATCTGCACGGTCGAGGATCCGATCGAGTATCGTATGGCGCACGTCAATCAGTCGCAGGTCAATGCCAAGATCGGCTTCACTTTCGCCTCCGGCTTGAGGAGTCTTTTGCGCCAGGATCCGGACATCATCATGGTCGGCGAGATCCGTGATCAGGAAACCGCCGAAATCGCCATCCATGCCGCTATGACCGGTCATCTAGTCTTATCGACCCTGCACACCAATGACGCGGTCACCACGCTGCCGCGGATGGCCGACATGGGCGTCGCCTCCTTCCTGATCGCCTCGACGACCAATCTTATCATCGCCCAACGGCTGGTACGAAAAATCTGTCCGAACTGCATCCAAAGCTATAATCTTGACAAGCCGGCGGTCGATGAACTGGGAAAAATCCTGAATGTCGATGAAATCATCATCGCCCTGAAAAAAGTCAAAGTCATAGCAAATAACCAGGATAAATTCGAATCACTACTCTTCTATCGCGGCAAAGGCTGTAAACAGTGCAACGGTACAGGCTATAAAGGACGTCTAGGCATCTATGAGACGCTCGAGATCACGCCTGATATCGCCGAACTTATAATGAAGAAGGCGACGGAAAAAGAGATTAAAGATGCGGCCTTAAAACAAGACATGATAACCATGATCGAGGACGGTTTCATCAAGGCGAAGAATGGCATAACTACGATCGAAGAAATAATGAGAGTGACGAAGGAATAACTCAACAAATGACAATTGACATCTGACAACTGACCAAAACGTTGAGAAATTGAAAGTCAAATGTCTCACCGCGCAGCGGGATCCCGTTTGCGGGAAAAAGTTAATTGTCAAATGTTTAAACTATGGCAGTAAATTTTTCTCAACAAGAAAACTCGGCAGTCAGCAAAGAAGCGGCTGAAGCCAAAGAAGTCAAAGAAAACAAGTCAACCATGGATAAAATCAACGATTTTTTGTTGGTTTTTTCGCGAGTTCCCTCTTCCGAAAAATTATTTTTTGTCCAACATCTGAGCGTCATGCTTAAGGCCGGCGTATCCCTTCTCATTTCCTTGCAAACTCTGGCCAAGCAGACCAAAAATCTCCTTTTCGTAAAAGTGTTGAACGATATATCGGCGAACGTTGAAAAAGGCAAGAGCCTGACTGAAAGCCTGAAGATGCATGAAAAAATCTTCGGCGAGTTATTCGTAAACATGATCGAAGCGGGCGAGACCTCGGGCAAGCTGGAGAATGTGCTCGGACAATTGTATATCCAGATGAAAAAACAGCACGAACTCGTATCCCGAGTGAAGGGCGCGCTCACCTATCCTGCAGTCGTCCTATTCGCCATGTCCGGCATCGGTATCTTCATGATGATCATGGTCGTACCAAAAATCACATCGATGCTCACGGACTTCAATACTGAGTTGCCGTTCGCGACAAAAATTCTTATCGGTATAAGCAACAGCCTGGTTTCGCATGGCATAGTTTGGGGCATCGGCTTTGCGGCTTTTGTTTTCGCGGTCTATAAGACGCTTCAGACCTACCAGGGAAAATATTATTTTCAGATATTCTTATTGAACATGCCGATCATTTCGACTATCGTAAAAAAGATCAACCTGGCTAAATTCGCCCGTACTGTGAGTTCTCTTCTCAAGACCGACATAATGATCATCAAAACATTCCAGATAACCGCCAATGTTTTGGGCAACCTGCATTACCGCAAGGCAGTGCTTGAGATGGCGGAAAGGATAAAGAAGGGCGGCACCATCAATGAGGTGATCGCCATGTATCCGAAGCTTTTTTCCCCGATCGTCATCCAGATGGTCGCCATCGGCGAACAGACCGGCGAGCTCGATAATATCCTGGTCGAACTTGCCGAATTTTATGAAAATGAAGTGGACCAGACGATGGAGAACCTGCCGTCGATCATCGAACCGCTGTTGATACTGGTACTGGGCGGCGCGGTCGGGGCGATGGCGGTCGCGATCATCATGCCGATGTATTCCATCACTTCGGGCGGCATTTAGCCTATTAAATCCGCATATGCAAGGAGGATTTCTAAATTTTCTTTCTCGGAGAAAATCACATGATAAAGCCCGGAGAGTTTCGGGTTTTTCGCTCGTCGAAACGATGGTTTCTATCGCTTTGATAGTTTTTCTCATGGTCAGCGTCTATAGTCTGATCGTCCAATCCTTGAAGATCACCAACGAGAACAAGACGCGGCTGGCGGCAATCGTGCTTGCCAACCAGAAACTCGAGCGCATCCGCAATCTCCCCTATGACGATATCGGCACGGTTGCGGGTATTCCTACGGGCGTCATTACCGATAACGAAACAGTTGCCAGTAATAATGGCCGTTTCGACGTGAATACGGTCGTCGTTTATGAGGACGATCCGTTCGACGGCACCGCCCTGGCCGGCTCCGATTCCCTGCCGACCGATTATAAATCCGCCCGAGTACGGGTCCGTTGGACCGGTTTTCTCGGTTTGCGCGAAGTTTCGGCTTTTACCAAGATTGCGCCGCGCGGCATGGAAGCGGCTGCCGGCGGCGGCACTCTTGTCATCACTATTTTCAACGCCAGCGGCCAACCGGTAAATCTGGCGGATGTGCGCGTCGAGAATCCGTCAAGCCTGCCGCCGATCGACGCCACCTATCAAACCGCCACCAGCGGCCAGGTATTGATCTACGGCGCTCCTGAATCGATCGAAGGCTACGCGATTACCGTTACCAAGACCGGTTACAGCACCAGTTCGACTACCGCCAGGACTGCCGGCAATCCCAACCCGACCCAGGTCAACGCAACCGTGCTTGAAGGCCTGAAAACTGAAGTCAGCTATGCGATCGATCTGGTCTCTACTCTGCGCATCCATACTGTCCACCAGGACCTGCCGGGCAACTGGAAGATCAATACCGATCCTAATACGGAAAACCAGGTCAACGCCCGTCTGGCGATCGATTCCGGCAATAATACCTATATAGTCTGGCAGGATTACGGCCATAGCAGCGCGTCGAAAATTTACGCTCAAAAATATAATTCAGCAAAGGTCGCCCAATGGGATTCGGGCGAAGACAAGGTGATCGGTACGGCGAATAATCAGATACTGCCGGACATCTTAGTCGATAGCCCCAACAATATGATTTACATGGCCTGGAACGATGATTCCAACGGCAATCAGGATTGTTATATAGTCAAATTGGAGACCGGCAACGGCAATGAATCCTGGGTGGGGGCGAACAAGGTCGAGACCGGCTCGAATCCTTCCGACCAGTCGAAACCCAGGATCGCGCTTTCAGGCGGCAGTGACTTGACTGTTGTTTGGCAGGATAACCGCGCAGGCGATTCTGATATCTACACCCGTCGCTATAACCCAGATAAATCAACTGCCTGGAACGAGATCAAGGTCAATACCGACGGCGGCTCGACAAATCAAACTTTACCGGTCCTCGTTACCGATTCCGATGACTATACCAATATCGCCTGGACGGATGAAAGGAATGGCAATCAGGACATCTACATGCAGCGGCTCGATTCTGCCGGTAATGACACATGGATCGATATGCAGCTCAATTCCGATGCCGGTACGACAAACCAGTACGCACCCTCGATCGCTGTCGACAGCCTTGATAACATTTATGTCGCCTGGACGGACGAGCGCAACGGCAATCAGGACGCATACTTGGCCAAGTTCGCCTCGACCAGCGCTCGCGTCTGGCCGAGCGACTTGCTCGTCAATTCCGACGGCGGCTCGACCCATCAATCCGAACCGTCTATCGCCATCGATTCGACCGACACGATCTACATCGCCTGGACTGATGAAAGGAATGGCAATAAAGATATATACGCGCAGAAATTGGACACCGGCGGCAACCGGCTTTGGACCGTTGATTTACGCGTAAATATAAATCCTGACGCCTCTTCGCAATCCGTTCCCGATATCTCCATCAATCCCTCGACCGGCAAACCCTATGCCAGCTGGCAGGATGACCGCAACGGCAACCTTGACATCTACGCGACTGAGTTCGATTACTACGGCGGCACGACGACAGTGGCGAGCGTCAATCTTACTGTCACCGGCGCGAAACGCATCGGCGAAGATCCTGTCATCTATAAATTTACCGGTAATTACACGACTAACGCTTCGGGTATCGCCGAAATCACCGGCATCGAATGGGACTCATATACCGTTACTCTTACCCCGCCTCTGACGCAGGAAATCATCCTGGCCGAGCCGCCGATACCGGTCAATGTCGCACCTGGATCGATCCTTGAATCTTATTTATATCTAGATTGATCAATGCGAATTTTATCCGACAAAAAAGGCTTCAGTCTGCTTGAAATAACCGTCATCATGGCGATTTTCGTCACCATGATGATCATCGGTTCAGATTTCGTGATCCAAGGGCTGAAATCCACGACCTTCGGTTATGAGCAGGATGAAGCGATCCAAAATTCTCGCCGCGCGTTGAATACGATGACGGAAGAGATCAGAGAGGCCGCGCCGGCCGCGAATGGCGATTACCTGTTCAATACCGTCGGCACATCTACTTTGATATTTTATTCGAACGTGGACTCCGATAGTTACACGGAAAAAATCCGTTATTTCGTAGTTGGTACATATCTGCATCGAGGCGTTACCAAAGCGACCGGTTCGCCCTTGTCATATCCCGCGGGAAACGAAACAGTCACGATGGTAGCGAAATATCTGAATAACGTGACCATACCGATCTTTACCTATTTCGACACCGATAATGATCTGATCGCGAGCGCGTCGTCGAGTATCGCCCAGATAAGGTTGATCCATGTGTCTCTCAAGGTGAATGTCACGCCGGACCGGGCGCCAAATGATTATTTCGTGGAGACAGACACGCAGATCAGAAATTTAAAGGATAATTTATGAACCGACTTTGTCGAGACGGGCAACAAGGCATCGTACTGTTGACGACCTTGATCATCGCCAGCTTTTTTCTTGTGCTCGCCGGGGGACTCGCAACCCTAGGTCTTTACCGCAATAAATTGAATATCCAGGAAGTAGCAAAGCAGCAATCGCTCCATATCGCTGAAGCCGGTGTCAATTATTATCGTTGGCATCTGGCGCACGACCAGGACGATTATATGGACGGCACAGGTTCTGACCCCGGCGGCGGCGGTGAGCCTTACGGCCCCTATGTCCATTCATATATCGCACCGTCAAGCGCTGCTACCGGGAAATATAGCCTCGAAATAACCCCGCCGCCGACCGGCTCGACCATCGTCCGTATCAAGTCGACCGGCTGGCTCGATTCAAATCCGAAGATAACCAGGACGATCGAAGTGAGATATGGTATCCCATCGCTCGCTCATTTTTCCTTTCTGACGAATTCGGAAGTCTGGTTCGGCCCGACCGAGACCGTCATCGGCGAGATGCACGCTAACGGCGGTATCAGGATGGACGGGACCAATGATTCAACCATGGCTTCGGCGCGTGCCAATTACACCTGCCCGTCCGGTCAAGCCTGCAATACTTCAGCGACCTGCGGTGCTCCCTGCACCTGGATCAACGTCCCCGGACCGGCCGATTATTGCGACTGCCCCGGCATCTGGGGCGCGGGGCCGAACCAGAGTCTCTGGACCTTTCCCGTCCCGACCGTCGATTTCAACGGAATCACTATGGATCTGGCGGATATGCAGGATGCGGCAACTTCTTCCGGCGCCTATCTCAACACCACCGGTTCAAACAAAGGTTATCATATAATATTCAAAGCGGACGGCCATTTTGACGCACGCGTCGTCACCGCGTTGAATTCCGGCATCAGCCAACTGAATGACGCTTGGACTGCCTATTCGAACATCCAGGAAAGTATCGCGACCGAAGACCCGGCGGTCGATTACGTCATTCCCGCTAATGGCGTGATATTTGTCAACGATGGCGATGCCTGGGTCGAGGGAACGGTCAACGGCCGGGCGACGGTCGTGGCCGCGACCTTGCCTGACAACGCGACCAAACGACGCTCAATCATCATCAACAACAATCTGCAATATCTGGCTCGTGATGGCAACCACTCGCTGGGTCTAATCGCGCAAAAACATGTAAAAGTACCCCGGCATGCGCCGACCGATCTGGTGATTGATGCTATAATGCTCGCCCAAAACGGCCGGGTCTTCCGAAATTATTACGCTTCTCGCCTAGTCAAGAACAGTATCGAAGTTTACGGAGGCATATTGACGAATCAGACTTGGACCTGGAGCTGGGTGAATGGCAGCGGAACGGTGACGGACGGCTACACCAACACTACCTCGATCTATGACTCTAGCGTCACCTACGCGCCGCCCCCTTCTTTTCCGACGACCGGTGAATACGCATTTATTTCATGGGAAGAAGATTAGATTTATGGTATAATCGATAAATCATACTGAAATATTCTATGTTTATAACGAGCAGTTCATCCTATCCGATCGGTCTTGATATCTCCGATCTGTCCCTCAAACTTTTCCAATTGAATCGCTCCGGCGATAAGATTAAGATCCAGGCCGTCGGCAAGTATAATCTGCCGCGCGGTCTGATTGAAGATGGCGAAATAAAGAATAAAGCGGAGGTTCTGAAAGCCATAGACCAGCTGATCGACAAACCAAAATTCGGCAAAATAAGTTCAAAGGAGATAATCGCCTGCCTGCCGGAAACCAAGACCTTCATCAAACTGATCGAGGTCGATATTACGCCGAATGATTTCAATGAAACCATAAAGACGGAGATTGAAAAACATATACCGATGTCGATCGACGAGATATATTATGATTGGCAGCTTATAAAAAAAGCCGGCGGCAAGCAGTTCGTCCTGATAGCGGCGGCACCGAAAACCATAGTTGATCAATATTCACAGCTTTTCTCGGAAGCGGGTCTTAGTCTGATCGCGTTGGAAATTGAGTCAGTTGCTATCTGCAGGAGTCTCTTGGCTGAGGAACATTATAAGTTCAAGGGCGCCGCGACCGTCAATTACGGCATAATCGATATCGGCGCCAAACGGACGAGCATGACAGTTTACTCCGGCAACACGATTCTTCTGACCATGAGTATTCCCATTTCGGGCGAAAAAATTACCGAAGAGATAGCTAAGTCGTTGAAAATTGACATGAACTTGGCAGAAAAAGCGAAAATTATCTGCGGTTTCGACGAGAATCGCGCCCAAGGCATAGTCAAAAATATCCTTAACCAGATGATCGAAGATCTTATCGGTAAACTGAAGGAGGTCATTAAATATTACAGTTATCACTTTCCGAACCAGGGACCGATAAACAAATTGCTGCTATGCGGCGGTGGGGCAAAAATCGAGAATATAGACAAGATTCTTTCGCAAGCTCTGTCGCTCGACATTTCCATGGGCGATCCCTTAAGGAATCTGAATGAAGAGCGTGATAAATTTACCAAAGTCTTGCAGGAAACACACAAGATCGAGTCTGAAATCAATTCTAAGAACGCCAAGAACAAACCTCTGAGTCTGACCCAGGACAATAGCCTTACATATACGACTGCGATCGGACTCGCTCTTAGAGGAATTTTTTTTGACCGATGAGGAATAGATTGGAATATTTGAAACATCTATGCTAAATCTTAATCTGATTTCACAGAAGCAGAAACAGGAGATCAAGCTGAGGCATATTCATGATCAGCTGAAAAAGATCGATTTCATCCTGATTACGGCGACGATCGCCATCGCCGTTATGTTTCTCGTCTCAAAGATTATTCTCCAGAACACGTTCAATTCCGTCGTCGCGCAAACCACGCTCCTCACTCAGAACAGCCAGAGTTATAATATCAAAGTCCGAGAAATCAACGCCAAGATCAATTCGATCGAGCAGATCCAGAAAGGCTTCATCACTTGGACGGATCTTTTGTCCGCATTATCCGCCTTGAAAGACAAAGAAATCGTCTTCAGCCAAATTCGGATAAATCGGGACTCTAAGACCATAAAGCTCGCAGGGCGCGCACTGACCCGCGAGGGACTTATAAATTTCAAGAAGGCGCTAGACACATCGACAGTTTTTACCGATGCGGCTTTTCCGATTTCTAACTTTCTAGAAAAAACCGATATCAATTTCGATATATCGGCCAGGATCAACCTCGAAAAACTATAATTTTCATCTTAAGGCATGGAAATCATAAAAAAAATCGATCTGAGAAATAGGATCATCATCATAAATAGTGTTCTGATTTCAGTAGTTTTTGCCATATCATATTTCATAACTCTGCCGAGCGTGTCAGAAATAAAAAAAATGCAGTCGGAAATCGACGCGCAAAAGATCGATCTAGAAGAAAAATATATGAAGGGTCAGAGTTTGAAAAAACTCACTGAAAGCCTGAAAATTATCGAACCGCGGCTGGAACAGCTTGATCTGGTCTTCATCAATCAGAACCGTGAATTGGAGTTTATCACTGCGCTGGAACGCATCGCAGCGGACCATAAAGTATCACAACGGATCAATCTTGCACCGCCGCAGCAATTGCCCGGCAAACAGCTCAAAACCTCTTTGTTACAGCTTTCAGTCAATGGTGTTTATTCAGATCTTTTCGATTATCTGTCTGACCTTGAATCGCTGAATTATTATATCAATATCGCCTCGATTGATTTCGTGTCCGGTGCCACTCCAGCTCCGAATTCTATCGATGACGGTTCGGCTGGCGGACAAGTCGGCATGAACGTTGCAGCCGCTATTTTTTGGAAATAATCATCATATGAAACCAAGCTTTAAACTCAACCTTCATATTTCAATCAACAAAGTGCTCGGAATCGTCCAGATACTGGTAATTATTTCTGCGTGCTTAGGCCTGATCTATATAACATATTTTTTGTATAATAATTTCTACATCGCTCTGACAGAATCGCAGATCATCATAGATTTGCGCGATAAGGTTGCAGTAGAGACGGTCAACGCGAAAAAATTCGACAATATCATAAAAAATATAGACAATAAAACGACCCAGAAGGAGACGGGAGTCGTATTGGATCTATTTAGATAAATATAAAAGACCTCGTCCCGCATATGACGGAACGAGGTCTTTTATATTGGAAAATTATATGCCGTATTCGGTCGAGATTTTGCGGAGCCGTTTGACGATCGACGGCAAAACAGTCAGGATCTTTTTTATCTCGGCAGGCGTGTTATGTTTTCCCAGGCTGAATCTGATCGAATTATGCGCGACTTCAACCTTGATCCCCATCGCTACCAGCACGTGCGAAGCCTTCAGGCTCTGCGAAGCGCAGGCTGAACCGGTCGAAACTGCGATGCCTGCCAGATCGAGGGCGATCAGGATGGATTCTCCCTCGACACCCAGAAATGAAAAATGCGCGTGCGCCGGCGTGGCAATGCCTTGATCGGTATTGAGAATGACGTCCGGAATCTTTTTCATTATGCCCGAGACCAAGCTGTCGCGTAATCTGGAAATTTTCCGATTGTCCGCGGCTACCGCTTTTGGCGTGAGTTTCGCGAGCGCCGCACCAAGACCGACTATGCCGGGTGTATTCAGCGTGCCGCTGCGGCGATTGCCTTCGTGGTGGCCGCCAAGCTGCATCGCGGCAATGGGCGTGCCACTCTTGACGTAAAGGAGCCCGATACCCTTAGGACCATAAATCTTATGGCCGGAGAGAGATAGCAGATCGAGGAAGTTATTCTTGACGTTGCAGTCAAGAAAGTTCACGGCCTGGGTAGCGTCAGTATGGAACAGTATCGACCGCGGTTTTTCGCCGCGCTTCTTGGAATCAGCCTTTTGCCAATCTCTCAGCTTCTTTTCGTTGATTTTTCTGATGATCTTACCGACTTCCCGTATCGGCTGGATGCTACCGACTTCGCTGTTTACGTACATGATTGAAACTAACGCTGTCTCCGGTCTGATCATGCCGCGTAAAACCTCGGGATCGATGACGCCGTTCGGTTTGACCGGAACGTGCGAAACCTCGACGCCGTCGCGCTCCAGTTCGGCAAACGGCTCCAAGATTGAATCATGTTCGATGACTGATGTGATGACATGTAATTTATCGTGCTTGTACCGCCGCCGTATGGCCTTCATGACGCCTCTGACCGCCAGATTGTTTGCTTCCGTGGCGCCGGAAGTGAAAACGACCTCGTCCGGTCCGCAATTCAAAAAATCAGCCGCCGCTAGCCTTGCCTCATCGACCGCCTTGAAAGCGATCTGCCCGAAAGTGTGCACAGAAGAAGGATTGCCAAAATTATCACTGAAATAAGGCAGCATTCTTTTCAAAACATGGGCATCGACCGGGGTCGAGGCGCTGTGATCAAAATATATTCGCTTCATAATAATAACATCTAATGTTCATTAGATTGCCACAACTTTTTTTACCGCGGGTACCGCTTTTTTTACCTCCACCTCTATGCCTTGTTTGAGCGTTATTTGCGACATCGGGCAATGGGCGCAATGCCCCATAAGCTCGATCTTGAGAGTGCCGCTCTTTTCGTCGAAACTGACATAATGCAGATCACCGCCGTCAGCCAGAAGCGACGGTCGGATCTTTTCCAAAACATTTTTTATCTTGTCTATCATATTGTTTATCTTAACCTTGTTTAGATTCATAATTTTTCATCGCCTGGTTCAAGGCGTCGAGACCGAGCATCGAACAATGAATTTTGACCGCCGGCAGACCGCCAAGATCTCTGACTATCTTGTCTTTGGTGAGGCGTCTCGCTTCCTTGAATGATTTGCCCTTTGCCAGATCGGTCATAGCCGATGATACCGCGATCGCCGCGGCACAGCCCAGGGTTTCAAATTTAATATCCTTGATGAACGGTTCGCTTTTTGCCAACTTTCCTTTAGCTGCTTTCTTATCCCCTACCCTCAGATAGATTCTCATCACATCACCGCAGGTAGGGTTGCCTTCTTGCCCCACCGCATCGGCGTTTTTGATCACCCCCTGATTATGGGGATGTTTGAAATGTCTTAAGACTTTATCGGTATATAACATATATATTATTAAAATTTTAGAATTTAGAATTTGGATTTTGGATTAGATCTAAAATCACAAATCCAAAATCTAAAATATTTTTACTAGCGTGCCGATTTCCGCCCATGCGTAGAGCGATTTCGCGGAGCCGACGCCAAGCCGGATGCAGCCGTGCGAAACCGGCGTACCGAGATGATTTGCGCCTTCTTTTTTGCCGCCTGGCCATTCCGGCAGTTCATGCATACCGAATTTGCCGTTCTTCAGACTCATCCAATACGGCATCCAAAGGCCATATGTCCGCGACCAGGCGCGCGGATGTTTGCCGTCGATCTTGAATTCGCCTTTCGGTGTGGGTGTTGATCGTTTGCCGGTCGACACGGGATATTCCCCCATCTTCACGTTACCGAGAAAATATGATAAACGCTGATTCTTGGTATCGATCTCTATACGTTTGACGAGTTTGTTTGCCCTCTTATTGAGCGGATCGTAACCGCTCTTTATCTCAACGCCGTCACTGAAACCATCATTATCGGTATCCACATCGTTTGGATCCGTCTTAAATTGGGCTTCCTGCTTATCGGTCAGGCCATCGTTGTCGCTATCCAGTTCGTTGCTGGCAAACGCCGGTACTGCCGTCAGTGAAACAAAGATAATTACGCCAACGCTCAATATATTTCTCATAACACACAACTCATAACGTTTAACTTTTTTTATTTTGAATTCATCTTCCATGAGTTGGGAGTTACAAGTTGCGAGTTACAAGTTTCAGGATCTTATCAATTCGCTCAACTTAATCTTTTCAAGCGAATCATTCAGCGTCGTCTGTAGTTTGCTCAATGCCTGGTTGGCGACGCAACGGCAGTCGGTCGAGCAGAAAACCTTACCTTTAATACCCTGACAATGAAACAAGCTTTTTTTACCTTCGAGCGACTGGATTATCTCGAGCGCGCTGATCCGCTTCGGGTCTTTGATGAGCCGGTAACCGCCCGTGGCGCCTTTTTCCGCCGAGACGATTTTTGAGCGTTTCAAAGCAACAAAAATCCTCTCGAGGTAAGCTAATGATATCTTTTCTTCTTCAGCTATACTGGCAAGTGACAGATTACCTAATCCCCGATTTTTCGCGAGCCTGGCAATCGCTCTTATGCCATAGGTCGATTTGGTGGAAAATTTCACTTAATCGCTTTACAATTAAAATACCAACTAAATTAGTAGGTATTTACAATATATCATACCTGATAATTCTGTCAAATGAAAAAAGGCCGGTAGATACGCTTGCGCGAATCTTCCGGCCTCAGGTGTTCAGCTGTCGGCGCTGCGGGTTTACTTCTTTTTCATTAGCCGCCGTAGGATTGCCTCGTCGACGGAATCGACGACCTTGTCGCAGTTGAAGTCGTACCTGCGACAGCGGTCATTCTCGCCTGAAAGCCTCTTACCGAAGCACTTGCGAAGCTTACCGTGCTCCGCACCCCAGTCGATCTTCACGACCGGCAAGGGTTTGCCGACGATCATGAGACCGGCCGGCGGGTTGGGCTGCGACCGGCCGACATTGTCGTTGTCCGCGGCTGATCCGACCGCGGAAATCATGAGAGACACCATGAATACTACCGCCAGAGCCATTGTCTTCAAGATATCCTCCTTGTATTTGGCCTGTTTTGGCCAGATATTTTCGTCGCCTTACCGACGACGATTCAGTCTTGGATCATCGTTTACCCAGATGATCCCATCGCCATTCTTGTCAAGCGCCCGAACTTCGGGTGGTGTGTCTTTGGTAATTAACTCACCTGCGTGTTGGTCGTAAAATCTGATCTCGGCCTGGCATCTGTGCCAGCGAACCGAGCGCGCATGACGCTCGTCTTGACTCATGTTCATTTCTTTCAAGTGCGCCGACGAGACAATTCCAAGTGCGCCCAGTAAAACCACGCAAACCGTTACTCGAACCAACAAAAAAATTACACTCACCATCGCATCCTCCTAAGGTCGATTTGGCCAGAATAATCAATTTAGGCATTATATTAGCATATTTATCAATTTTTGTCAATATTTACAGTTACAAAATCTTATGTTAGAGTAAAACCAGCGCAAAAATGCGCCTTTTGTTTTATAATTAATCTCCTGTTATGGCACACAAGAAATCGGCCGGCTCAACAGCCTTGGGTCGCGACTCGCAAAGCCAGCGCTTGGGAATCAAGCTCTACGCAGGCGAGGCGGCTAAAGCCGGCTCAATAATCGTGAGACAG